>TARA_R110001592_G_scaffold121890_12_pt1 | contig 13475 bp, 9 predicted proteins | sample TARA_R110001592 | Tara Oceans TARA_R110001592 (sample SAMEA4398387) | marine metagenome | biome: Polar Biome; feature: [SRF] surface water layer (ENVO:00010504); material: water (ENVO:00002006), including particulate matter (ENVO:01000060) such as... | depth 5 m
GAAGAGCAATCGCGGTCTTTAAAACACTGGTGGCCTCAGGCCTCATTTACCCTCGTGGCCTTAAAGTGCGACGCGCTGATGGACCGTGTGCGGCTTATGTTCTTTGGCAATCTGCATCAGGACTGGTCTGAGTTTGTCCTAGCAGAGCTGGGTCATCAGGTCTACGAGACCGTGGACTTTAAGCCCGAGTCTCGAGCTTTTCGGCATCGACAAGAAGTGGATCAGTATCTCGCCATCCACACTTGCTACTCGCATCTCGCCAATGAAGTCGCTATACCTGACATTCTGCCACTCTGCTCAGATCCTATAGATAACGCTTGGCTGGAACATCGTCGCCAGCGCCTGCTTTTTCAGTTGGCACAACATGCCGAGCGCAGCGGTGAGAATGCACTGGCGACCACAATCTATGCGCAAAGCTCACTTGATGAGGCCCAGGTTCGATACTTCCGCTTACTGGAAAAAGGCCATGACGACACCAGCGCCACCCTAGACACGCTCGAAAACGCGGCGGCGCTGCTCAAGCGCCCAGAGGCGCAATTACATCTGGCTAGAATCGTTCATCGCTTGCGCCGCAAGTCGGGAATCGCCAGTAAAGCGCCACTCAAAAGGGCTATTCCCAGCCAAACGCTGACACTGGCAAATACCGGCCTGCGGGTGGAAGCTGCAGTTCTAGAGTCACTGGCGAGCCGCCCTACAGTGACCGGCTTTTACACCGAAAACTGGCTATTTACCGGTCTTTTAGGGCTACTGTTGTGGCCCGTACTTTACACCCCACTGCCTGGCGCCTTTTTTCACCCCTTTCAATCGGGACCGGCCGATCTATTCAGGCCCGATTTTGGCCAGCGGCGCAGCGCGCTAATTAAGCAACGCCTGGCTAGCCTAGACACTACAGAATACCGCTCGCTGATTATGCAATGCTGGCGAGAAAAGCAGGGCATCGCCTGTAAGCTAATTCACTGGTCGGCATTAAACCAAGAGCTGATTGAGCTGGCCCTAGACTTAATACCTGCTGACCACCTCAAAACCGTTTTCCAGCATTTACTCACTGACCTGCGACATCATCGCAGGGGTATGCCCGACCTGATATTTTTCGACCAATACCAACGCAGCTATGAGCTTGTTGAAGTCAAAGGCCCTGGCGACCGGCTGCAAGACCATCAGCGCTTGTGGATTGAAAGCATGTTAGAGGCCGGGCTCCCGGTCTCTATTGCCGAAGTCGTCTGGGAGCCGGGCTCATGAAGCATATCTCTGTTAGATCACTATGCGAGTTTGCCGCGCGAACAGGGAGCCTAGAGTTTCGCTACACGCCTGCACCCAGCGCTGAAGAAGGCATCATCGGGCATATGACGGTGCAGCAACGACGGCCAGATCCCTATGTCGCAGAGTACGCCCTGAAAGGGCTATGTGAAAACGTGGAGGTCAGTGGCCGAGTCGATGGCTACTATGCGCACCAGCAAGACTGCTTCTTGGAGGAAATAAAAACCCATCGCGGCCATGTCGATCGCATTGGCCCGGGCCGCCGAGCCTTACACTGGGCTCAACTTAAAGTGTATGGCGCCCTGCTCTGCCATCGCGACACACGCGACGCGATCACCCTGCGACTGACCTATTTTGAGGTCCGTGACGAAACTGAAACCACGGACGATCGCACCTTTAGTGCAGATACGCTCTGGGACTATCTAAGCGCGCTGTGCAAACGCTACCTACTGTGGGCAGAGAAAGAAGCGCAACATCGCCAGCAACGAGACCTAGCACTGACGACACTTGAATTTCCCCACGACAATTACCGCACTGGCCAGCGGGACTTATCTGAGACGGTATACAAGGCCGCCAAGTCGCAAAGACCACTGCTGCTGCAGGCGCCCACTGGAATCGGCAAAACGGTGGGCGTTCTTTTTCCTGCCATGCGCGCCATGCCTGACGCCAATCTCGATCGCCTGTTTTTTCTCACCTGCCGCAACACCGGCAGAAAGCTCGGGCTTGAGGGGCTTCGAGTCATTCTCGCTAAACGCAGCAAAAGTATCCCTATTCGCATTTTGGAGTTGTCATCGCGCGAGGCGGCTTGCGATCACCCAGACAAAGCCTGCCACGGCGATTCTTGCCCCTTGGCCAAGGGCTTTTTCGACCGCTTAGATGGTGCTCGCCAAGAAGCCGTTGAGATGGGTTTTCTGGATCACCAGACACTGCGCGAGATCGCCGGCCGACACGCTATTTGTCGGTATTTTCTGGCCCAAGAAATGGCCCGATGGAGCGACATCGTAGTTGGCGATGTGAATCACTACTACGATCACTTCGCCCTTCTTTACAGCCTGACCCTACAGAATGAATGGCGGGTGATGCCACTAGTAGACGAGGCCCACAATCTAATAGACCGCGCCCGAGGGATGTATAGCATCGCGCTCAGCGAAGCTGAAATGCTCTACACCATGAGCAAGGCGCCCGCGCCCTTGCTTAAGCCACTTTCGGATTTAGAAAGTGCGTGGTCAGACATGATTAAACCGTTTTTAGAAGCAGACATAAGTGCAGACGGGGAGCAAAAGCGTCGCTATTTTTTACCCTCGGTACCAGAAGATCTTAACAATGCCTTGTATAGTCTAATTGCGGCGATCACCGACTACCTTAGCGACCACCCCACCGCCGCAGATGTTCAGCACGTTCTGTTTACCGCTCTGGGTTTTCTTAGACTCGCAGAGAAATTTGGCGAACACTCGCTGTGTACATTGGAGTATTCACTCGCTAGTTCTGGCGGCCGCGTCAAAGCGGGTAGCGCAAACCTTAGCATCGATAATCTTATTCCGGCTGACCACCTTAAAGATAGGTTTACCGACGCCTGCAGCACGGTATTGTTTTCGGCGACGCTATCGCCCCCTGGCTATCATTGTGACTTGCTCGGCATGCCAGAAAATACGGTGTTTAAGGATATTGAAAGCCCCTTCCACAAAGATCAAATTGATCTGCGTATCATAACCAATATCAGCACCCGTCAAAGCCAGCGGCAAAACTCCTTGTCACCGATTAGCGAACGTATTGGCAAACAGTTTCATACCGCACCCGGCAATTACCTAGTCTACCTAAGCAGCTTTGAATACCTAAACGCAATTCATGATTGCTTTGCAAAACAGCATGCCCACATCATAACCTTCAGACAAAGACCGGGCATGACCCCCGATGCGCGCGAACAATTTATTGCCGATGTGAGCGATAACACGCCAAGCGTCGGCTTTGCCGTTCTCGGCGGAGTATTCTCGGAGGGAATCGACTTACCTGGCGACAAACTCATTGGTGTCTTTGTTGCCACATTGGGACTACCGCCACACGACGACCTTCACGAAGTCTTGCGCGAGCGCCTACAGCAGCGCTATGGTGACGGATACGGTTACACCTATCTGTATCCGGGGCTACAAAAGGTGATACAGGCTGCAGGAAGATTAATCCGCACACCCCAGGATCGCGGCGTCATCGAACTAATTGATGATCGCTATAGAAAGCCCGCATTAAAACAGTTGCTACCGAAATGGTGGCGGCAGTCAGACGATTGATGGGTGAAGACAATAGGCAGTGACGCAGCTAAGTTAAGTCGTCCGCCTATATCAGCAAACGCAAACCATAACCGTTTCAGGCACATCAGCTTCGAAAACGATTATACTAACGGCCCATTTCAAGCTGGCCATAATTTTGAATAACGCCTATAAAGCCGACCTAATCCTTGTGCTCGTGACCCTGTTGGCCGCCATCAGTTGGATGTTTTCCAAGGAGGCGGTATTACAGATGCCACCTCTATTATTTATGTCAGTGCGGTTTTTTCTGGCCGGCCTGTTACTTGCCTGTGTCTCTTACAAAGCGCTTGCTAAGCTCGCCTTATCCGGCTGGCTTCACAGCGCCCGAGTGGGTTTGGTGTTTGGCGTTGCTATGTGCTTTTGGGTCACGGGGCTCGCCAAAGCAAGCCATGTAGGGGAAGCCGCTTTTCTAGCCAGCTTAGGTGTGGTGATGGTTCCCATTATTGCTCGGGTGCTATTTCGCGAGGCAATTCCCCGCAGCACCTGGCTCGCATTACCGGTAGCCGTGCTTGGTCTTGGTTTCCTGTCGCTCAGCGCGCCAATGGATCGCGCTCTAAAGTTAGAAACTGCACATATTCTGCTACTGACATCGGCCACCTTCTTCGCCTTGTATTTCAACCTGAATACGCGCGTCACCAATATTCCATCGTCGATACTGAAGAATGGCGATAGCGTCAAAGGAAGCAAAGTTCCGGTGCTCGCCTTAACGACAATTGTGCTGGGCACCACGGGCATAATTACCGGCCTTGTATCGGCGATACTTGAGCCTTGGTATCCCACCTTCGCCAATCTCCAAGCCGAATTAGTGGGCTGGGTTGTGCTCTCAGCCACTATTGGCACGGCCCTGCGCTTCTTGCTTCAGACCTACGCGCAAAGTCTCACCGCCAACAGTCATGGCGTCGTTATTATGGTATTGGAACCACTGTGGACAACCCTAATTGCCATGGCTTGGTTTAGTGAAACCATGAACACAAGCCAATTAGTAGGCTGCTTTTTCATTTTATTGTCGCTAATCGTAAATCGCTTCAAAGCAATTATTCAGCTTGTGCGGCCGAGATAAGCAATGCTGGGATCAGCACGAAACGCTTCATTTTAGTTTCTATCAAGCAGCCACTTTGATGATCGTTTATGCATCGATAAAACGGATGTAGTGCATAGCAACCCCCGCCGGATCCTCTACCTGCGGATAATGCCCTATCTCCGCCAACACCCCAAGATAGTCCAATCGGCAATTAAGCTCTTTGTAACGCGCGACCATATGGTCGCCAGAAACCGGATCGACCGAGCCGTTAATGAGCGCCAGAGGAATGGACGATTTTTGCAAGACAGTCACCCAGCGCTCGCGATGCAGTTTACGATCTCGCATATAGGTAATTAAATTATGAAAGATATGCTTGCCGTCTTTCTCGTTAATTAGCTGCCAGAATATCGCCAACTCCTCTGCCGTCGGTTTCGTTTGCTGACCAAATACCGAGCTAAAGTTGGCACTAAACTGCTTAAAACCAGCCAATTTATTCACCAGCGGCCCCAGCGGGCTAAGCAATAATTTTTGCGTCAATAGAGCATGGTGAGTCTCTGGAAATAAGCCCCCATTTAAAAAGCAGCACGACAAGCAGCGCCCTGCACCCACGCCTTCTTGCTGTCTGGCCAATAGCTCCTGTGCGACGGTATCGCCGTAATCGTGGGCCAATACATGGAACTCACCTAGGGACTTAGCCGCCACCAGCGCCTCAACAATATCGGCCTGACCATGAATAGAGTAAGTACTCACATTAGGTTTATCAGAGTAGCCAAAACCCAACATATCGAGGGCAACCAAGCGAAAGCGAAGTTTCAACTCATCCCAAATACCAGACCAATCCCAACTTGAGGTCGGAAACCCATGAATAAGCAGCAACACCGGCAACTGACTATCGCCCGTGTCTCTAACAAATATTTGATGGCCACATAAATTCAGCCACTCTCCACCGGCCTTCCAGCTGGCAAGATCGTTTTGTAAGTTACCTGCATTCTCGAAACTCATCGCTACTCCAGACTCACCATGATGTATGACTAACAACAATATTAAAGCACAGCAATTAAAGCCGAACTTGACGTCCAGTTCAAGTTTTGGCTATATTGCTAACATCGCACGTTGAACAGACGGCAGAACAAACCAATTTGAGCGCAGTGATGAAAGCACTTCCTATCCAAGCTAGAGCTAAGCAAAAACGCGCCGCTTTAATTACCGCGGCAAAAGAATGCTTTGTTAAACATGGCTATGACAACACCACGGCCAAATCAATAGCTAGCTGCGCCGGCGTCGCTACCGGCACCTTTTATCAGTATTTCGACAATAAAGAAGACATATTGTGTGTCATCGCACAGCAGCGCATCGAAGATCTCTACCAACAAGTGCCATCAGCAAGAGAGTTGTTTACCCTAAGTGAAAACGCGCAACAAAACAGCGTGAAAGCCGATGCCACCCAAGCTATTTTTCTCTATGTGCTGGAGCTAATCTACTCCTTCCACGAGGAAGAGCCCGAACTGCATCAGGTTTTAGAACAGCGCAGGGCCTTAGATACAAGACTGGCAGAGATTTTAGGTCAAGGCGAAACTTTATTGGACGAACGCGTATTATTATTCGTACAAAGCTTCAATATAAAGAATGCAAACGCTGTTGCGTTTAATTTGTTCGCCATGGCCGAGGGTTTAGTACATCGTCACGTGTTTGGCAATTCCAGCCAATCGAAAGCGACCACACTGCAATTAGGTGCAGCCATGCTCGCCAGCTATTTTGACCACTTACAAAATAATAGGTAACAAATCATGAGCTCATTACCACCAGTCGATATCGTGATAAAAAATGCAAAGATTTTCAATAATGGTGAGCCCGCCATTATTGAAGACATCGCCATTGCCGACGGCAAAATAATTGCTCGCGGCAATAATCTCGACACAGAACAGGCGGGACGAGTAATTGATGGGTCTGGCAAATGGCTAATGCCGGGATTCTTCGATATTCATACCCATTACGATCTAGAGCTGGAATTCGCTCCCGGCTTGCCCGAGTCCCTTCGGCATGGCACGACCAGCGTGGTTATTGCCAACTGCAGCTTGGGCCTAGCCTTTGGGAATCAGCGCAGCGGTGATATAGACCCTATTGTCGATTGCTTTGCTAGAGTAGAAAATCTGCCCAAGTCCTTTCTTCGCAGCTGTGCAGAGAAGGTCAACTGGGACTCACCAAAAGCCTATTTGGACCATTTAGAACAGCTCAACCTCGGCCCAAATGTGGTCGCTCTAGTGCCCCACTCTATGCTTCGTATTGACGCCATGGGTTTTGACAACAGCATTAGCCGCGACCCCAGTGACAATGAACTACAGACCATGCAAACCAAGCTCGGCGAGGCACTCAAACTCGGCTACGCCGGCTTTTCGACCGATGCCCTGCCCTTCCACTATCTCGCCAATCAACCCAATTGCGAAAAAACCATACCGACCCAATTCGCTAAATACGGCGAGATTAAAAAGCTGACCCAAGTCGTGCGTGAACACGGCGCCGTATGGCAGGCAACACCACCTAAAGACAGCGCCATTAACACCATCAAAACGTTTTTATTAACCAGTGGCAGGCTTCATAAAAAGCCATTGCGGACCACCGTAGTAGCTGCACTGGACGTTGCCAATAACTGGAAAATATTACGTTTAGCAAAAATGTTGGCTAAAGTTTTAAATTCCAAGCTCATCCAAGGCGACTTCCACCTCCAAGCCCTGGGCGCGCCCTTTAAAGTGTGGTCAGACGGCGCAGTAACTCCACTATCGGAAGAAATTCCCGAGCTGAGACAGCTGAACGAAACCAACTTAGAAGATCGTCCCGCTAGGCTTAAAATTCTCAATAATCCTGAATACATCAAACGCTTTAGAGCGATGTGGCTAAAAGGCAAGCAAGGCTGGGGCGTAGCAAAACTAAAACGCACTCTGAATATTGAAGATTATGCCTTTAACCGCAAGCTCAGTGATATGACCGTGGAAGGCTGCCCGATTGACCATTGGCTTGGCCTCAATATGCAAGACTTGCTAGATCGCATCATTGCAATTAAAAGCGGAAATATCCCCAGTGATATTACTGAGCAAGAACAAGACATCATTAATCGCGACTTCTTTTGGGTAAGTGATGAAGCTGACTTTATGCTGCAACTACTGAGGACCTTCGACCTTGATTTGAGCTGGAGCACGGTCACCGCGAATCGCAACCCTGAGACCACCCGCGAATTGCTAATGAACCCCTTACTTATGCCGGGCTTCAACGACTGCGGCGCACATCTAACCAATATGGCATTCTATGACGTTAATTTGCGCAGCCTGAAGCTAGCGTCTAGTGGCGGAGACCAAGACATCACTTATATTGTGAAGCGCTTAACGAAAGATGCTGCAGATTTATTTGGAGTTAAAGCGGGCACCATTAACCAAGGTGATATTGCTGATTTAATACTGGTGGACCCTGCGCAGCTTGCCAACTATGACGGCGAGGCCAATGTCATTCGCCAGCACCGTACGGAATATAATCACGAGCAATTGGTTAATCGCTCTGACGGCGTAGTACCGCTGGTGATGATTGGCGGTCATATCGCCTGGGAAAACGATGCCTTTAGCAGCGAGCTTGCAACTAAGCCGATGGGTCGACTACTGAAAGCCTCTGCGGCATAGTTAGAAGGACACTGAATAACAGTCATTTGGCGATCGAGTTGGCAGAGAGCGCATTACATTTAACCGCAAAAGCGCTCTCTGCCACTGCATGCTAGCCATTCGCTCAAGCCAGCTGCAACCACTCTTTAAGACTGTTTCCAATATCGGCAATTTCCTCACCACAGACTTCGTGCTGCATGGGATAACTGCGGTAGTTGGGTTTAAAGCCCATGCTTTGCAGTATTTGATTGGCGGTATGACCCATCGTTTCTGGCACCATGGGGTCCTGGCTGCCATGAAAGATATGAATAGGCAGGGCCTTGTTCGCTTCCGCCAGTTTTACTTCCTTAGCTGTTGCGAAATACGTGGACATCGTCAACAAACCCGCCAAGGTCTTGGGGTAAGAAAGCGCGGCGTGATACACCACTGCACCGCCCTGACTGAAACCCGCTAACACAATGCGCTCACTCGCTATACCTGCATCCAATTCGCGCTGAATTAATTCTCCCACCGCCGCAGAAGACGACTCTATCTGCACTATGTCAATCTCGCGCTCTATCGACATAGCCAGTATGTCGTACCATGCGGGCATCACCATGCCGCCGTTTATGGTGACAGGTATCTCGGGTGCATGGGGAAAGACGAAACGAACACCGTGGTTATCTGGCAAACCGAGGTGAGGCACCACTGGAACAAAATCATGGCCGCTGGCACCCAATCCGTGCAGCCAAATCACAGCCGCATCTGCCGTACCTTTCGGTTCTATTACTTCACATTTGAGCAAGGTCTAGCTCCTGAGCGTTAATTAATTTGCGGTTAGAATATCACGGTCAGACTATTCAAGCCTGCGCTCGAATAGTCAACAATGCTATAGACCACCCTTATCGGCCAATCGACTAGAGCAGGCCTGCCCTCATTTTTCTTTGCGCGACTTTATGTCGACTATGGCTTGAAATCCATCATCGTTATCTTGAATAGTTACCCCGGACACCGAATATTTGGCATCACTAATCACCATTCCCACGCCATCCCTGACTCGCACTCGGCGGGTGATTGGCTTCGCTTGCCGAGCAAAATCCTTTGACTTTATTTCATAGTCATCTGAAATATCAATACCGGTGCCACTCACTACGCCAGACATCACTTCTGCCAGCGATTCATCGTCAATATATTGAGAAGATATCTCTTTTATCTCAGCGATTGAGGTGAGCTCTGATGAGTTAATCTTTTCGGTGATTTTTTCATTCAATCCGGCAATATCTTGCGCATCATCAAGTTTCGAGCTAACGCCCTTTAAAATTGAACCGCATATTTTGGCATAAGATTTTGATGTTGCTCTTGGTGAGACTTTAAGAAAAGAGTCTATCCAGTACTTGGTTTTCTTACCAAGATTATCAACGACAAAGACTCCTTGAGAGTTTGGCAGAATCAACACTCCCTTTTGTATCTTATTGAGGGAAATACCACTTCGCTCGATCATGTCAAAAGAGTTCGAAGATTCTGTGATTTCAATAAAATCATCCTTGCTTTCGATTTTGAGAATCGCAAGCGCACTAGACGCCACTCCGTCTATCTCAACATCCGAAAAAAGCAAGAAGACGACATCGCCAGCTGATATATTTTGATGCATTGAGTTTGCATATAGATGTTTTGCTACAGCCTGAGTCTGCTCTATAAAAGCACTTGGCTGGTCAAATATTTTTGCAGAGATAGTTGCCATCGCATTCAGTGATAAGTCGGACTCGTGAAAGAAGTCATATATTTCTTGCTGCTTTGAAAGCGGGATAAGGTAGTTCTGAAAAAGTAGTTCAACTAATGAGTCACTGACATTCGATTCTTCATTTGCAAGACTAATGCCTTCTTCGCGTATTTTGCTGCCTACTCGATGCACTGCAACATTTGTTAGTCGCGCAGAACTTACATCCAACATTGATTACTCCACTGATCATTTATTATCGATGTCGATTACTTGCTGAATCAACACAAAAAAGTCTACATTATTAGTATTGTGACAATACGCCTTTGCCAATTACACATGTCGACGGAACGTCAAAGTCGGGACGCTTACTGTGCTTCAACACGCAAACGGTAGCGGCATGTCGCGCAATGCAACAGCGACAAATCGCTGTTGCATTGCGCTTGCTAAAGACCCGAGTTCAGCACCCATCGCTCTTCAGATATCACCGAGAAATTTTAACGACCCAAAATACCACGGGCTATGACTTCCTTCATGATTTCTGAGGTGCCGGCATAGATGGTTTGAATACGGGCATCGCGATAGAAACGCGAGATAGGATATTCGTCGGTATAACCATAGCCACCAAATAACTGCAGGCACTCGTTCACCATTTTCACCTGCATTTCAGTGGTCGCATACTTGATCATAGCGGCATCTTCGACGGTCATAGTACCGGCAGCAAACTTCGCCATATGCTGGTCAAACATCGCTTTACACAACTCTAACTCAGTTTTTAATTCAGCTAATTTAAACCGCGTATTTTGAAACTGACTAACTGTCTGACCAAAGGCTTTCCGTTCTTTGACATAATCGCAGGTAAGGTTGAGCGCACCTTGCGCACTACCTATGGCGAGCACGGCGCAACCTAAACGTTCTCTGGGCAACTCTTGCATCATGTGAGCGAAACCCTTGCCCTCTTGGCCTAGCAGCGCTGAGGCGGGAACGCGCAAGTCACTAAAGAATAACTCGGCAGTGTCGCTGCTGTGCTGGCCAATTTTCTCGATTTTACTACCCCGAGAAAAGCCGGGCAGACTTGCGTCAACAAGGAATAAAGACACGCCCTTAGCGCCAGCCTTGGGATCGGTTTTGGCGGCCACTACAACAAGATCAGCATGGATGCCGTTGCTGATGAATATCTTTGACCCATTAATAATATATTCATCACCGTCGCGAATAGCGCTAGTGCGCAGTGCGGCCAAATCGCTGCCAGCTCCCGGCTCTGTCATCGCCAGTGCGCCAACAACATCACCGCTAATCATACGAGGCAGCCATTGCTCTTGCTGCTCGGTGGTACCCAAATTATAGATATAAGGTCCGACAATATTTGCATGAATATTGTAGCCCGTGGCTAGGCCCGCCAGCCCCAATAAACCCATTTCATCTTGAATCATCTGGCTGACAGCAAAGCTGGCGCCAGCTGCCCCATACTCTGGCGGCATGTCTACTAACAACATACCCGCTTGGCCCATGGTGCGCCAAAATTCACGGGGCATGATGTGATCTTTCTCCCACTGCTCATAGTGTGGGAGAACTTCTTGATTTAAGAAGCGCTGTACCATATCGCGATATAAACTAAGTTCTTCATCATTTGCATGAGACGCGTTCATAGTTATTCCCTTTGATAGATGTGATTAAAATCGGTTTACCAGGTATCGACAAAGCGTCGCTCTGGACGAGGCTGCATTTTCTTACTAGCGGCCTTAATAGCCTTGGCAATGACTTTTCGGGTATGGGATGGGTCAATCACTGCATCGATTTCTAAGAACGAGGCCGCTTCAGTGGCTTTGCCCATATCATACATTTCTTCAACAAGTTTATTGAATAGCTCTTTCTTCGCCACCGGATCTTGTTCCGCGTCGAGTTCTTTTTTAAAGCCTAAGGTCACCGCACCCTCTAAACCCATACCACCAAATTCACCAGTGGGCCATGCCGCACTGTAACTAGGTTTGGCGAAACTCCCGCCAGCCATGGCCATAGCGCCGAGACCGTATCCTTTACGTAGAAAAATGGTAACTAGAGGTACAGTAATAGCGGCGCCAGCAACAAAAAGACGCGACATTCTTCTGACCGCGGCGGCCTCTTCATTACGGGGACCCACCATAAATCCGGGAGTGTCACAAAGCGAGACTAAGGGGATGGAATACGCATTACATAGCTGTATAAAACGAGCGGCTTTTTCTGAGGCATCTGAATCAATAGCACCGCCCAGTACTTTGCAGTCGTTAGCTATTAAGCCGATACGTTTGCCCTCAATGCGAATAAAGCCGGTAACAATACCGCGACCATCCTTTTCTCGCAGCTCAATAAAGGAGTCCGTATCTGCGATGGTATTAATAATATTGCGCACCGGATAGGCGTAGCGACGATCTTCGGGCAGTAAATGCTGCAACGCACTCTGATCCGCGCAGCCCCAGTCAGCGATGCTACCCTGAAAAACACCCAATACTTTTTTTGCCATTGCCGTGGCTTCGGCTTCGTCTTTAACCACAATATCGACTACGCCGTTTTTACTCTGAACTTCAATAGGACCAATTTCTGTGGGTTTAAAGATACCAAGGCCGCCGCCTTCGATCATGGCGGGACCGGCCATACCGATCCAACTGGTTTGGGTGGCAATAGTAATGTCAGCGCAGCCAAACAGGGCGGCATTGCCAGCAAAACAATAGCCATTGGCTACCGCTATGCGCGGCACCACACCACTAAGACCAGCCCACAAGGCAAAGGAAAGTATATTTAATCCTGCGATTTGGGTGGTGACATCGGTATCACCGGGACGTCCGCCACCGCCTTCTGTAAACATAAGCACCGGCAATTGCTGTTCTTTGGCGACGGTTAAAATCCGATCGAGCTTGTGGTGATGAAAAAAGCCTTGGCTACCGGCAAGCACCGAGTAGTCATTGATAATAACGGCGACGTCACAGTTTTCGGGGTATAGCTCACTATTGATTGTGGCGGTGCCGGTAATAACACCGTCTGCAGCCGTGCTCGTTCTTAGCTCTTGCTCTTCAATGCGACCACGCTGCGCGGCGACGGCAAGCTGACCATATTCTATAAATGATCCCTCGTCGCACAAATCAGTCAGGTTCTCGCGGGCAGTGCGGTAGCCTTTGTTATGCCGCTTAGCTGCTGCCTCGGAACGACCTTCATCTAGGGTGTTGCGATGACGCTTATGTAATTGCTGTAACTCAGCGCGATCGTGTTTACTATCTTTAGAGGTCACTACGATTGAATCCTTAGAGATACAATTGCCGGAATAAGCGGCTTAATGATTTCGAGTTGGCGAAGCGCATCTCGTCAAGTGGTCTTTATTAAATTTGTCGCTATTGTGGGTCTTGGAGTAAGACTCGGCAAACGGTATTTTACCTACCTCGTCTTTATCCAAAAGAGCCACCAAAGCTTGTTAGCAAGGCCTGGAGAGAGCAGGCTAGGTGATATGCTCTCCAACATTATAGGCAGCTAAATTAGGTAATAAGGCCTGTTACCACCAAGGATAAAACTCCGGCATATCTGTAGAC
>TARA_R110001592_G_scaffold251016_1_pt1 | contig 13474 bp, 15 predicted proteins | sample TARA_R110001592 | Tara Oceans TARA_R110001592 (sample SAMEA4398387) | marine metagenome | biome: Polar Biome; feature: [SRF] surface water layer (ENVO:00010504); material: water (ENVO:00002006), including particulate matter (ENVO:01000060) such as... | depth 5 m
GTAAATTATAGGCTATAAATTACTTCACTTTTATTAGACCACTACAACACGATGAGATTTTAACTAAAACAGGAATAGAAGCATGAAAGATTTAACTTTAAATAATGGTCAAGTAGCTGAATATAAATATACAGATAGCTTTGATAGACCAGTTTATAAATTGGAAAGTGGTACTTTAGTTTGTTGTGTAAATTTAAACGGTACTTACTTACACACTATTACAAAAGAATACGGCGAACCATGTTCGCCACTTAAAGAAGAATATCAACCCTTTCAGGATTAATATTAAAAAAGCCAATACTCAATAAAGAGTATTGGCTTTTGTTTTCCGCAAACCTCTTAGTTATTCTGAAGCCAGAACACTACTGCACCGACTAAGATAAAAGCAAACGTAGAGCGTCGAATTATTAGCCCTGTTGCTGTTCCGAAATGAGCCGCTTTAGAAGTGCCACCGTTTAAAAATTCTTTTATCATTTTGATACCTTTATTTAGTAACAATGCAACCTTTAGTAAAAGGTTGCATTGTTTATTAAATACACTTTTTACGGTTAATAGTAATAGGTTGTTCCGGTTACTTTTCCATCAACTTTTATATCAATGTATGATTTTTGCTGACAAAACATACCCGAGCATTGACCATCTTTTACCCAGTGTGCGGGTGCTTCTTGGCAACCACCACCGAATGGGGCTGAACTATATGTTTGACCCCATCCACACGATTGAGCGGGTATTAATACGGCATGACCTTGTGAATAAGACATTTTCGAGCCGCCACTATCCGATTGCACAGCACAAGAGCTAAATGCAGGCAGAGGGCTTTTATGGTGTTTTATACGATCTTTAAAGGCTGATTTTGCGCCCCCGCACCCACTTGGAAAGCCAGTAGGTAAACATATCCAGATTGCACATTCATCTTGAGAGGCCGCAAATGTAGGGAGGGAATTAAAGCCACCAAGCGTAAACGCTAGGGCAATAAGTAGAGCTTTTTTCATTTTTAAAATCCTTGTTAAGTGATAGTAATAACAGCTTTCTTACTGTTAAAGCTATGCTTCCGTTTCTTTTTCTTTTGCATTTCTAATTTGAATTGTCATTTCTGGATCGGTCGGGTAGTAATCAAAATTAAGGTTTAAAGAATCATCATTATTTACAAATGCCGTACCTATTCTTGTCCAGTAGTCTTGATCTTCTTTGCCTTCCCTTTTTACCGTCTTGACTCCATAAATTACTTTAGTTCCTTTTGCCATGTTTCATCCTTTTTGTAATGGTCTTAGATAGTTTGATTGAGTAAGGTTTAACGTTTCACTCAATCAATATAATACGTTTTGTTTGTACGTTTTTCAATGTTTTGTTTTTGTTGGCCGTTAGCGATTTTGTTTACGCCAGAGCCAAGGCTCTATAGCTTGATATTCGCTTGCCCCCCAAAGTCCTAGGCCGCTAGCCTTTGCCTTTTGTTCGGTGTTGAGATAATCAATATTATTGTTATACGCCCGATAAACCCAAGCGCCCCCATTAGCGACCATTGATAAGTTAACGTCTGTTCCGTCGGTTAGTGAAATATCACAAATTAAACGGCCATATCGATCCTTTTCAGGACAATCAAGGTTGACCCTTTCATTGCCAATTAGATCGGCCAGCATTATTTTAGATTTAGTGCCGAAAGGCTGTTTTCGCTCCGGCGCATCTATTCCAGCCAATCTAATTTTTAATTGCTCGTTATCCCTCGATAGAACTTTGATCGTATCCCCATCGGTAATAGCGATCACAAGTAACATTTCTAATAGCATAAATTCCCTTTTTTACTTAAAGATTAATCTAACGATATTCAATTAAGATCATAGTCTATTTATCTGATCTAATTAATTAATAAAACTAATTACTCGATTTTATTTTATTTACAACCTTATGTTTTAACTATGATTAATGAGCATTAAAAGGACCAATATTGTTGCACATTATTGGTCTTTCTAATGACGAAATAAAGCCCCCTCAACTGCACCGTTTTCACTCCTGCAGTGGAGGGATCTTTATCTTCTTTTTACTGATTTATTTTAGTATCAAAGTTTGAATAATTGGTAATTCTCCACCGTTAAAAGCCTCGTATCGTTCTTCCATGTGTATCAGAGTTCGAGCCTAAAAAATCACAACAGTTCGCAAGCCCAAGCCTCACCCGTTCCCCTACGGGGCATGCGGCCTGCATTTGGCTGTTGTAATTTTTCATTCTCTTCACTGGCCTGAACACGGAACGATACAGAAGCAGGTTTTTAACTTTAATAGCGGAGAAGTAACAATGTCTAATATTCAAACAACAAACGATTCTAAAATAACTCAATCAGATACAAGCACTGCCTGCGGCGCGGAACTTCCTCAAAAGCAAATTAAAAAGCTAAAAGTAAACAAAACAAGAAAAGAACCAACAGCGGCACAAAAAGCCAAATCAAAGGCCGTTAGATTCGCCCTACGGGAAAAAAGCCAAGAAGCCAAGTTAATGCGCTCGTTAATGGTTGAAAGCGCTAAAACACCGCTAGAGGCACTAAACGCGGCAAATACAACATTGAATTATATTGTAGTTGGTATGTATAAAAAAGAAACAGGCCACGAGCATTTTAAGACTTTCCATGACTGGAAAAAAGAGGGATATAGCGTAAATAAGGGTGCAACGGCTTTTGCTGTATGGGGAACACCTAAGCGGGTTAAAGATACAGTAGAGACGGAATCAGGCGAGGTCTTAGAAGGTGAATCTTGGGAGTTTTGGCCATTATGTTATTTATTCAATGAAAGCCAAGTAGCCAAAAAAGACGATCAAGAACCAGCAAAAGACAAAGAAAGCATAGAAGAAGATAAAACACCGGCAGATATAAGCCCTAGCAAACCCGTAAAAGCATCTAAAATTCAAGTTTTGGTTAATACTCAGTTAATCCAAGAAAGCCCTTTAGCTGAAGAATCCGAGCCTGAAATAGTTACTAATTCAGTCTTTGTAATGTCCGATTATAGTGACCGACTAGAAGCTAAAAAAGATCGTTTGGAAGATAGGGCAACAGCTAAACGCCAACAATCAGATCAGGCGTATAAGCGAAGTTATGATCTAGTGAGCGCGATCCCTTTTGGACAGCCTATTTTAGTTGGTCATCACTCTGAAGCACGCCACAGAAAAGCCGTAGATACGTCATGGAATTTAATCGGTAAATCAGTTTCTTTAGATAAAGAAGCGGCAAGCCTAGCAGGTCGGGCGGCTTCGGTCGGTACGGGGGGAATATCAAGCAATGACCCAGAAGCATTAATTAAATTAAAAGAAAAATTAAAAAACTTGGTTAATTCTCAAGAAACTATGAAAGCAGTTAATAAAATAGTGAAGTCTAAAAAACTTACAGACAGCGAAAAAATAGAAAAGATCGTAAATGATGAATTGTTAAAAGTTGGTCATGCTCAGGAAATTTTAAACCCTGATTTTGCTGGTCGTGTTGGCTTTGCTTCTTATTCATTGCAGAACAACAACGCCGAGATCAGAAGGACACAAAAACGCATCGAAGAACTGGAAAAACTACACAACAGAACACCGCTTGAATTTGAAAATGATGATTTTTCAATGAATATAAACAACGGGCAGATTGTTATAGACTTTTCAGGCGGCAAGCCTAACGAGGTCACACGAAAATTAGTCGGTCGGGCTTACTCTTTCAAGTGGTCACGCTATCAGGGTGCATGGGTTCGTAAAGTCACTTCAAACGCAATGTATGCCGCTGAACGCTTATTGAATGAGCTGAAGGCATTAGAAGACATTTATTAAATAATACGGGGCAGGCTTCACGGCTTGCCTTTTTTTGGGCTGAAATCACTAAGGGTTTTGTGGTGGTGGCGTGAACTTCCACAACAACCCCCTAAGTGATTTAAAAACAGATTGTGACAGGTGAACATTAGTCACAAACTGTTTTTTTATGAAAAATTACTTCAAACTGTTACCTGCTAACAGATTGAAAATTATGCAAATAAAAGCAAAAAGAAGAAATGAAAAAAGACCAGGACTAAACCGCTCGTCTTGGTCGATTTTCAAAGCTAGATTAAACGCTATTTTTAAAGGAAATATTCAAAAAAGTGACTGACACCGTTTCACTCTGCAGTAACTTTTTTTCTTAATGATTAAAACGATTATTTAGGCTATCAAGTTTGAATAATTATCGTATCACCAGAAAATTAAAATCCCCTCTTTGCCGCTTTTATCCGGTTTATCAAAGTTCGATTTTTGACAAATAACACGGTGAACCTTCGGCCTTCCGCACCCATTCAGAATCGCTACGCTCCCTTAGCTGTGGCTTTGCGTTGAGGCCATGTTATTTCTAAAAAACCTTCACTGATCTGATACCGGAGCGACAAGAGAGCAGATTAAATTTTTTAACAGTGGAGATACGACAATGACAAATATTCAAACAAAAAACGACAGCCTAAACAATCAAGATAAAAAGCAAGCCTCCGGCGGGGAACAACTTCAAAAGCAGATATTAAAAGCAAAAAGTGAAATTGTTGAGCTTCTTAATGGTAGCTGTAAAAGTGAGGTGTTTACATTTTTTGGTGTAATGACTATAGCAAAACATGATTGTCTTGAGTTTTGGAAAATGGCGTTTAGAGAGCTTGTTAAAGATGGTTTTATTGTAGAAGTTGAACAGAAACTTCTTGGCATGACTTACATGGTTTCTAGTGTTCCTGAATACGAGGTTTGTTGTCGTGACGTGCAAGGCGTATGCAAATTTGAACCATTTAATGATTATGGTTCAGCTTTAAAAAGAATGTATGAGCTAAACAAAAAAACTGGTTTTTTTTGTGCTGTTGTAGATAAAAAATGCGCTGTTATTTGTAGCGTTGAAGGTCTTGATTTTGTGCCGACTGTAACCGCAATTAAGCTTAAATAAGGAGAGCTTTGAAATGGAAAATCCAACTATCGAAAGTGTAATGCAAGAAAACATGGCTTTTTTTGCCTTTTCTAATGAACAATTTAACCGTCAAAAATGGGATGATATTGAGTATGTATCACTTGGATCTGGCCTTGTTTGTCCTAAAGAAAATGCAGAAAAACTAACACAAGAATTAAATGCTGTTACCACTAATCGCATAAAAAAAGAGTTAGAAGAAAATAGCGTTAAGGACATTATCTGGCGCGAGTTGGCAAACCATGAATGTCAGATAGTTGGGGATTATTCTGATGTTGTTGATCTTTTATCTGGTTACGGAATAACAGAACAGGACATAAAAGAACAATGGAGTTCTTATTATCAGCACTGCATAGATAATGATTACTTTTAGTTAGTATCGAATAAAAACTATTTAAAGGGACGTAACCCATGAAACAAGTAAAGCTAAAAGACGTTAAAAAAGGTGAGTATCTAAAGAGAAAACCGGACTCTGAAAATGTATTTATACGGGGTGATTATGATCGCTTTGTGGGTTCTTACGAATTACAGCGTTTTGACGATGTAGGTAGCTTTATAAATCTAAAAGGTAAAACGCTTGTCTGGGTGGATTTTACCTTTTAAGTCGTGATTAGTTATCCATATATACACACAGTACGAGTAGCCCCAACAAGGGCAAGCGAACTACTTTGTGTATATGTGCGGTAACTGAAAAATCGTTAACATAAAAAAGTGAAATCACTAAGGTTTCGAGTAAAAGACAAACTCGAAACCTTAGTGATTTAATCAACAGAACATAGCCATTAAAAACTTTGGCCATGATCTGTTTTTAGGAGCCTGAAAAGGCGATCAAACTGTCATAAAAAGTGAAAAAGAAACTTTTAATAACAGATTGATAACGCTATATATGGCTTTAAAGGTAATTCACAAATAAAAGACCAGGCGCAAACAGTCGCGCTTGGACTTTTATTTATTCACTTAAAAATAGCACTTAATTACTGCACCGTTATCACTTCTGCAGTAACTAACTTTAGCTATTTTCTCTAGTGCTTATTTATTAGCACTGGTTTGAAGGTATCGCCTAATTCCACTGTTTAAGCCCTACTCTTTGTACCGCTTTTTATCCGGATCATTACAGTTCTTATTTTGATAAATAACACGGTAAACCTTCAGCCTTCCGCACCCATTCAGACGCGCTACGCTCCCTTAGCTGTGGCTTTGCGTTGAGGCCATGTTATTTCTAAAAACACTTCACTTTCTTTAATACCGGAGCGGCAAGAGAGCAGAACTTTTTAATTAACAGTGGAGCTAGAAAAATGACTAATATTCAAAACCAAAACAATACTAATAATAATCAAGATTTAGATACAAGCATTGCCTCCGGCGGGGAACAGCTTCAAAAGCAGATTGTAAAGACAGAAACAAAAAAAGAAGCAACAGCATCATTTAATAAGATCCAACATTATAGAGATATGATCAACCCTGAAGCAGTTTGCTTAATGCCTGAAGATTTAAGCTCGGTTGTTTATCTATATTGTATGAATGGCAAGCCTTGTGCGAGAGCTTACAAGGGACGGGCAAAGAAACAAGCATTTAATTATAGTTATCGTTCAGAAGAATCAAGATTAGAGTCAGTTACAAAATGGATCGAGGCCAGATCAAAAGAGGCAACAGAAAAGGCGCAAGAAATTAAGGAAAAAGCTGAAACTATTAGGGCGCTTGAGGTTGGTGATGTTCTTAGGTCGTCATGGGGTTATGATCAAACAAACATCGATTACTATATGGTTATTTCTTTAGTAGGTAAAAACAGTGTTGAAGTTGCTGAAATAGGTTGTTTTGCAGACTATGACGGTCAAAATATGTCAGGTCATTGCGTGCCTAATCCGGAAGAGATTAAAGGCGAATCATTTACTAGACGTGTGCTGTTTGGGGATACTGTCAAAGTTAATTCATGTAGTTCAGCAAGTAAGCATGAATATACAGTTGAGAATGGTGAAAGGGTTTATAAAAGGTCTTATTATTCCTGTTACGCATAAGCATAAAAAAAGAAAGCCCGCGAAAGCCAAGCCATTCTAATAAGGTGTTGAAAGAGCCTGTAGTCATTGTTCAAGAATGGTTGCAGGCTCTTTTTAAGTCAAGTGAATAGCAGGCAACAACAACCGATCATTCATCTTGACTTAGGTAATTAAGATATTCCTTGATCTTTTTATACTCCAGATTTTTTATATACTGCGCCATAAAATGCCAATCTGGATTGTTACTTTCATCAACGGGAAGATAAACAGTTTCTCTTTTTACAACACTTAATTGCGCCTGCCTTCCGTAAGAGTACTTTAGACCTTGACGCTTAATCATTGTAACAATGAATAAGGAGTTAAATTTATTAAGATTTACATTGCTTAAAACCGATACATCGTGTGAGCAATAAAAATCTAACGATTGATAAAAAGAAGATAAGGAAATCTTTTCAACAGTAATTGTGTTTTTAGGGAATAGAAACTCATTACCTATAAAATCTGTAATTCCATTATTATTAGATGTGGCAGTTATATAAGGTGTGACGCCAGAGATAATATCGTTTTTGTTTAGGTATACTCCTTTATTAGCATTAAATACTTCTTCGATTTTAAATGGCTTCCAATCCTTTTCTTTCAGGGAGCTAATATCTTTATATTCCAAGTCTTTTAAAGATTTTTTAGCATACTTCTTATATTCTTTCTTTTTCCTCTCTAAAATAGATTTAGAGTACCGCTCAATATAAATCCAGTCAGGCTTCTTTTCTTCGTCTATGGGTAATAATATTTTTTCTCTTGAAACTCTTTTATCATTGATTTCTCTGCTAAAATTATACTTCCCCGAAAGCCTGTTTGTTTGGGCGGCTATAAACAAATAAGCGGGTTTAGTTAGGTTATTATTTTTTAAGTGAGTGACATGGTCGCTTGCAATAAATTCAAATGGTTGATAGAAGCTTGAGCCAACGCTCCCACTATTGGCAATAGTCAAGCAATCCCCAAATAACCTTACGCCAGTGCTGTTTGATATATAATTATCAACACCATTATTTGCTGCGGTTGACGAAATATAAGGCTGACGACCTTTTATTTGATTGGCTTTCGTTAATCTTTTTCCCCTTTGAATCGTTGGGAATATTTCTGTTAAAAAGAACTCGCTCCACCCTTTATCATTGAGACTATTTGACATCAGAACCTTCCTCAGTATTTCCTTGACCTTCAGGGGGAAAGTTAAACAAATACCCTCTATTCTGCATAATCATTGAAAATTCAAAGGTCAAATAGTCTCCAATAGTTTTTTCAAAATCTTCATTAGTCGGTATTTCATCGTTAAAATAGTAGAAGCTATGAAGCCACTCATCTTCACTTTCTACCGTAGTTGACACGCAAAATTTAGTCTCAGCTTCAATGCGATCAAACCATACATCCAATAAGTGCTGTTTTTTATCTTTTGCCTGTTCTGTTTCAATAAGCCCAATATGGGCACTAACTTTATACCCATCATCCCTAAAGTCTATAAATTTTGATTCTTTATCTTTAGGGTGTGGCTCACCAGCTGTAAAGATTGCTATGCAAGGCATCGTCCCCACACCATAAAAAGTGTCTTTATTTAGAGTTATCACACCTTCCAGTGTGTGGTGTTTTAGTATGTTTTTCTTGACTGCATCTTCCTCTTTAGTCTTCCCTGTTACAGAACCTTGAGGAATAATCACAATAGCTCTGGCTCCGACTACCAATGAATTAAGTAAGTGTTCAGTAAAAGCGATCTCGTATAAGTCTGGATTTTTTTTTGAACCCTGAGAATATGGAGGGTTCATCATTCCAACAGTAGATCCTTTAATCTGTAGTTTGCTGGCACTTTCATTCAGGAAGTTGTGATTAATTAGATTACTTTTACCGTCACCCCTTAAAATCATGTTGGTAGTTGCGATAGTGAACATATAAGGCTGCAACTCAAGACCGTGCAATTGTTTTTGTCTAATATTTTTTTGTTCTGATTCTTTATCCGTTTGTGCCAACATGTGATGCATAGCTGCAATAAGGAATCCTGCTGTGCCAGCGCAAGGGTCTAAAACAATATCGTTATGTTTAATGTTAACCAAGTCACAAAACAGATCTGTGATATGTTTTGGTGTCAGAACTATCCCTAATGTCTGCCCGTCTCCACCAGAGTAAGACATGAACTCACCGTAAAATCGTCCTAAATAATCTTCAGAAGAGCTACTAAACTTGATGGTCTCGTAGATTTTTTCATTAAGAAATTCAGTAAAATGTTTTAATGGCGTTTTATTTAATGTTTGGTTTATTTCATTTAGGACTTGAGTGCCCTTAATGATTGAGAATTGGCTTAATATTTTATCTCGTTTAACTTCAGGCGATACGTCCGATCTCTTAAGATTGGATTCAATTGCGCTGTATATTTTGTCTCCATCAGTATGTATGTCGTCACCAGTAAGATCACTAATTGAGAAGTTTTTTAACTCAGCTTCTCTTAAGGCAAGTAAGATCCCTGAAACAATTAACGGCTTATCAATATCTTTAAGATTCCCATAATTTCTTAAGTCCTCGTGAAGCTCTGCAGCATCTTTTAAGATTTCAGACAACTCTTTTTCGATGTCAGTTTTCTCTTTAAGAACTTCTCTCACATAGTATTCATCAATGTTTTTATCAGTAAATGAAATGAACGACTCGACCTCTGGAAGCTCTCTGTAATATTCAGTTTCATCAACATAGATAGGGCTTATGTGGTGCTTTTTTTCATCACCAGAAATTCCAAAAGCAATCACTTTTTTATACGTAGTATTTTTTGCCAGATGTTGACCATAAAATAAAGCCCCATTAACAGCATAGTCTTTAACATCTTTTGCCAAGGTGCTAATGAGATTATTATCATCAAGTTTTATGTGTCGTGACAAATCCGCCTTATTCTCAATAACTATCAAAATATCTTTTACAACTCCCACAAACTCAGGGAAGCCAACGTTACCAGAGCCGCTTTTAGAAGCAGTTTTTAAAGCAACATTGATTTCATCAATTGAGCTACCTTGAGGCTCTAATGTAATGCCGGCTTCATTTAATAGACCGTAAACCCAAAAGTCTGTTTTTGCTTCTTTTTTAGCCATTATAATTTCCCTTTATTTAGTGTTTTTATTGGTTGTTATTAAGTCTTTACTGACCTGCTCAAGAAACCACTCCCGCATAGTTAATCCTTTGCTTTTAATAAGTTTATGGATCTCTTTTTTTAGTTTTGGATCTATATCTATAACGATACGACCACTGTCTCCAATTGCCATTTTCAGATCTCGCTCAACCATAAAGTAACGTCACGTTACATGACGTTGTCAAGATAATAATTATGAAAAGTAAATAATATCCTCCAAAGACACTTTGCCTTTAGATAGACCAAGTCGCATTGCCGGAGTATGCTTGTCATCGCCTAACCAATGGTAGTTATAGGCTGTTCGATAGATATCCAGCACCTGCTGTATTCGGTTAGGATCGTAAGCCGTGTAGCCATACCATGTCCGTCTATTCTGAGAGGGTGTTGCAATGGGTCTTTCAAGATAAGTGAATCTCCTTCTGGTCTGCATGAAAAACCTATCGATTGCATGAAGACTGGCCTTACCGTATAAAGCGGCTTGATGATCTTCCGTATAATCACCCAGGTCGGTGAGCCAGCAAACTTGTTTTTCTGCTTCCGACATCGTTGCAAAAGGAAAGTCCAGCCAGCGATCTTTCCATGGACCAATATGCTTAATATCACCCATTGCAGATTTTAATAGGTGCATTTTGGCATCATATTCTGTGAATGAGGGGAAGCTTCTTCTTACAGCTTTGATCTTTAGTTCAGACTTATTACAGAGCTGGTTCTTTTCTGGTGTCGTTAACTCTTTATTAGTCATAACGTACCAGGCATCAGCGGTCCTGTTTAATACTCGCTTATTAAAGGCGGTCATGAATGCTGCTCGGATACCAGACTCCATGTCCATATAAAACCTAACTTTCTCGACGCCTTTAAACATTTCAGCCATTAAAAAGAAGTGAGCATACAAAGTATATTCGTTATGGATCTGAACACCTTTAGTCGGCAACTGCACATCAGGATCCATAAAGCGTGATGATTCTATATCATCACGCTCCGCAGCTTCATCATACCGTTCTTGAATAGATTGGCTGTGCTTTCTGGCAGATTTTCGCGCCTTATGTTCAGCGGTACGATGATAGTCGTCCAACAGCCAAATGTGCGCGTGACGCCTCATTGCCATTGGGCGCTCGTAGTCATTACACTTTATAGCCCAATGCTCAATTCGATCAGCGTTTAATCCTGGATCAAAGTTTAAATGCATCCCAAAAACGTATGAGCTTCGATTGTCAGCGGTACCTACCGCCTCAAAATTAACGGTTCTTTTATCTTTTCTTTTTGTCCAGTTCAGATAGTACATCTGTCTATCCGTTGACAGGTATAGCCGGTCAGTAAAGCTGGAGCCAATCATTTTGCGCTCACGATTTGCTATGAAAGCTATACATTGGCGATGAATGAAATCAATTTTTCCATAAAGAGTGGCGGCAGTCACATCTGCCACTTCCATTATCCTGTTTAACGGCATTTTATTTATGAGTAAGCTAAAGATCTGCACATTAAGGTGAGGCTTTTTATGCCTTAATGTTGATTTGCCAATTGAAAATGTTGTTTTACAAGACTTGCACCTGTAACGTGAGCTTCCGTGACGAGTTTTTCCAAACCGATGATACTCATCAGGATGCTTTTTAAGCCCGTGACGGTGATTTCTACATTGATTATTGGTGCAGGCAGGATCTGACTCTTTTAAGTAGTCTGAGAGGCGTTTATATTCGAGGCTGATCCCTCGGTTACTTTTAATCGGGAGATGCTCAGAGCAAGACTTGCACTTGAAAGTTGTTACAAAATCAGTAGCTTTTCCAGCCCCACTAACTGTGTAGTTGGGATCGCGATCTTTTGCTACGCCGCCTCGCCCACGAGAGCCTTGCTTGGCAGGGATCCCAAAGTTTTTGCACACGGGAGATTTACAGTAATTAACCTGTATTCCTCGATAAGAAGGTGGTAAGCGTTTTAACGCGTATGCACCAGAAGATTTCTTCTCAGACAAAATAAAGCCCCAGCACTATGTTATCCATAAATATACTGGGGCTTTATTGTAAATGGCCAGACTAAAGTGTCAACACCCTATTAGAATGGCTCGCGCGAAAGCGGGCTTTTTTATGTTCAATACTTTCACATAAGAAAACGGGGAGAAACCGCATTACGTGAATCTAGCCTAAGTAAAGCGTTTCACCTTCTGGGATTAATTTAGCTAATATTTTTTCATCATAAACCCAAGGCATTAGACTAAAAATAAAACTAGCGAACAGAAAGAAGTAACCTGTATAGCTCTCTAAGCCGTAACTTAAAAGGCTACCATCAAAAGCGAAGTAAGAGCCTACAAAGAAGGCCACAGCTATCACTTTAAAAAAGAAATGAGCCACATTCCGGCCTAATCTTAAAGCGTGGTAGAGGATAAACATAAACACATAAAATAAGCCGATAAACATAGCAATTATATATTCTAAAACTTTCATTTTTACATTCCTTTGTAAGTGTTTTGATGCTTAATTATACCACATTTTAACGTGATTTGCATGACAAAGTTACTCGCTTTGTTATGGTTTAACTTCTATTTCCACGCGCCTATTTACGGACTTGCTAGTGCTTGATTTTGGAGGTAGTAAAAAATCACCTTCGGCTAAGTATTCAACGCTGATAATGGCTGGATTTATGCCATTAGCAACTAAGAAACTTTTTGCGTTTTCTGCCCGTTGTTTTGAGATCCAAACATCGGCTTTGCTTGCAGTAATTGAATCTGTTCGGCCTCTTAGGTTAATCTCTGAAGCGTCAGCGGCGGCAAGCAATAAGGATTTTACAAGCTCGTTACTTGGCTTAAATTGCGTTTTTCCAAATCCGAAATTAACAAATACTACCGGACGATGATCAGCTAGTAATTCATTAAGCTTATTTAGTTTTACTTGTGAATTAAAAAGGCTTGCTCCTGTAGTGCTTCGTATGTTGCTCAACGTATCAAGCTTCGCTTGTGTTTCATTAAGATACTTTAAGCTGAAGACTTCTAATTCTGGATAGTGCTTTATCGCCTCCGGTGCAGGCTCTTTTTCTGGTGTCACCTCAATGATAATAGGAGTTGTCTCTTCAACAGAAATAAATACTCTTTTTATCTGAGCGAGCTTATTGCCTCGCTGTAAATAAAAGTCATTCAATAAATATTCGCTTCGTGAAAAGTTGCCTGTTTTTTCAAACTTTAAAGGCGTGTTATTGCTATCCCACGCCTTAAAACTGTCTTTGCTTTGTACTAGGGTGTGATTGCCGTAAATATACGCCCTAACCCCTTCAGCATTGCCGGTGGCCTCATAGTCTGGGCTGATCCTACTAGGGTTTGTTTCAGCTATCAGTTCAATAGGTTTTTGACCGTGGCTACATGCTGTAACCACCAAGATCATTAAAGGTAGTAGTATTTTTTTCATCGTGATAACTGTGCC
>TARA_R110001592_G_scaffold232653_9_pt1 | contig 13471 bp, 12 predicted proteins | sample TARA_R110001592 | Tara Oceans TARA_R110001592 (sample SAMEA4398387) | marine metagenome | biome: Polar Biome; feature: [SRF] surface water layer (ENVO:00010504); material: water (ENVO:00002006), including particulate matter (ENVO:01000060) such as... | depth 5 m
GTAGGTGATGATGAATCTAATATTAAAAAGAATCTTATCTCAATTAATTCACCAATTGCACGTGGTTTGATTGGTAAAAAAATAGATGATGAAATCTCAATCACAACACCAGGTGGTGTGATTGATTACGATATTATCAAAGTAGAATATGTCTGCTAGTTGCTTAGCACTCCGATCAGGCTTTGCTATCAATAATCAGCAGAGGTAATGTTGGGGTAATAAAAAGCCCAGATAAACTGGGCTTTTTATTAGTGAAAAATGAAATTAAAACGTAATTATTTACGTGGTAATTCTATCTTTTTAGCTTCACTTGGGCGGTATAAAACAACAATATGACCTATTTTTGCAATTGCTAGCGCTTCAGTTTCACGCACAATAGCATCAATAATAAGTTGTTTAGTTTCACGGTCGTCAGTGGCTATTTTTACTTTAATTAATTCATGGTGGCTAATAGCATTTTCGATCTCAGCTAATACGCCTTCGGTTAAGCCATTTTGTCCCAGTAATACAACTGGTTTTAGACTATGTGCTAAACCTTTTAAAAATTGTTTCTGTTTGTTTGATAATTTCATGCAAATATCTTTAATTAAGGGTTGAAAACGTTTCATTCTACCCTTAAATATTAACCTTTACTATTTAGATTATTATTTATCCTAATATTCGCTCACTAAGGAAGTCATTGTGGCAAAACCAGACAGTACAAATCGTCTTAAAAAGAGTGCATCGGGAAGTTCAAAACGATGGATGCATGAACACGTGAATGATTTTTATGTGAAAGAAGCTAATAAACAAGGTTTACGATCGCGTGCTGTGTTTAAATTGGATGAGATAAACGGTAAAGACAAATTGATCCGCTCTGGAATGACTGTTGTCGATTTAGGTGCTGCACCAGGAAGTTGGTCTCAATGGGCAGTTGAGAAGGTAGGGCTTAAAGGTAAAGTCATTGCCTGTGATATTCTAGCAATGGATTCGATTGCAGGTGTTGACTTCTTACAAGGCGATTTCCGTGAAGAAGTGGTCCTTAATGCATTGTTACAACGTATTGGCGATAACAAGGTTGATATTGTGTTATCTGACATGGCGCCCAATATGAGCGGTAATACTGGCATTGATCAACCTAAATCAATGTACTTAGTTGAATTGGCGTTAGATATGTGTCGTGATGTACTCGTTAAAGACGGCAGCTTTATTGTTAAAGTCTTTATGGGCGCTGAATATGAGACATTTATCAATGAAGTACGAAAATTATTTAAAACAGTTAAAACTCGAAAACCAGATTCATCAAGAGCGAGATCGCGCGAAGTTTATTTAGTGGCGACTGGTTTTAAACTGTAGTAATCTGCTTTATCATTATATTCTTTTAATTTTTAACATGAGGTTTACATCTTGAACGATATGGCAAAAAACCTGATATTGTGGTTAGTCATCGCAGTAGTCTTAATGTCTTTATTCCAAGGCTTTGGATCAGACGACACAAAAAAATCACAAATCGACTACACCACTTTTAATAAAGAAGTAAGCCAAGGGCAGATTCAACAAGTACAAATTAATGGCCAACAAATTAAAGGTTTAAAAAGTAATCAAACACCGTTTGTTACTTATATTCCTGCGCCAGATTTAGACTTAGTTAATTACCTTATTAAAAATGATGTAAAAGTTGAAGGCACACCACCAGAAGAAACTAGTTTCTTAGCCTCTATTTTTGTTTCATGGTTCCCAATGCTGTTACTAATCGGTGTTTGGATCTTCTTTATGCGTAATATGCAAGGCGGCGGTAAAGGCGGCGCAATGTCGTTTGGTAAAAGTAAAGCCAAATTGATGAGCGAAGATCAAATTAAAACAACTTTTGCAGATGTTGCTGGCTGTGATGAAGCAAAAGAGGATGTTGTTGAATTAGTTGAATATTTAAAAGATTCTAGCAAGTTTCAGAAGTTAGGCGGTAGAATTCCAACGGGTATTCTATTAGTTGGCCCTCCTGGTACGGGTAAAACACTATTAGCGAAAGCTATTGCAGGTGAAGCTAAAGTGCCATTTTTCTCAATCTCAGGTTCTGATTTTGTAGAAATGTTTGTTGGTGTTGGTGCTTCTCGTGTTCGTGATATGTTTGAACAAGCTAAAAAATCAGCACCTTGTATTATCTTTATCGATGAAATCGATGCTGTAGGTCGATCTCGTGGTGCAGGCATGGGCGGCGGTAATGATGAACGTGAACAAACACTAAACCAAATGTTAGTTGAAATGGATGGATTTGAAGGTAATGAAGGTATTATCGTTATTGCTGCAACTAACCGTCCTGATGTATTAGATGCTGCATTACTACGTCCTGGCCGTTTTGACCGTCAAGTCGTTGTTGGTTTACCTGATGTACGCGGACGTGAACAAATATTAAAAGTTCATATGCGTAAAATTCCATTGGAAGAAGATGTAAAAGCAACAGTATTAGCACGTGGGACTCCAGGTTTCTCTGGTGCTGATTTAGCTAACTTAGTTAATGAAGCTGCATTGTTTGCTGCTCGTGGTAACAAACGCACTGTGTCAAAAGAAGACTTTGAACAAGCACGTGATAAAATATTAATGGGCTCTGAACGCCGTAGTTTAGTAATGACGGTTAAAGATAAAGAGTCAACGGCTTACCATGAAGCGGGGCATGCTATTGTAGCTAAATTAGTACCTCAGCATCACCCAATTCATAAAGTAACTATTATTCCTCGTGGGCGTGCATTAGGTGTGACTCAGTTCTTACCTGAAGGCGACCAAATATCACAAAATAAAGATGAGTTGGAAAGTAGTATTTCAGTTGCTTATGGCGGTCGTATTGCTGAAGAGCTTATCTACGGCGCACAAAAAGTGTCAACAGGTGCTTCACAAGATATCAAACAAGCCTCTGCAATTGCTCGTGCCATGGTGACTGAATGGGGGTTCTCTGAAAAGTTAGGTCCTATCCTATTAACAGGTGAGCAAGGTAGTTTACGATCCAATGTTGTTTCGCACGAAACAGGTAAAGTCATTGATGATGAAGTAAAAGTATTCATTGATACTAACTATAAACGTGCTCACCAACTGTTAACCGATAACATTGATATTTTACATGCAATGAAAGAAGCATTGATGAAATACGAAACAATCGATGCAGATCAAGTTGATGATTTAATGGCTCGTGTAACGGTTCGTCCACCAAGTGATTGGGACGATGAAAAAGAAGTTGAGTCGCTTAAAGAAAAAAAATCGACGATCGATATGGTTAAACCAGAAAAATCTAACATTAATATGGTCAAGCCAGAAAAAAATAAAGTGGCTACTGAAAATGTTGAGCCAGAAGAAGTGGTTGATGTTGAAAAACCTGAAACGACTGAAACCTCGACCGATGAAGACAAAGACAGTAAATAGAATATTGTTTAAGTTCTCTAAAAAACCTAAGCTTGCTTAGGTTTTTTTTAGTCTATATTTTCATCATCTATACCCAATAAAAGCCTAAACTAATGATTTTAACTAGCCATAATAAACAATTATCTCTTAACCAACCTCAGATAATGGGGATTTTAAATGTAACACCTGATTCATTTTCTGATGGTGGGCAATATACACAGCTTGATCAAGCAATTTTGCATGCTAAAAAAATGCTTGATCAAGGCGCAACTATTATTGATATCGGTGGCGAGTCAACAAGACCAGGCGCAAAAGATGTTTTATTAAATGAAGAACTAGATAGAGTCGTGCCTATTATAGAGCGTATCAAAAAAGAGCTAGATTGCTGGATCTCGATTGATACCAGTAAAGCCATTGTTATGACTGAAGCCGTTAAAGCAGGGGCAAATATTATTAACGATGTGCGTGCATTACGTGAAGAAGGGGCTTTAAATGCAGCTGTTGAAGCAAATGTGCCAGTATGTTTGATGCACATGCAGGGCCAACCAAGAAGCATGCAAACAGCGCCCGATTATCAAGATGTTGTAACCGAAGTAAAAGCTTTTTTAATGGAACGTAGTCAACAATGTATTGAAGCAGGTATTAAGGCTGAAAATATTATTATTGATTTAGGCTTTGGTTTTGGTAAATCGTTACAACATAATTTTGATTTGTTAAATTCAACGCAAAACTTTCTGTCGTTAGGATTTCCTGTTTTAACAGGTGTTTCTCGTAAATCAATGTTTGGTCAGTTGCTAAATCGTGATATAAATGGGCGTTTAGCAGGGAGCTTAGCTGGCGCAATGATTGCGATGCAGCAAGGTTCAAAAATAATTCGTGTTCATGACGTCTCAGAAACAGTTGATGTTATGAAAGTATTACAGCAAATAAATACCTTCAATTAACCAAGGTATCTCTGATGATGGATAAACTTTTATTATGAATAAAAAGTATTTTGGAACCGATGGAATTCGCGGCAAAGTAGGCGAGTCTTTAATTACACCTGAATTTGCATTGAAGCTAGGTTGGGCCGCTGGTCGAGTTTTAGCTAAATCAGGTAATAAAAAAGTATTAATTGGTAAAGATCCTCGTATTTCTGGTTATATGCTTGAAGCTGCTCTACAAGCAGGGTTAACGTCTGCAGGTGTTATCCCTGTACTAATGGGGCCTATGCCAACGCCTGCTATTGCATATCTTACTCACACTTTCCGTGCGACTGCGGGGATTGTGATTAGTGCATCACACAACCCATATTATGATAATGGTATTAAGTTTTTTTCTGACGAAGGCATCAAATTATCAGAGAAAGTAGAGTTAGAAATTGAAGCTGAAATCGACAAAGAATTAAAATGTGTTGATTGTAGCGAAATGGGTAAAGCTTACCGAATTAACGATGCAGCGGGTCGTTATATTGAATTTTGTAAAAGCACTTTTCCATCTGAATATGATTTAAGTGGTTTGAAAATTGTGGTCGATTGCGCTAACGGTGCAACTTATCACATCGCTCCCTTAGTGATTAGTGAATTAGGCGCTGAAGTAATCGCGATGGGCGTTTCGCCTAATGGTGTTAATATTAATTTAAACTGTGGCGCAACGAGTATGGGTGCTATCGCAGCACGAGTGCTTGAAGAAAAAGCAGATTTTGGTATTGCTTTTGATGGTGATGGTGACCGTGTAATGATGGTCGATCACACTGGTTATGTACTAGATGGTGATGAGCTTTTATATATCATAGCTCGTGATAAATTACGTAAAGGTACGTTGAACGGCGGTGCTGTTGGTACTAAAATGTCTAACCTCGGTTTAGAGCAAGCATTAAAATCACTAGGTATCCCATTTGATCGATCAGATGTAGGCGACCGTCATGTCATGGAACTAATGAAAAAAAATGGTTGGAATATTGGTGCTGAGAACTCAGGGCATGTTATTTGTGCAGATCATATCGCAACCGGCGATGGCATTGTTTCAGGTTTACAAGTGATCAGTGCAATGCAAGGTAGTCGTATGAATTTGCATGATTTACGCCAAGGCATGCGTAAATATCCACAAATTCTTGAAAGTGTTCGTTTCAATAGTGCAATTGATCCATTACAAGATAAAGATGTTTTAGCTGAACTCGCACGCATCGAAGGTTTGTTAGGCGACCGTGGCCGTGTTTTATTAAGAAAGTCAGGAACAGAGCCTGTATTTCGAGTGATGGTTGAAGCTGATGAAAGTGAAGATAAAGTGATCGGTTATGCTAAATCTCTAGCAAGTAAAGTAAAAGTGTAATTTGCTATTTAAAGCAAACCACAAAGTAAAAGTTAGAACACAATGAATATTACGGCAATATAAGAGTATTGGTTGATGGTTTTTTATGCGGATTTGTAAAGAAGCATCACCCAAGCTTAATTTGTATTAATATTCACTTGTGATCCTCACCTGCATTGGGTAGTATTCGTCCGCTTCTTGGTGGGAGCTAATAAAGTTTTAATAAGATAAATTAGGTATATAAATATGTATGAGATACTGTTAGTTGTTTATTTAATTGTTTCAATTATTTTAGTTGGTTTTGTTTTAATCCAACAAGGTAAAGGAGCTGGCATGGGAGCTTCATTTGGCTCTGGCGCTTCTAATACAGTATTTGGTGCAGGCGGTTCTGGTAACTTCATGACACGTACTACTGGTGTTTTAGCATTAGCATTTTTTGTGCTGAGCTTGGTACTAGGTAATCTTTCTACACATAAAGTGTCAGTGAATGAAGAGTTTTCAAATTTAGCAATTGAAGAAGTTGCTGATATACCAGTTGAAGTTGATACCTCTACTCAAATTCCTGAGTAATATTTTTTAAGCGGATATGGTGGAATTGGTAGACACGCAGCCTTGAGGGGGCTGTGGCTTAGGCCGTGAGAGTTCAAGTCTCTCTATCCGCACCAATTTTTGTTTTTTGATTGCACTCAGATCACGTTTTAGCTATAATGTGCTCGCTTTCAAAGCAACAGAAAAGTGTAAGTAAGATTGTAGCAATATAAACCTCAATATGACTTATTATACTTAGATAAAGTTTTAGAGTTTTAGTTTTAATGTTTATTAAACATTTAGATGTTCAGTTCGGACGCGAGATGGAGCAGTTTGGTAGCTCGTCGTGCTCGTTACTTACAAGAAAAGGCGAAGGTCGTAGGTTCAAATCCTGCTTTTGCAACAAGTGTTTAGCACTTAGATAAAGTTTTAGTTTAGATGTTTATTAAACATTTAGATGTTCAGTTCGGACGCGAGATGGAGCAGTTTGGTAGCTCGTCGGGCTCATAACCCGAAGGTCGTTGGTTCAAATCCAGCTCTCGCAACCACTTTTGAAGTAGCTTGATGATTTTCGAGCTTGTTCTTCATAAAAAGACGAAGGTTATTGGTATTTTTTATATCCAGCTCTCGCAACCACATTTTAGTGTATGTTTTAAGTAAAGCTCGTCGGGCTTAACTCTTAATAAAACACTAGCGAAGGACGTAGGTTCAAATCCTGCTCTCGCAACCACATTTTAGTGTATGTTTTAAGAAAAGCTCGTTGGGCTTGGCTCTTAATAAAACACTGGCGAAGGTCATTGGTTTAATTCCAATTCCCGAAACCATTTTATAATGTAGTTTAATCACTGCTTTATAAGTAGGTAAAGAAAGTGTCATTATCAAATTTCCCTTTCTAACCACATTCGATATTGTAGTTTCCTATCACAATATCTTGTTTGATTTAATCAAACAAAACGAATGAAGCTCCAATTTATTGGGGCTTTTTTGTTATTTGCGTATTTGGTTTTAGATTAACTTAATACGTTTACTGACAACTTATGTTTATCAAAAATAAACATAAGTTGTTATTTGAATAGGGCTATATGCCCTTTTTTTGTTTCTGAAAGGGGATAGATTTGGCAAGTTTAGAAGAGCGTCTAACGGAAATGTTAGCGCCAAGTGTGGAAGATCTTGGCTACGAATTAGTTGGCATTGAATACGTTCGTGCAGGAAAGCATTCGACATTACGTGTTTATATTGACCAAGAAGAAGGTATTTTAGTTGATGACTGTGCGGCCGTCAGTCGTCAAGTGAGTGCTATTATGGATGTTGAAGATCCAATCACTAATGAGTACACACTAGAAGTATCGTCTCCTGGTATGGAAAGACCATTATTTAATGCATCACAATATGCAGCGTTTATAGGTGAAGAAGTCAAAATACAACTTCGTATGCCAATACAAAACCGCCGTAGATGGAAAGGTGTTATTAGCAGTGTGGATGGTGAAATTATTTCCGTTGCTGTAGAGAATAAAGAAGAGCGTTTTGCGCTGAGTAATATACAAAAAGCGAACATAGTTCCAAAATTTGATTAATTAAGGCGTTAAAAATGAATAATAAAGAAATTTTATTGGTTGTTGAAGCTGTTTCAAATGAAAAAGGCTTACCAAGAGAAGCGATTTTTGAAGCATTGGAAAGTGCACTGTCTATTGCAACTAAAAAGAAATATGAATTAGAAATTGAAGTGCGTGTTGAAATTGACCGTGAAACGGGGCATTTCGATACTTTCCGTCGTTGGTTAGTATTAGCACCTGATGCAGAGATGGAAAATCCTGCAAAAGAAATGACTTTTGAAGCTGCGCAATACGATACCCCAGAAATTCAAATTGGCGAGTTTATTGAAGACGAAATTGATTCTGTTACTTTTGACCGAATTACTACGCAGACTGCAAAACAAGTTATCGTGCAAAAAGTACGTGAAGCTGAGCGTGCACAAGTTGTAGCACAATATGCAGAAAAAGAAGGTGAACTGATCACTGGTGTTGTTAAACGCATGACACGTGATAGCATTTTATTAGACCTTGGTAATAATGCTGAAGCGGTTATTTTCCGTGATGAAATGTTACCTCGTGAAAACTTCCGTCCAGGTGACCGTTTACGTGGTTTATTATTTGCTGTTCGCCCTGAAGCTCGTGGCGCGCAATTATTTATGACACGTACACAACCTGAAGTATTAGTAGAGTTGTTCCGCTTAGAAGTGCCTGAAATCGCTGAAGAGATGATAGACTTAATGGGCGCGGCTCGTGATCCTGGTTCACGTGCGAAAATTGCAGTGAAATCAAATGACCAACGTATCGATCCTATCGGTGCTTGTGTTGGTATGCGTGGCGCACGTGTTCAAGCTGTTTCAAATGAATTAGGCGGAGAACGTGTTGATATTATCCTTTGGGATGAGAATCCAGCACAATTTGCAATCAATGCAATGGCACCTGCTGAAGTAGCTTCAATCGTTGTAGATGAAGATACACACAGCATGGATATAGCGGTAGAAGATGAAAACTTAGCGCAAGCAATTGGCCGTAATGGTCAAAATATTCGTTTAGCATCTCAACTAACTGGTTGGGTATTAAATGTAATGACAGTGGCTGAATTGAAAACTAAACACCAAGCTGAAGCTGATGGCGTGATTTCATTATTTACGTCGGCATTAGAAGTTGATGAAGACTTTGCTGCAGTATTAGTAGAAGAAGGTTTTAGTTCTTTAGAAGAAATTGCCTACGTTCCAGCTGAAGAACTATTAGCGATTGACGGTTTTGACGAAGATATGGTTGAAGAGCTACGTACTCGTGCTAAAGATGTACTAGCAACAAAAGCGCTTGCTGAAGAAGAAAGTCTTGAAGGTGCAAAACCTGCTGATGATCTATTAGCACTTGAAGGCTTAGAGGCACATCTTGCATTTGTATTAGCAAGTAAAGGTGTGATTACATTAGAAGACTTAGCAGAACAAGCTGTTGATGATCTACTAGAGATTGATGAAAAACTAGATGCAGAAAAAGCAGCAGAGCTAATAATGGCTGCTCGTAACATCTGTTGGTTTAGTGAAGATGCATAATAGCGTCAGTATGGAGAAATAAATAATGTCAGAAATTCTATTAAAAGACCTCGCGAAAGACTTAAATAAATCTGAAGATGTGTTAGTTCAGCAGTTTGCTGCTGCAGGTATTACTAAAAAAGCTAGCGATAAAGTAAGCGTCGAAGAAAAAGAAAAGCTAACAACTCACTTGCAAAAGCAACATGGTGGTGAGCAAAAGCAAAAAATGACTTTGCAACGTAAAACAAAATCTACGTTGAATGTAAAAGGTCAGTCAAATGCAATTAATGTTGAAGTTCGTAAAAAACGTACTTTTGTTAAGCGTAGCGATGAAGAAGTTCAAGCAGAAAAAGCAGCTGAACAAGCAATTAAAGCTGCTGATGAAGCTAAAATTCAAGCTGAATTAGATGCTAAAAAAGCGCAAGCTGAGAAAGTATTAGCTGAAAAATTAGCCGCTAAGAAAGAAGCTGAAGAAAAAGCAAAAATAGCTGCTGCAGCAAACAAGCAAAAACAAGCTGCTACTAAATCTGTTAAAACAAAAGAACAACTTCAATTAGAAAAAGAACAGGCTGATTTGTTGAAAAAAGCAGAAACAGAAGCATTAGCAAAAGCAGAAAAAGATGCTGTTGAGCAAGCTGAACTAGCTAAAAAATTGGCCGAAGAAAATGCCGCTCGTTGGGCAAAAGAAGAAGCTGACCGTAAAGCTGCTGAAGGTGCTGATTACCATGTAACAACATCAACAGAAGCACGTGCAGCTGAAGATGCAGTTGATACTAAAGCTGAAGGTCCAACACATCGTAAGAAAAAGAAAAAAGCGCCAGCTGCTAAACCACTTGAAACAGTTTACAACCGTCGCGGTAACAACCGTCGTGGTAAAAAAGGTTCAGCTGCAACACCGCATGCACTTCAACAAGCATTTGAAAAACCAGCTGCTAAAGTTGAGCGTGACGTTAAAATCGGTGAGACTATCACTGTTGCCGAGTTAGCAAGCAAAATGGCTGTTAAAGCAACTGAAGTGATTAAAGTGATGATGAAGATGGGTGCTATGGCAACTATCAACCAAGTTATCGACCAAGAAACAGCAACCATTGTTGCTGAAGAAATGGGTCACAAAGTTATCCTAACGAAAGAAAATGAGTTAGAAGAAGCAGTACTAGCAGAAGCACAACAAGGTGGTGAAAAAACATCTCGTGCACCTGTTGTTACTATCATGGGTCACGTTGACCACGGTAAAACTTCATTACTTGATTACATTCGTCGTGCAAAAGTTGCTGACGGTGAAGCGGGCGGTATTACTCAACATATCGGTGCTTATCATGTAGATACTGACAAAGGTATGATTTCATTCCTAGATACACCAGGACATGCGGCGTTTACGTCAATGCGTTCTCGTGGTGCTAAAGCAACGGATATCGTTGTACTAGTTGTTGCTGCAGATGATGGCGTTATGCCTCAAACAGTTGAAGCGATTCAACATGCTAAGGCCGCTGGTGTACCATTAATGGTTGCTGTGAATAAAATCGATAAAGAAGGTGTAGATTTTGACCGTGTCAAAACTGAACTTTCACAACATGATGTTATTTCAGAAGAATGGGGTGGTGAAAACATCTTCTCATTCGTATCTGCTAAAGTAGGTACTGGTGTTGATGCACTATTAGATAGCATCTTATTACAAGCTGAAATGTTAGATTTATCAGCTGTTTCAACAGGTCCTGCATCTGGTGTTGTTATTGAATCTCGTCTTGATAAAGGTCGTGGTCCAGTTGCCTCTATCCTAGTACAGCAAGGTGAATTGAAACAAGGTGATATCGTACTTTGTGGTCTTGAATACGGCCGAGTTCGTGCAATGCGTGACGAAAACGGTAAACCAATTGAGTCTGCTGGTCCATCTATCCCGGTTGAAGTATTAGGCCTTTCTGGTGTACCACAAGCCGGTGATGAAGCAACTGTTGTTAAAGATGAGAAAAAAGCACGTGAAGTTGCGCTTTACCGTCAAGGTAAGTTCCGCGATATCAAACTTGCTCGTCAACAGAAAGCGAAACTTGAAAACATGTTCTCTAACATGGAAGCAGGTGAAGTTTCTGAACTTAATGTTGTACTTAAATCTGATGTACAAGGTTCACTTGAAGCGATTTGCGAATCATTAAATAAACTGTCTACAGATGAAGTTAAAGTTAATATTATCGGTCGTGGTGTTGGTGGTATTACTGAAACTGATGCATCACTTGCATCAGCATCTGGCGCATTGGTTATCGGCTTTAATGTTCGTGCGGATGCATCAGCGCGTAAGTTAATTGATAACGAAGCAGTTGAACTACGTTACTACAGCATCATCTACGACTTAATTGACGAAGTTCGTGCTGCAATGAGTGGTTTATTAGCGCCTGAGTTTAGACAAGAAATTACAGGTATCGCTGACGTACGTGAAGTATTTAAATCTCCTAAAATTGGCGCAATCGCTGGTTGTATGGTGACAGAAGGTACGATTAAACGTAACAACCCAATTCGTGTACTACGTGAAAACGTTGTAATCTACGAAGGTGTGCTTGAGTCTCTACGTCGCTTTAAAGATGACGCAGCTGAAGTACGTAACGGTGTTGAGTGTGGTATCGGTGTTAAGAACTACAACGATGTACGCGTAGGTGACCAAATAGAAGTATTTGAAATTATTGAAGTAAAACGTACTCTTTAATTTTAAATCTTAATAACTATTAAGAATGGGGGCTTTATGCCTCCATTCTCATTTAAAACAGCGCTTAAATTGCGTTGATTAGGAGTTACAAATGGCAAAAGAATATAGCCGTGCTTCTCGAGTTTCTCAGCAAGTACAAAAAGAACTTGCTCGAATCTTACAACAAGAAGTTAAAGATCCACGTATCGGAATGGTAACCATCTCTGGCGTAGATATTACACGTGACCTTGCCTATGCAACGGTATACGTAACATTTTTCACTGTTGGTGAGCAAACAAATGATGAATCATTAGAAGGCTTAAATGCCGCTGCTGGTTACATTCGTCGCCTGCTAGGTAAAGCAATGAAATTACGTATTGTACCTGAAGTGCGTTTTTGCTTTGACGAAACACTAACCGAAGGTCTACGTATCTCTGAGCTAGTAAGTGGTGCAGTAAAAAATGATAAAGTTAAGCTAAAACAAGCTGGTCGTGAAGAAGACGAACTAGAAGCAACAGAAGAAGAGGAAGCGAAGTAATGGCAAAACGTGGAAAGGGTCGCCCGATCAATGGCATCGTATTATTAGATAAACCTACGGACATCAGTTCCAATCATGCCTTACAACGTGTTAAACGAATTTTCTTTGCTCAAAAAGCAGGCCATACCGGTGCATTAGATCCATTAGCAACTGGTATGTTACCTGTTTGTTTAGGTGAAGCGACTAAGTTCTCGCAGTTCTTATTAGATTCAGACAAACGTTACATAGTGACCGCGACATTAGGTATCAGAACAGATACTAGTGATTCTCAAGGTGATGTGGTCTGTGAAAAGCCTGTTTCAGTAACTCAACAGCAGCTTGATCTGGTATTGGATACTTTCCGTGGTGATATCAAACAAGTTCCTTCAATGTACTCTGCCTTGAAATTTGAAGGCAAGCCACTATATAAGTATGCACGTGAAGGTATTACCATTGATCGTCCTGCACGCCCAATTACAGTTTACGAAATCAATCAATTACGCTTTGAAGGTAATCAAGTTGACCTCGATATTCATGTGAGTAAAGGCACTTATATTCGGACTATCGTGGATGATTTAGGCGAGTTATTAGGTTGTGGTGCACATGTGTCGATGTTGCGTCGTACACAGGTTGCTGATTACCCTTACGAGCGTATGGTCACTATCGATGAGCTAGAAGCATTAATAGAAAAAGCGAAACAAGAAGATATTAGCCCTTATGACTTGTTGGATCCGTTATTATTAGAAATGGATACTGCGGTTAAAAATTATCCTGAAGTTAATATTTCAGATGAGATGGGTGCGTATGTATTACATGGTCAACCGGTACAAGTATTTGGTGCACCAGACAATACCATTGTAAGGATCACCGTTGGCGAAGAGCATACTTTTATTGGTGTAGGGCAGATGAATGATGATGGTTTGATTGCACCAAAACGTCTAGCTAACTTAGACCTATAAGTGACCATTAAGTTAAATTGATACTAAAACAGATTGGTATAGCTAAGATGACTAAAATAGACTTTTCTCAA
>TARA_R110001592_G_scaffold3160_3_pt1 | contig 13464 bp, 22 predicted proteins | sample TARA_R110001592 | Tara Oceans TARA_R110001592 (sample SAMEA4398387) | marine metagenome | biome: Polar Biome; feature: [SRF] surface water layer (ENVO:00010504); material: water (ENVO:00002006), including particulate matter (ENVO:01000060) such as... | depth 5 m
ATGGACTAGACCTATTATGGATTGCTTTGAGGAATATTATTCTCCAGATCAGATTGAATATATGTTAAACGATAACAAAATAGAAATAGCACCGTTGGCATACATGCGAGGACGAACGTTTAAGAATGCGTTTATTATCGCAGATGAAATGCAAAATGCTACAGACAATCAAATGAAAATGTTACTTACCAGAATAGGTGAGGGTAGTAAATTGATAGTAACGGGTGACTTGGCTCAGCATGAAAGAGGTTTCGAAAGTAATGGACTGCAATGCTTTATAGAACGTTTAGCAAAATCTAATTCAGATAGAATTAAGATGGTACAATTCGAGCACGGTGATATTGAAAGACATCCTGTTGTTACGGAAGTATTAAGATTGTACGGCGAAGCCTAGTAAATCTTTCTTAGCATATAATCAAACGGCTTAACAGTTTTGATTTCAAAATCTTTGCCGTCAAGTTCTTTGCCTTTGATATGAGTAGGCTGTCTTTTACCTATAGATTTTAGTTTAAAAATCTTTTTGGTTTTAGCCTTAGGCTTTTCATTACCATCTTCATCAGTGATAACACCATTATCAAACCAAACGGTAAGTTCGTATTCTTCATACCATACTGTATAGAAATAGTTTTTTATTTTAGTCCACATACTCTTATTTACCTTTTAAAAACATGCTTTTATTCTTAATGTACTTGTTTAGCATTAAAGTTTGGCCTCTGTTAGCCATAGGCACTAGTGTATTATAGTTACCCCATGGGAGTCTATCTCCAAACATTGCTGACAAACCTGATATCTCATGAGATGTAAACACAGACTCTAATCCATCTCCCAAAAACTTGTCATGCTCTTTAGAAAGTTCTTCTGCTTTATGCACATCAATCCAATCGTTCTTCCAAGTTTTAGATGTGTAACCTAATTCAGGCCATTCCTTATCTTGTCCTGTAAGTTCGTATCCAAACTTTGCTGGATCTTTATCTATGTTGCTTTCAACATCTGGATTCTCTAAGTTCTCATATAGTCTTAAAGCATTACATCCTGCACTTGTTACTAACTGTTCGTCTACAAGCATCTTGCCATGTTTCCATATACTTTCTTCTGAGTCTCCTGTTAGTCCCATAATAAAGTTTGCGTATGTAAATGCATCCGGCAGTTCTTTTTTAAACAATCTAAGTGTGTCCATTAACTTATCAGGCTTACCACCTTTACGAATCAACTTAGTTACATTAGGATTGAAACTTTCTATGCCAAAGAATAATGTTTCAATGCCTGCCTTTTGTATTAAATCTATTTGATGTGTCTTTGCACCTAGCACATCTAATCTAGCAAAGGCTCCGAATGATGGCTTAAAGTCTAACTGCTCGACTACTCTACCTATCAGTTCTATCTTAACATCTACTTCGTTAATTGTATCATCAGCAAAGAAAAAATGTGTTACACCAAACATGTCGTGTGCTGTTTTTAAACTGTTATACAATACTTCCTCATCAACTAAGTGAGGCTTTTTAGTGTTTCTAAAGTCATAGCCACAAAAACTGCAATCAAACTTACAACCTAGTGCTGTCTCTACAACTATTATTTCTTTACTAGATACAAAATCCTCTGGAACAACAATAGGACTTACTGGTTCTTCTAGTATTGCACCGTATGGATTTTTTAATGTTAAAGGTTCTGTAGACAAAATGTATTGATCAAGTGGCTCCTTGTTCAACCATTTCCTAAACAAGTTTGTGCTTCTACCAATGAATGAAATATCTACCCAATCTTTCTCACCAACTGGAACCCTGTATCCGCCTAGCATAACTTTGAGTTGAGGTAACTGTTTCTTTACATCGCTTACAAGTTTCTTAAATTGACCTGTACTACTGCCATCTATACTTCCACTTAATGCTAACCAAGGTTCAGGGTCATCGTTAAAGTATGTTACTATGGATTCTAGTATTAATTCATAAGGCCAACTACGCCAATAGTCAATGCCTGTTGCTTCTGCACCAAAGGCTCTTGCTTCGCTTACTATATGCAGACTACCAGAACTCCTACTGTTATTAAACAGTAAGCCGTTTCGTGTAGGTTTCTTGCCTAAGTCTGTTAGCAAAACGAATTTCATAATACTATTTAACTAATCTATGCTGAATTTAATTGCAATTCGATAAGTGTTGCACTAAGATTAATCTCAGGGTCAGCACATAAACTGCTCTTTGCCATGCCGTTTCTAATAATAACAACTGCTTGGTCTTGTTGTAAGTCTGTATTTCCCCAAAGTTCTAAGTTACGATACATAAATTTGTATACATCCTCATACTCTTCAGGCCTTGCTTGACTACAAATCATAGTCCTTGCACCTTTATAGTCACCGCCTTTAAACATTTCAATAGCACTTAGCATCCAATCACTAGAACTTGTACCATCTCCATCTTGTGGCTTTTGTAACACACCATCGACTACGTTCTGTTGCACTAAGTTAATGCTCTTACGCAAGTCCGGATATGTTGCTTGGACATAAGTATCTAATGTTTCACCATCTAACTCTACACCTTCTTCAATACAAATAGTTGCCAGTCTTGCTGTGAACTCTTGTATGTCTAACTTCTCAATGTGGAAGCCTTGGCACCTGCTATGCAATGCAGGAATAATTCTTTGTGCATAGTTACAAGTAAGCAGGAATCTGCAACTAGTGTGATACATCTCCATGACACCACGTAACGCCGCCTGCCCATTAGGAGTAATATAGTCTGCCTCATCTAGCAATACATATTTCATATCACCAAACGGCATAGTGCTACTAAAGTTTGTAATCTTATTACGAATAGTATCTACATTGTTTTCGTTACTAGCATTGATTTCTAGTATGTCCATTGGGTCAACATCAAGTTCTATAAGTAAAACTTTTGCTAATGTCGTTTTACCTGTTCCTGGAGCACCACTGAATAGCAAGTGTGGTAGTGCTCCATCTCCAAGCCAACCACTTACCTGTCGCTTCTGCTTATCATCTCTGAAAACATAAGTGTCAATGCTTGAAGGTCTATATTTTTCTGTCCAAAGTTCTTTCATATTTTATCCTAATGTATAATTTTCTCTTCTGGGTCATAGTCTTGTAATAGTTCCTCGAGGTCTTCAGCATTAACTTTTTCAAGTATAATGCCCATTGCCGCTAGGTCTTGCTCAATTCCATCTGTATCTCCAGTCTTCATGGCCTCTCGTCTTATGCCACCAAGTGCTATTGCAAGAACTGTTGAGTATACTTCAATTTTAGTTACTCCACACTCCTCTTGCTTATCTTCTAAGAAGTCATGCATTTCGCTAATAAAGTCTTCTAACTGTTCGTCACTCATCATGCTCGTCTCCTGTTTGATCTTTATTTTTGCTATACCATGCATGACTGCAATAAGCATCGCAAAATACATTTTTATGATCTGGAGTAAAATACTTTACTTGATCAGCAATAACTATTTTATTACATTCACTACAATACATAACTATATTATACGATAGTTTTTATTAAAAGTCAAGTATATAATCAAATAATTCTTTGCTAAATTTATAATGTGTGTTACGATCAAACATTAATTGTTTGTTTTGTTTTACACGTTCAGCAGTCTCTTTAGTTATCACATTCTCAAAGTTTAAGCAGTCCTCTATCATCTGCTTACTGCGTTCTTCTGCATCTAAGATATCGTTGTAGTCACTGCCTGGAAACCAAAAACCAAACTCCTTTAGTTTGTTTATCACTCCTGTCCTACCATTATAAAAAACAGGCATGCCATACATCAAAGGCTTTAATATCTTCTCTGAGCCATCACTGAGTAAGTTGTTATCATTGTATGTATCTGATATTATAACTGCTAGTGTTCGTTCTAATGCTGTCATTGGAAAGGCTTCGTGTGGTCCACCTTGATTAAAGTCTGAGGTTGGATGACTCCATTTGTATTCAAACTCTGTATGATCTATGCCTTTATGTTCTGTGCCAAACAGTTTAAAATACTCATGGTGTGGATTGTATTCGTCTAAGTAACCTTCAGTGCTAGGAAGCATCAGTGTCCATTCGCACTTGTCTAGTAATCCTTCTTTGTGTGCTTTAACAATTAAGTCTAACCTACACACTCTTCCTAGCCTATTGGGGAAAAAGAACTGTTTAAATGTTTCTTTGCCAGGCCAAGTAAAAGGAGGAATGTTATGTAGATGTTTTTCGTTACGTCTATCAAGTATCTCATCTAATACTCCTGTAGCAAACATCCAAATAGGAAATACTTTTTTAAACTTGGGCTCTGGTATTTCCTCTCCATTATGTAAACTTAACATTGTGCAGATAAATCTTTCTGTTTCAAAGTTATTTTCTATATTGTTTCTAGTTCTATAGTTTGCTGGGAAGTTGCTTTCGTTACTGTAGTCTGCAAGTAGTATTACGTTTGAATGCTTGTCTTGTAAATCATACAGCACATCGAAGTCTAATTGTTTAATATAGTCTATATTCATAGGAACAACAAGCACGTTAGTTACGTCAGTACCTAAGTCACTACTGCTGAATTTATCTGTGTAGTGTAATTGATATGTAAAAGGAAATTTAAAGCCGTCGCCTATTCTGTCCTGTTCCATAAAGTTAAAGAACGAAACAGTCTTTGTTGATCTTAAAGGACTTTTAGTAGACTTTATTTCAAATATAAACTTAACTTTTTTCACGTTGCTTTTCATTTAATAAAATAGCACTTTTAAGCAACGATAACTCTTTCTTCTTAAGTTTAGAATAGTATAAGAATGCCTGAGTGTCTTTAGGAAAACAATGTCCACCGTAACCAAACTTACCATCTGGTCCAGGCACATTCATATGGCTATCGCCAATACGAGGATCTCTTGTTAGCATGTCTGTGAACTGGCTCCATTGCGGTGCCGCACCTGAACTATCAAACAATTCATGCAGTTCATTAAAGAATGTAACCTTTAATGCTAACCAACTATTAATTGTATATTTTAATAGGCTTGCTGTAATCATATCTGTTTTAAATGTAGGAACAGTTCTTACTGAACTATGTCTTATGTATGCTTTCTCTACTGCTTCACAGTCTCTCCACTTGCCTCCGAGCACTTGCATATTAGGATTAATAAAATCTTGAAAACTGTTTGCTTCTGTGAGGAACTCTGGATTGTAAACTAACTTTAACTTGTAGTCCTTCTTCATCTTAGTTAAATGATCCGGAGTTATTGTGCTTTTAATTACTACTATGCCTTTGTAGTCTAATTCATACAAGTCGTTTAGGACTTGTCTAACAGCACTTACATCTACATCCATGTGTGAGTCTTGTTTAGGAGTAGGTAAGCATACAAAAAGGAGTGGTGGATCAAAGTCACGAACAAGGTCGTTGATTGAGTTGTCGTTGATTCTGGGATCCACCACAAACTGTTTGACATCTCTGTCGAAGCCATTAGCAACTGCTGATCCTACAAAGCCTTTGCCTATAATTCCTATCTTCATTAGTCAGACCATCTATTAGGGTAGTCGCCTTTTATCTTATTAACAGCATCGTCAAACTTTTGTTCTTCGAGCCATTCTTCTTCGCCTGCATAGGAAGGCATCTTTTCTAAATATTCTTGTGCCTGCCATAGGACTTTATATATCTTTTGTTTACATGCCCAGCCATTGAATCCATCTATACGTGGATCTTGTGTAACATCATACCATTGCCAAAGTTGTTCTTTAATCCGTTTGACACCTGTTTTTTCTATGTATGGCATACTATGACTTCTTCTGGCCTACTTCTATACCAGTTGCACTCATAACTAATACTACTCCTAGTATTAACCACCATGCACTAATTGTTTGAAAGATAACTCCTGCGATTACTAAGTTACCTGTAAGGCCAATTGTAGTTAGGCCAACTCTATTCTCTGGAAATCTCATATTAATCTAATGTTTTTCTAAATGCTGACACGGTTGTATCAGTAAGGTTAATTGTCATGTCAGGTTTATCATCACTAACAAGCATACATGCTTTGGGTTCTACTTTCCACAGTTTTTGATCTGGGTCTAACCTATCATCTGTAGTTTTAAATCCTTCTGTCCAGCGGCCATGTTGCACATAAACATACTGACCTGGCTTTAGCCAATTAATCTTAGGCCCAACTTCAAAGACTTTGAACCATCTTGGAACAACTCCTTCTGCTTTGCCTATAGTGGATTTTACAATTATACCGGATTCTGTTTTTTGATCACCGAAGTCTCCTTCGATACAGAGTATGTTATCGCTAAGTGCTCTTAGTCTCGTCATTTGGTGCATCTTCCTCTTTATAATAAGGAACCATTTCAATGTCACCGTTAGGTAGTTCAACTTCTTTATGGCCTAGTGGCTCATCCTCGTCAAAACTCTCACCTAATGGTGCCTCTGGTTCTGGGGTTGGTTCTGGCTCTGGGTCAGGTGTTAACTTTTGTTTTGCCTGCTCTTGAGCCTGTTGTGTTCTTTTGTTTTCTTTCTGTGTGTCTGCAGTTTTAACTTCTGGAGCAGGAGCACCTTTGCCTACTTCACCTGATAGTTCTGCTTTATCGCCTTTAAGGCTTACTTGATCTTGTGATACAGTTTGAGTTGTTTCGTAATATTCTCTTACTCTTTCTTCATTGCTTTTTACAACCTGAGCACCGTCAACGACGTCACCCTTTGCATTTACAGGCATGTTTCCAATAGCACGTTCTTCCTTGCCAGCCTGGACCATTGCATCAAAATCAATAATTGCGCCTCTGCTTGTTCGTTTCTGTACCATTACTTTAAAAACTCTCTTATATTTAAACTATATTTATGACTATCTACCTTATGAGCACCTAGTAAATAGAGCACATAACTTGCAACACTACTGCCTCTGCCCACACCTCTAACAAGGTTGTGTTTTTTAAAGGCGTCAACTATATATATCACTAATTGTAGCATAGGATATAAGTTTCTGGCTTTGTATAGTTCTAACTCCATCTCTACTCTGTTAACCTCTTCGGGTGTTCGTTGTAGAAGTTTAGCATATACAAATTCCTCTACGTCTAAGTCTTTGTAGTGTTGCGGTATGTTAAAGTCTAGACTCCAATCAGCCTTATCAGTAATTGAGGGCAGGTCTAATTCTTTTGCGAACTCATTGTATTGCTCTGCACTTATAAATGGAACATCTTCTATGTTCTCACCTCTATACAGTAATTCAATACCTTGCTGTTCTGTTGCTAGACTTTTATCCATTAATTCATTATACATTAAAATTACTATTTGTCAAGTCCCATGGATATATTTCTGTTCTATCTGGACTATACTTGTAAAAGTTTTCTCTACTAGACATTATATTATCTACTAGATCCTGTGGCATGTTCCAATGATCGTATGTCATACCTTTACCATCGTGCTCAAACGTATCACCTACATAGTCTGTTGCTAATACTACAGGTATGTTGTGTTTGTTTGCATATTGTTCAATTATGTTTACCCATTCTTGTCTAGTTTTAAGTGTGCAATGTGTGGACTCATGATGATTAATAAATCCTCTTGCTCCTTTTTTAGTTGATATAAACAAGAACATCCACTCACTGCATACACTAAACAAATAATCTAATGTTGCTGTTGTTTCTGATTCTGGTATGTGTTCTATTACATCTATACAAATTACACCTGGAACTGATTCTATAGTTGGGAATGTATTGTGCTGTTCATGACATGGATCGTATAAGATTGGCTCTTGGCTATTTGTTTCAGCAATTATCTCATGCATTCGCTGTCCTTCTTGATAAGCAAAAGCAGGACCACAACCGTAATCCATCCATTGTGTTGGAGCATGATGTTGTATCATACAATTCCAAACAGTGGCCTTATGCCATTCTAGTAAAGCCTTACCACTGAATGCATTCTCTTCTGCTAAGAGTTTATTGCGTTCTATGTATTCGTTATGGTTTAAACTAAAGTTGGTTTCCATTTTGCTTCTCTACGTTTGATAATATCTTGTATATCTATTACTTCACCTGACTTTGGATCACCTAGCATCTTCTCTACGTTCTCATCTATCTCATCGAACACCATTGTTATAAGTTTGTTTACACCTTGCTCTTGCCTCTCACTCATAACAACCTGTTGTTCTGATTCATCTTTACCTGTATTATCAAAGGTTGTTGAGTCGTATCTTTTCCACCATGGTTGATCCCAAAAAGGAAATTCGCCTACCCAACTGTTATCCACAGGCAAGTCGTAATCGGTTACTTCATCATTTATATAACTGTAGCCTAATCCTGCAAAATTATCTTTAAGTCCTATAAAGTCTGTGTAAGTATGCTCGTCTAGTAATGCATTAAACTTTGAGTGTAAGCATTCTATAAGCATAGTCTCTGATACCATAGGCAATACTAAAAAGTTATTGTCATAGTCTGCAAAATACTTTTCCATTAACGGAATTTCATCCGGAGCATAAACAATACTTTCATTAATGACTTCTGTTAAAAGGTAAACTATTTTTTGAAAGCCTTTGTTTTGGCTTACTGCACCAGCAGTTGATCCTTGAACACCTTCAGTGTGTATTGAAAAATCTACTTCATAATCCTTTTGCTCTAACATTCTTGCATCAGGATTAACAAATAATAATTTTATAGGAACTGTTTTATGTAATCTTAAACTCTTCATGATTTTTTTGCTTTACCTCTTAGTGTTTTTGTGTATGACTCTACTGTTAGACTGAGGAGTGCTTCAGGACTATAATCAACTTCGTTGTATGATCCTTCTATGTTTCCTATCTCCATTACACTAGGAGAGTTCTCACTTTTTAAATTTGTTATTGCTATCTTATCTCGGTACGCCAATTGGGCAAGTTCTACCATACCTCTTACTTGATCGTACATTGGACTGCCTGGCTTTAGTTTAAATAATCGTTTGTTAATCCTTTGAATCTCATCCAACAGAGCATCTTCGTTTAACTGTAGATATTTTTCCCAACTATCTTGCATTGTCGCCCCATTTAATTCTAAACATAGCCATATAATCTTTTGCGGCAAACCTAACTTCGCCCGGCTTTACTTGGAAGTCCCAAAACTCTCTGAGTCCTATTAACTTACAAATACTTTTAATTTCGTTTTCTGTTTTAGTTGATGGTGATTTACTTGTGCCACCTTTGATTTTAATCCTATTCACTCGCCACTCCATCCACTTGTCAAAGAAGAATGCATTTCTTTCTGTTATGCTAGGCATCAAGTGTCCAAATGCATCTATCATCTCATCATCTGGAAATAGATCCATGTATGTTTTACTGCGTAGATTTGTTAATGTTGTCATAATATTCAAGTGTGTATTGATTAATTTTTAAATACTGTCTGCGTTGTCTAAAGATAATGTCTGTTGGAAAGTCTATAGTTGAAGGAATAACATTTTCTATACTGTGACTTTCATCGTTGCCCCATGCTTTAACATTGTAGCCTTTGATCTTATGTTCAAGTCTACCAAATGCGGATAAGTTTTCTTCTTGTTCAATTTCAAGTAAGTCTACTTTCTTTAGTGAATACATTGCTGTTGATTTAAAAACGTCTAGTGTGTCTATGATAAAAGATCTAATGCCATTGTTATTAGTATCGTCTACCATTACTGTAAATTTACTTATGGATGATGTTAATCTTGTGTAGTTGCCTTGCTTTTCTTCTCTAGTGAATCCTAGTTGTGAGAAAATGTTTTCTATTACTCCGTCATTGTTGTTAAGAATGATGCCTGTAGTAGTTTCTAATCCTGCAGAGTTACTAGCAGGTCTGTCGTTTACTATTTGATAATGATCTTCTACTTTCTGATTCATTATGCTTTCGCTTACAAGATAAACATTAAAGTTATGCATCTTGTTTGAGTGTTTAAAGAATCCTGTTTCAGGATCGAATTCTGTGTTAGGTAGTGTTATGTCTGCTAGTGAAGGTATCATAAACCCTAAGCCAGTTGCTCTGAACTTATTAGGTATGTCCTTGTTGTCTTTGAGTAATATAATACTTTTGTTTTGATTCCATATAGATGCTCCACTATCTTTGTGTCTGCTTCTTAACGTCCAACCTAGTTGTTCTAGTCTCTGATATAACTTTGCAGGAGAACCTAAGTTAGAGTTGTAACTATATTCTAAAAAACTAAAGTTTGCTTTCATTATTTCTCTTCTGCTGTGTCACATTTAGTACAACATTCGTCTGTACCACATTTATCATGTAGCACCCCGTCTTCATCGTACCCTTGTTCGTCTACTTTCTTTGGATCATAGACCTGAGGTTGCTGTTTATCCTTATCCATATATGTCTCCTATATGTATTACTTATCTGATTTTAGTCTCAGATTTATAACATAACGAAGACCTTTTAGGACTGGCTTTACTTCGTGTAATTCATCATATTGATAAAGCACTCCATCCTTCTGTTCTAGTTCTATAAGTTCATTATTAACAAATGGTGCACCGCCTTTAAAGTCCGTACTTGCATTTAGTTGTATAATTAAACTCTTGTCACTGTCTTGTTGCCCTTGCTTGTAAGAGTCAGTGTGAGGCTGTATGTGGCATCCTTTATTATATTTTAATACTCTAGCATAAACTAAACTATGATCTTTAATTTGTTCTTTAACTTCTTGCCAAACAAAATGAAATTCATCCTTAGTAAACTTAGATAACATAAAGTGCCCAATGGCACTAGGGGCATGCCTGTCAACTTCTTGCTCGTCTATTGTTACTCTATTTACAGAATTGTGGTAAAGTCTAAATACATTTTGAACAGAGTTATCTGAAATTAGTTTGCTGTATCGCTCCACATTATCTCTTCTTTATAATCTCATCTACTAGACCAAAGTCTAATGCTTCTTGTGAAGTCATAAAGTTATCTCTATCCATTGCTTTTTCAAACTGTTCATACGTTTTGCCTTTAGTATTATGTATAACGTATGCTTCTGTAAGTTCACGTTTGATTCTAATAATCTCTTTAGCACGAATTTCAATGTCACTTGCTTGTCCACTTGCACCGCCCAGTGGTTGATGTATCATATGCCTAGCACCTGGGAGCATAAACCTTTTGCCTGGAGCACCTGCGTTAGCAAGGAATGAACCCATGCTTGCCGCTTGTCCCATTACAATAGTTGATACGTCTGGCTTGATATATTGCATAGTATCATACATAGCCATTCCGGATGTGACTGTGCCACCTGGTGAGTTAATATAAAAGTTTATATCTGCGTCAGGATCGTCTGCTTCTAAGAAAAGAAACTGAGCACAAATACTATTTGATACTTGATCATTTACTTCTCCGTTGAGAAACACTATGCGTTCCTTTAAAAGTCTGCTGTAGATATCGTAACTACGCTCTCCAGCACTTGTTTTTTCTATTACATATGGTATAAAATTCATCATTCTCCTCGTGTTATTCTTTTACATTTATTAAGTATGGATTGCATTCCTTGTTTTCTTTGTTGGCTAAAGTATCTGCCTAGTGGTGCAAAGTCTTCCCATTGTAAGGCGTCAACCTCTGGTGTACTTAACCCTTTCATACAGTCGCAAATGATATTACCTATACCATTTACAATGTATGCATCACTAACAAGTTGGAATGACCAACCCAATGCATCTTCTCTGCCGTCTATCCAAACTTCACTTTGACAACCGTATACAAAGTTATCTTGTATTCTTTCTATGTCATCGTTTGTATCTGAACCAAAGTCCAAGACGTATTCGTAAATAGCATTAGGGTCACCCAATGCTTCAAATGTATCTACGAATTGTTGTAAGGAATTGCTCATAGTTATATATTACTATGATATTTACTATTTGTCAAGTATTATTCGGTGCCATCTCGGTTTAATTCTTTTGGGCTCACTAAATCATACTCTGCACCAGACGTTAGTTGTGCTAGTGTTGTGACGTCTGCATCAGTCGCCTTGTAAAACTCTGCTGGGTCTGAACTATCTTTTTGAAAATAAGTTACATACTTTGCACCATCGTTAATACCATCACTAGGTTCATCTATAATGTGTAAAGGTGTGTAGCCATCAAAAGTTTCAGGACCTGATCCTTGCACTCCATTAGCATCTTCTACACCAAAATGCGATCCTCTTACTAAAGATGCTTTTCCTACACCTGCTAGTGTTGCCGCTACATTCTTCTGTTCGTCTGTATTTGAAGGATAAACTCTGTTATCTGCCATCATACTCTCCTATATAATATATAACTATTTATCTTTTTGTTAAATAGTAGTATGCAAATATCATTAGTCCAGCCAAATTTTAGGCAAGGAGGCAAAATATTCTCAGGGTACTGGCTACCACACAGTATTGCCTGTGTTTATACGTTCGTAGAGGAAAAGAATCCTGACTACTTTGATGTCAATAGAGTTATATTTAGGCGTGAGGCTGTTGCTGTTGCGTCAGAGAGTATGCGTAATGACGGCATGGTGTTGTTTAGTTGTTACATGTGGAATTGGGAATACAACTTAGAACTATCCAAACGTATCAAAGAGATCAATCCAGATGCTATTATTGTATTTGGTGGACCGCAAGTAAGTGAGTTTAGACTAGAAGAACAGCAAGAAGAATTCTATTGGGTAGACAGTTGGATTGTTAGTGAGGGCGAATTAAGTTTTGAGAAACTAACAAACGATCTAAGGACAGAAGGAAAAGTACAAAAAACATATGATGCACAAAGACTAATGGACTTAGATATTCCTAGTCCTTATGTGAATGGTTTCTTTGATAGTATTATAAAAGAGAATCCAGAGATCAAATGGAGTACCACACTAGAAACTAATAGAGGTTGTCCTTTTAAATGTAGTTTCTGTGATTGGGGTAGCCTAACTTACAGTAAGATTAAAAAGTTTCCTGTACCAAAAGTATATCAAGAAATAGAATGGCTAGGCAAAAACAAAATTGAATACATCTTTGTAGCAGATGCTAACTTTGGTGTGTTCCCAGAAAGAGATTCAGAGATAGTAGACATCATGTTAGAAGTACAAGCAACATATGACTATCCAAAAGTATTTAATGCTAACTGGCACAAGAACAGTAGGCAGAATGTTATACCAATTGTTAAGAAATTGACAAGCAACGGTATGAACAGAGGAATGACTCTAAGTGTTCAGAGCATGGACACAGATGTATTGAAGGCAATAGAAAGAAAGAACATGGACATGTCGCATTTAAAAGATATGTTTGATTTAATTGAGAAGGAAGGCTTAGGCACTTACACAGAACTAATACTGCCTTTGCCCTTAGAGACTCCTGACAGTTGGCGTAAGGGTCTAGCAGAAGTGTTAGACATAGGACAGCATAACAGCATAGAGATATGGTTCCATCAAATACTAGAGAATGCACAAAGCAATAGTCCGGAGCACAAAGAAGAACATCAATTTGAAACTGTAGAACTAGCAGGATATGTTAGCGGAGACTTAGACGATGATGACGACGGCATACTAGAGCGAACAGAAGTTGTAGTTGGCACAAGGACAATGCCCTACAAAGATTTTATAGACAGTTGGAT
>TARA_R110001592_G_scaffold331712_1_pt1 | contig 13435 bp, 12 predicted proteins | sample TARA_R110001592 | Tara Oceans TARA_R110001592 (sample SAMEA4398387) | marine metagenome | biome: Polar Biome; feature: [SRF] surface water layer (ENVO:00010504); material: water (ENVO:00002006), including particulate matter (ENVO:01000060) such as... | depth 5 m
AAATTGATGCTCAATGCTGTTGATGGCTTAAAACCCGGGAAAAGCTATGTAGATTTACATATTGAAACCTATCGTGATATTGGTAATGTCTTACATGAATTCGGCTTTATTAATGTTGATGTTGATACAGCAGTTGAAACGGGTATTATTTCAACCTTCTTTCCGCATGGTTTAGGTCATCATTTAGGCTTACAAACTCATGATGTTGGCGGCTTTATGGCCGATGAACGCGGTACTCATGCTAATACACCAGAACAACATCCTTTTTTACGTACTTCACGTATTATTGAAAGTAATCAAGTGTTTACCATTGAACCAGGCTTATATTTTATTGAATCATTATTGGCCGATCTTAAAGCTTCAAAAAATGGCAAAATGATAAATTGGGAAAAAATAGAGGCTATGCGTCCATTTGGTGGCATTCGTATTGAAGATAATATTATTGTTCATCAATTGCATAACGAAAATATGACCCGTGAATTAGAGTTGAAATAACCCTTAAGACTATATTCACGACTTTATATTTTATGAACAAACCTTACAAAGTAGCGGCTAACAGTATTGTTGATGAAACAATCGTTAGCCGTAGTCGTTTTATTTGTTTTATTTCCCCATGTACAAGCCACGAAGATGCTAAAGAACAATTAATTAACTGTCGAAAATTACATCCTCAAGCAAGCCATCATTGCTATGCATTTCTCACAGGAAAACCAGATGATAGCCAAGGGTATGGCTCTTCTGATGATGGTGAACCTTCGGGTACAGCAGGACGACCGATGTTAGCTGTTTTACAAGGAGGTGATGTTGGTGAGTTATGTGCAATAGTTGTTCGTTATTTTGGCGGTACTAAGCTCGGTACGGGTGGGTTACAACGGGCTTATGGTGGCAGTGTTCGTCAAGCATTATTGTTAGTAGAAACAAGTACAAAAGTTCCTATGGTGGAAAAGCAATTAACGTGCGATTACGGACAGATAAACGATGTCTTGTATTTTGTTGAACAAGCTAAGGGTGAAATTATTCAACAAGACTTTGCCGCTCAAGTAGAATTGATTATAGCGTTACCTGAAGAACAACTAACAAAAGTTAAGCAACAATTACAAACGCTTTCTGCCGGGTTATTAACCCTTAGGTCTACTGACCCTAATATAAGATAATATCAGATAAAAAAGGACACCCTCATGCCACATTGTATTATCGAATATTCACAAGAACTGGCTCAAGAACTAGATATGAAAGAAATTATGTCTGCCGTTTTTTCAGGAGCAGTTAAGTCTTTATTATTTTCTCCGACTGATATTAAAGTAAGAGCAACACCCTTTATATATTTTACTGTGGGAAATGAAAGTCAAACTAGCAATAACCAACAAAGGTTTATTCATGTCTGTTGCAAAATCCTGTCAGGTCGCAATTTAGAACAAAGGCAAGAGCTATCTAAACTTGTGTTAAGTCATCTAAATTCCTTTGCTATTAAATCAATTTCAATTAGCGTCGAAATAGTCGATATGGAACGTGAATCTTATAATAAACGTGTCAGCTGAATAAATTAAAGACGAAATAGGTGATTTAAAGTCGCAGTGTTTATCTTTATGCTTTATCATCAAAAAACATGTGGTCGATGACTTTACTGAATAATAAAAATTAACTCGTGCAAATAAAAAATATCATTCGAATTCTTGGCTTACTGGTTGCTCTGTTGAGTGTAACCATGTTACCGCCTGCTTTAATTGCACTATTATACCGTGATGGTGGTGGTGTCTCCTTTCTGACTGCATTTCTGTTTTGCTTATTTGCAGGTCTACTTGCTTGGTATCCGTTTAAAAATGAAAAAAGTGACTTGCGCGCACGTGAAGGCTTTTTAATTGTCGTTTTATTCTGGGTAGTACTGGCGAGTTTCTCTGCGGTGCCGCTTTTGCTCTTAGACAAGCCTAATTTATCTGTTGCAGATGCTTTTTTTGAATCATTTTCTGGCTTAACAACAACTGGGGCGACCATCTTAAAAGAGATTGATGGTTTACCGCATGCAGTACTTTGGTATCGCCAGCAATTACAGTGGCTTGGCGGTATGGGTATTATAGTTTTAGCGGTTGCCGTTTTACCTATGCTAGGTATTGGTGGTATGCAGCTTTACCGTGCTGAAACACCGGGACCGGTTAAAGATTCAAAAATGACGCCGCGCATTGCCGATACAGCAAAACATTTATGGTATATATATTTATTTTTAACTATTGCCTGTGCGATTAGTTATTGGGGAGCAGGCATGTCTATCTTTGATGCCATTTGTCATGCTTTCTCAACAATTGCTATCGGGGGTTACTCTACACATACCGACAGTATCGGCTATTTTAATAGCCCCGCGATAAATTTTGTTTGTGTGTTTTTCTTGCTGATCGCTGGGGTAAATTTTGCGCTGCATTTTGCTGTATTGCACAGTCGCTCCTTAAAAAATTACTTCTTCGATCCAGAATTTAAAGTCTTTATTGCTATCCAATTTGTCTTAACGCTCATTTGTTTAATTGTGCTGTTAGCAACAGGCACTTACGAAGATGGTTTTGAAGCATTCGACCAAGCCTTATTCCAGTCAGTCTCTATTAGTACCACCGCCGGCTTTGCAACAACCAGCTTTGCCGATTGGCCGACATTACTGCCAATACTCTTAATCTTTGCCAGTTTTATTGGTGGCTGTGCGGGGAGTACAGGTGGTGGAATGAAAGTTGTACGAGTAGTACTTTTATATCTACAAGGCTTACGAGAATTAAACCGTTTAGTGCATCCTAAAGCCGTTTTTACAATAAAATTAGGTCGTAAAGCTTTACCTGATCGTGTTGTTGAAGCGATATGGGGCTTTTTCTCAGCTTATGCTGCGGTATTTATTATTTGTATGTTGTTACTGCTTGCCACAGGTATGGACGACATTACGGCTTTTACAGCAGTGGCTGCTTGTCTGAATAACTTAGGTCCAGGCTTAGGTGCTGTAGCCGCAAATTTTGCTGAGATCACCGATTTCAGTAAATGGGTATTAATTGTTGCTATGCTCTTTGGGCGATTAGAAATATTTACTTTATTAGTACTCTTTACTCCAGGTTTCTGGCGCTCTTAGATGTAGAGTATAGTGTAATAATAGAAACGAAAAACCCCAGATAAATCTGGGGTTTTTTATGTCTCGAGATTCACTTTTTATCTTAATAAAATGTTAGCGCGTCAACATGGAAAAGTTTCTCTACATCATAAATATAACGTTTATTGACTAAGAAAAGAATAACATGATCTTCTGACATTATCTTAGTGTCAGAGTGAGCAATTAACACTTCATCCTGTCTAACAATGGCGCCAATGGTGGTTCCCGGCGGCAACTTTATTGCTTGAATGGTTTTACCGACTACTTTTGAAGATTTTTCATCACCTTTAGCAATAATTTCAATCGCTTCTGCAGCACCACCACGTAAGCTATATACGTTATCAATACTACCACGGCGTACATGTGTCAATAATGCCGAGATAGTAGCGTGTTGCGGTGATACGGCAATATCGATATCGCTGCCATGTACTAAATCTATATAAGCACTTCGCTGAATTAGCACCATCGCTTTACGTACACCTAAGCGTTTTGCTAACAAAGATGACATGATATTTGCTTCATCGTCGTTGGTGACCGCAATAAACACATCGAATTGATCAATATGTTCTTCGAGTAACAGTTCTTGGTCGGAAGAGTCACCAATAAAAACTAAGGTATCATTGAGCTCAGAGGCTAAGTATTCCGCACGCTTTGGTGAACGTTCAATAAGTTTAACTTGATGATTTTTTTCTAAGATTTTAGCTAAGCCGGCGCCTATATTACCACCGCCAGCGATCATAATTCTTTTATATGAGGCTTCAAGTTTTTGCAGTTCATTCATTACCGCACGAATATGGATAGTGGCAGCAATAAAAAACACTTCATCATCTGCTTCAATAACGGTAGTACCCAGCGGACGGATAGGTTTTCCGTTACGATAAATAGCCGCTACTCGTGTGTCAACATTAGGAATATGCTCGCGCAAAGTTGACAGGGCATGACCAACCAATAACCCCCCGTAATAAGCTTTTACGGCAACTAAACTGACTTTTCCTTGGGCAAACTCTAAGACTTGTAGTGCACCAGGGTAATCAATTAAACGCGCAATATCACGAGTAACTAATTGTTCTGGAGCAATAACATGGTCTACGGGTATGTTTTTTGATTGAAAGAGTTCTTTTTGGTAGCGTAATATTTGTGATGAACGAATTCGGGCTATTTTATTTGCGGTGTTAAATAAAGTATAACAAATTTGGCAGGCGAGCATATTCGTTGCATCATCACTACTTACCGCGATAACCAACTCGGCATCCTCTGCACCCGCTTGCTTTAATACATCAGGGTGACAGCCATTACCAATAACAACTTGCAAGTCCATTTTATCTTGTAATTCATGCAAGGTTTCTGCATTGGTATCAATGAGCGTAATATCGTTACGCTCACCAACAAGATTTTCAGCTAATGTTCCGCCCACTTGCCCTGCGCCAATTATTATTATTTTCATAAGTTAACTTTCATTTTTAGTCTTTAAGCGGCAAGGTTGAAAGATCATCAGAGCCTATATTGTTTTTTCTAATTTAGCGTAATAAAAACCGTCCATTGATTGCTCATTTGGCAAAATTTGCCAGCCTATGTCGGTTTTTTCATTTGTTATTGGTACTAATTTAGCATTGTTATTCTCAGATAAGAACTCTTCTATCTGTTGAATATTTTCTTCGGGTAAAATACTACAGGTTGCATAAAGCAAAATACCGCCAGGTTTAAGTAAAGACCAAATGTTTTTTAATATTTGTTGCTGCAATATTGCCAGTTTTTCAATGTCTTCTGCTTTTCTCAACCATTTTATATCGGGGTGGCGACGAATTACACCGGTAGCCGAGCAGGGGGCGTCGAGTAAAATACGGTCGAAAAGTTGTCCATCCCACCATTCTTGTGAAGCAGCATCAGCAGTAATTACCTCGGCTGATAAGTTAAGGCGCGATAAGTTTTCTTCTACTCTTAATAAACGACTTTCTTCAATATCAATGGCCGTCATTTTTGCTAAGTCAGGGGTTAATTCTAGAATGTGGCAAGTTTTACCACCTGGGGCAGCACAACAATCAAGTACAAAGTCACCCGCTTGAGTATCGAGTAATATCGCGGCTTGTTGAGCCGCACCATCTTGAACTGAGATCCAACCATCAATAAAGCCAGGAAGCTTATTAACATCTACAGCAGCAACGAGTTTAATCGCTGATGATTTATCGTCAACGAGTGCTACAGGGATTTCTGCTTGCTCGAGTAAAGCTAAATATTCAGTCACATTATGGTGACGTTGATTGACTCTTAACCACATCGGCGGTCGCTCTAAATTAGCATTAAGAATTTCTTGCCATTGATCAGGGTAAGCGTTTTGTACCTTTTTGATAAACCAGCTTGGGTGTGAATATTTTATTGGATCAGGTAACTTCGCTGCGATTTCTGCTGCATCGTCTTTGGCTAGGTTACGTTGAACATTACGTAAGACACCATTAATTAAACCTCTTAAAAAGTCGCACTTTAAAGGTTTTGTTGCTGCTACTGTTTCACTTACCGCCGCGTGGTCAGGAATGCGCGTATGCTTTACTTGATATATGCCCACTAGAATAAGAAAGTGGCCAACCCGTTGTTTACCTTTTAATGGCTTATCCATTAACTGGCGTAAGTCATATTCAAGTGCCGGTAAATACCGTAAAACGCCGTAACAAAGTTCTTGTAAAAGTCCTTTATCTTTACCTTCTACTTTTGCTTGAGCTTTGGGTAACTCATCGCTAAGGCTTCTGCCTTTATCAACAACAGCAAAACAACACCTTGCCGCTAGGGCTCTAATATTAGTCGCCATTATTGTTCACTCATGTTGTTTGCAGTTAAATTATTGATATGGCTGTTTTCAGCAAACCATAGTGCTTTTCCGTTTAAAATATCACGCACTGGCATTGGCTTTTTACCGGGTAATTGCAATGATTCTAAGCACAGTGAACCTGAAGTTGTAGCAACAGTAACGCCGTTTTTATTTGCCGAAATTATTGTTCCAGGCAGGCAACCATGAGCCTCATCAGTATAGCTGGCTTGCCAAACCCGAATACGATGTTCGATATTTTTTTCATCAGTAAAGGTAAATTGTGCAACTGGCCATGGTATATAAGCACGAACTTTACGATGAAGTTCTACAGCGGGTAATTGCCAATCTAATTCTGCTTCATCTTTATCAAGTTTGGCCGCATAGTTAGCTAAATTATTATCTTGAGGCTCGGCGCTATGCTTGTTCTCAGCCATTAAATCAAGCGTGCTTAGTAAAGCAATAGGGCCGATATCGGCTAATTTTTCATAGAGTGTGGCGCTAGTATCTTGTTGAGTAATTTCACAGGTTGCTTTAGCTATCATGTCTCCGGTATCTAAACCTTTGTCCATCTGCATAATCGTCACACCTGTTTCTTTATCACCGGCCTCTAATGAACGTTGAATAGGTGCGGCGCCACGCCATTTTGGCAATATCGAGCCATGTACATTTACACAGCCTAAACGCGGCGCTTCTAAAATAACCATTGGCAATAATAAGCCGTAAGCGACAACAACCATAATATCAGCATTATAACTGGCTAGCTTTTCTTGATCGCCAGCGTCTTTAAAATTAACTGGTTGCTCAACAACAATACCATGCGATAAAGCGAGTTCTTTGGTAGCACAAGCGGTTAGCTTTTTACCACGTCCAGCACGTTTATCGGGTGGACAGTAAACCGCGACCACTTCATGATGAGAGTTAATTAGCGCCGCCAGATGTTGTGCAGCAAAGTCTGGCGTGCCAGCAAAAATAATTTTAAGAGCTTTTGACAAAGTTTTATTCCGAATTATATTAATAAAAACAATAATTAATTGTTGGCTAAACGAGCTTCTTTTTCTAGTTTTGCTTTTATCCGCTGGCGTTTTAATGGTGATAGATAATCAACAAATAACTTACCATCTAAATGATCTAATTCATGCTGTATACAAACTGCGAGTAACTCAGTTGCATTTAAGGTAAAGGCTTGTCCTTCACGATCGAGCGCTTTCACGGTAACTTCTGTGTAGCGGTCAACTTTTGCGTAACAACCGGGCACAGATAAACAACCTTCTTCATTGATTTCGGTTGTATCACTATGGCTAATTATTTCTGGGTTAATCAAGACATAAGACTGGTCTTCGTCTTCTGAAACATTAATGACGACAATACGTTGATGGATATTGACCTGGGTGGCAGCTAAACCAACACCGTTCTCTTCTCGCATGGTCTCAAACATGTCATCAATTATTTGTTGTACATCACTGTTAATATCTTCTACAGGTAACGCTTTAGTGCGCAAGCGTTCGTCAGGAAATCTAAGTACGTTTAAAATAGTCATAAATATTCAAATAATTCGCGAAATATCGCATTGAGTGTTATGTTTCAATTTTAGCTATTAAATATAATTAATAATAGTGGTTTAGGCTAAAAGCTTAATATATCTGTTTAATAGGCGAACTATCATGCTAATACGTAGTTTTTTGTTAATACTCTGCTTATCTTTTTCAGTATTGGTTACTGCTGATGAGTTAACATTAAATAAAAATGCCCCAAAATCTTACTTTGTTAAAAAGGGGGATACTTTGTGGGATATTTCAGCAATATTTCTCAAGCAGCCTTGGCTCTGGCCAAAGTTGTGGCGATTGAATCCTGATATTGATAATCCTCATTTAATTTATCCTGGTGACGAGCTTCGTTTAGTTTTTGACGAAAAAGGGCAACCTATGTTAGTGCGAGGAAAGCCTGAACTTAAATGGTCGCCCCGAGCACGAGTTAAATTAAAAGATCAATCTGCTATTTCAAGTTTATCCTTGGACGTGATTGCGCCTTATATTAATTACAGTAGCATTTTATCTGAAGATGACATTGCAAAGCTCCCTTATATACTAGGGAGTGATGAAGGTTATAATTCTAGTATTGACGGCTTTAATCTCTATGTAAACGGCGAATTAGAGTTAGGCAAAGGTTATGGTATATATCAGAAAGAAAAGCCTATTTATGACCCTGAAACACAAGAACTTTTAGGCTACAACATTAGTGTTGTAGGTACCGGAAAAGTCTTACGCACCGGTGATATTGACAATAAAGTACCTGCTACCTTGTATGTCGATGGCGTTAAAGAAGAAATTCGTTCCGGTGATTTCATTCTGCCCGTCAATGAAAACCAACAATACCCGTCATTTTTTAGTCTAAAGCCAGCGACTAAGTCGTTACGTGGACTAATTATCAACAGTATGAGTGGGTTAAGTGAATTTGGAAAACTCGACGTCGTAATGATTAATCGTGGCGCCGAACATGCCGTTGAGCAAGGAGATATTGTTTCGGTAAAACGAATCAGCCCAGGTGTTGTTGAAACAAGTAACGGCCCAACGTATAGCAAAGATGCTTCACGGTGGAATCGTATGGCAAATGTTGAGAGCTCTGATTATAAAATGCCAGAAGAGGTTGTTGGCGAAATGATGATTTTTAAAGTGTATCAGCAAGTGAGTTTAGCGCTCGTTCTGCGTTCAAGTAAACCGCTTCGATTACAAGATATTATTACTTCACCCGTGGAAAACTAACCAACAGGCAATTCATCTTAATTTACAAGTAAAACCGCTGTACTTAGGGAGAAGACAGTGACAATAAAGTATAATTTAGCTGTTATCCCTCAACAGGGTGATGAGTATAACAAGAAAAGCGCGAGTCACTTTTGGCTGGCGCTTAAGCTTATACCACGCCTAGCTATCGATAAAAAATTAAGACTTGTTGAACTCTTTGGAGTAGAACAACTTTTTCATTCCTCACAAGAACTGTCATCATTAAACCTTACTCAAAAACAGATAGCGGCGATTAGATCTCCTGATTGGCAAAGAATTTCTGAAATTATTGCCGCCACTGAACGATGTATTAGTGCCATTATTCCTTTTGTTGACTCTCGTTACCCTTCACAGTTAAAGCAAATTTATGATCCGCCATTGGTTTTATTTGCCCAAGGAAATATTAGCCTATTAAACCAAATGCAAATTGCGATGGTCGGTAGCCGAGATGCCAGTATTAATGGTCGAGAGAATGCGTTTAAATTTGCACAACAGTTAGCAAATGCTGGATTAGTGGTCACGAGTGGTTTAGCGCTAGGTATAGATAGCGCCGCTCACCAGGGGACGTTATCGGCAGGAGGTAAAACCATCGCGGTTGTCGCGACCGGTTTAGATCAGGTCTATCCAGCAAGACATAGATTATTAGCAAAAAACATTCTAGACAATGACGGTGCTATTATCAGTGAATTTCCTCCAAACACCCCACCTAAGCCAGGTTATTTCCCCAAACGAAATAGATTGATTAGTGGTTTAAGTGTGGGGGTGCTGGTGGTTGAAGCCACTATTAAAAGTGGCTCTTTGGTAACCGCTCGTTGCGCCATAGAACAAAATCGTGACGTGTTTGCTATCCCAAGTACCATTAATAACCCACAAGCTAAAGGGTGTCACTGGCTGATTAAACAAGGTGCTAAACTTGTCGATAATATTGCCGATATAGTTGATGAATTAGATCTACTGCCACAAAGAGGTCTACACTTAACGATAAACAAAGAGAAAGAACAACGCTTAGAAAAAAGTCAAAAACAACACTTGTTTAACGATTCATTGTTAGCTAGTGTGGGTTATGAGATCACCCCCGTAGATATGGTGGTTTCACGAAGCAAATTACCGATAGATGTCGTACTAACTCGGTTAACAATGTTAGAGCTTAAAGGTCTGGTTGCTACGGTTCCAGGGGGTTACCTAAGAGTAAAATAGGGGCTAATTATGTTTGATATACTGATGTATCTTTTTGAAAACTATATACATAGTGAAGCCGAAATCATGGTGGATCATGAGTCATTAACGGATGAACTTACCCGAGCAGGTTTTCATCAAGACGAAATATATAAAGCGCTAAGTTGGTTAGAAAAGCTAGCAGCACTTCAAGACACCGATGCTTATCCGTATTTAACGCGAGTAGGGCGTCGCTCAGTACGTGTCTATGTTGATGATGAAATGCAATTACTTGATGTCGAGTGTCGAGGGTTTCTTTTATTTTTAGAGCAAGTGAATGTCCTAGATTTTACCACACGAGAAATGGTTATTGACCGCGTGATGGAGTTAGATACTAAGTTCTTCTCGATTGATGATTTAAAGTGGGTGGTACTTATGGTGTTATTTAACGTGCCAGGTAAAGAAAATGCTTACTCGCAAATGGAAGATCTTATTTTTGATGAGCAAGAAGGCCCATTACATTAAGTGTCAATCGTATAACTCGCTTAAGTTTGGCTAATCGTGGCATAATAACGTTAACAATATTCTAGTGATTGCATTATGCCTAATTCTGATAAACCCTTATTTTCACAGCACGAACATGCTTTAGAAAAAGCGTATGAAGTGTGCCCAGAATGTGGCAGTGAAATTGTTATAAAGAATAGTAAGTCGGGAAAGTTTTTTGGTTGTGCTTCTTATCCTGCCTGCGATTTTACTCGTCCAGTTGTCGAACACGAACGTGTCGAAGATAAAATTTTAGCTGGAACTGAATGCCCAGAGTGCCAACATGAACTTGCGGTTAAACAAGGGCGATATGGAATGTTTATCGGTTGTTCCAATTATCCCCAATGCCATCATATTGAAGATACTAGTGGTCAAGAAGACGTTGGCGTAGCTTGCCCACAGTGCCAGAAAAAGGGTAAGCAAGCCGAATTAATTGAGCGTACCAATCGCTATGGAAAAACATTTTATTCTTGTGAACAATATCCTAAATGCAAGTATGTCCTTAATTATCCACCCGTTGCTGAAAATTGCCCTCAATGCCATTGGCCGATATTAGTGAAGCGTAAAATGGCGAGTGGTAACGTCATAATCTGTCCAGAAAAGAAATGCACCTATAAGCGTAAAGAGATATAATACGCGCAATTATTTAACTAAACTTCTGGAGAGACAAAATGTCATCAACTTTTGTTGCAATTTTAATGGGTTCAGATTCTGACCTACCTGTTATGCAAGCAACCATCAGCGTTTTAAAAACATTTGGTATTGAACATGAAGTACGTGTTCGTTCAGCACATAGAACCCCTGATGCTGCTAAAGCTTACGTAAAAGATGCCGAAGAACGTGGCTGTAAAGTCTTTATATGTGCTGCAGGTTTAGCGGCTCATTTAGCCGGTGCTGTTGCAGGAATGACCACACGTCCAGTTATTGGTGTTCCAATTGATAACGGACCATTACAAGGTCATGATGCCTTACTTTCAACGGTTATGATGCCTGGTGGAATACCGGTTGCAACAGTTGCTATTGGTAAAGCTGGTGCAAAAAATGCGGGTTATTTAGCCGCACAAATATTAGGTGTTGCTGATCCGTCTATTGCAGAAAAAGTAAAAGCAGAACGCGCTGCTAATGTTATTGCTTTACTTGCAAAAGATGAAGCGATGCAAGAAAAATTAACATAAATTTTATGTGTTATTCGAGAAACCAGCGATTTGCTGGTTTTTTTATGTCCAAAATTTACCCTGATATTTTTGTTTAGCTAAAATATAAATATCCCGCTAGATATTTACTGCGATCGAATGTGAATACCCCAATTCCCCAATTCCCCAATTCCCCCATTAGACCAAAGGATAATTTTTATACGCAATAATAGGCGTAAACTATCCTTAGTAAGTGCAGAAGTTAAGTAGCACTAAATAGCTACCAGCACCGTAATATAATGAGGAAAGTCGATGAACAATATTTATGACCAAGGCTTAGACAAAGTTGCAGCCAATAGCCAGCCTTTAACACCGATTAACTTTTTAAATCGAACCGCAGATGTACATCCTGAACGCGTTGCCATCATTCATGGTAAACAAAAAATCACTTATCGTGAATATCGTAATAATGTTAGACGGCTAGCCTCAGCATTAATGCAACGCGGTGTTAAGCCCGGTAATACAGTAGCCATCATGGCGGCTAATATTCCTGCCTTTCTAGACGCCCATTATGGTGTGCCGTTAACGGGTGCAGTATTACATTCTATAAACATTCGTTTAGACGCTGAAAGTATTGCTTTTCTTTTCGACCATGGCGAATGTGATGTACTCTTAACCGATACGGCATTTTCTTGTGTGGTAAAAAAAGCACTAACCTTATGTTCACGTCAACCGCTGATTATTGATATCGACGATGTAATGAGTGAAGGCGGTGAACGTTTAGGTTCTGTTGAGTATCAAGACTTACTTGCCGAAGGTAATGAAAATTTCACCGGAAATTTAATTCATGATGAGTGGCAAGCGCTGGCGTTAAATTACACATCAGGGACAACGGGTAACCCAAAAGGTGTGGTCTATTCACATCGCGGCGCTTATTTAAATTCGCTGGGTAACAACATGATCTGGCCATTAGGCAATAACTCAGTGTACCTATGGACACTGCCAATGTTCCATTGTAATGGTTGGTGTTTTCCATGGACTGTTGTTGCTGTGGGTGGAACACAAGTTTGCTTAAGGCAGGTAGAAGTTGGCGCAATCATCGAAAGTTTAATTGAACATAAGGTCAGCCATTTTTGTGGCGCGCCAATCGTCTTAAATATGATTTTAAATGCAGACCAAAAGTTACTGGCAAAAGTACCACGTGGCATAAATATCATGACCGCGGGGGCTCCGCCACCACCATCCGTTATTAAAGGGATGGAAGTAATGGGGTTTGATATTACCCAAGGCTATGGTTTAACTGAAGTTTATGGGCCTTGTGTGGTAAGTGAGTGGAAAGATGAATGGAATGATAAAAGCGATGATGAACGAGCAGCGTTAAAAGCACGTCAAGGTGTACGCTATCCTACACAAGAAGAAGTCGATGTATTAGACCCTGAAACTATGCAGCCCGTCCCTTGTAATGCTGAAACGGTTGGTGAAATTATGTTTCGTGGTAATAGTATGATGAAAGGTTATCTAAAAAATGAGAAAGCGACCAATGAAGCATTTAAACATGGCTGGTTCCATTCTGGTGATTTAGCCGTTAAGCATCCTGATGGTTATATTGAAATACGAGATCGTTCTAAAGATATTATTATTTCAGGTGGAGAAAATATATCTTCAGTAGAAGTCGAAAGTATTTTATATCAACACCCTGACATATTAGAAGCAGCCGTTGTCGCTAAAAGCGATGAGAAATGGGGGGAAACTCCATGTGCCTTTGTTTCATTAAAGCGAGGCCGCAGCGCTACAGAGCAAGATATCATCAGTTTTTGTCGAGAACATATGGCTACATTTAAAGCCCCTAAGACAATTGTGTTTAGTGATTTACCAAAAACGTCGACAGGTAAAGTACAGAAATTTATTTTAC
>TARA_R110001592_G_scaffold352878_1_pt1 | contig 13432 bp, 12 predicted proteins | sample TARA_R110001592 | Tara Oceans TARA_R110001592 (sample SAMEA4398387) | marine metagenome | biome: Polar Biome; feature: [SRF] surface water layer (ENVO:00010504); material: water (ENVO:00002006), including particulate matter (ENVO:01000060) such as... | depth 5 m
AAAAGGGAAGATTTAATCTTCCCTTTTTTTATGCTTTTTTCTCACTTCCTTTTTGTTTGTAAGGCTTTCGAAGCTTTTTCGAGTAACAAAAGATAACATACAATATCATTTGATAAAACAAATTTCGGTACAAATTTCGGTGCAATAATTATTTTCATTAAATTTAGGTTCTACTAAATTAATTGCGAATGGCATCTTTGAATTTTTTTTTACGAAATAAAACTACTTCTAGAGAGACACCAATAAGTCTTAAAATTTTACTACCTAATAAAGTAGATTTAGTTTATTCTACAGGATTAAAAATTGCACCTAAATATTGGGATTCCAAAAATCAAAAAGTTAGAGATAAAATTGAAGTTTATGATATTAAGGATGTAATTAATGTAAAACTTTCAAAAATTAAATCTTTTGCCGAAGATCAATATTTGAAGCTAAAAATCAGCAATGAATTATCCAAAGAAAAAATTAAAGAGAAACTAGATATTTATTTTAATAGAAGACTTGCGCAAGTTGTTATTACAGGTTTTTACAATTATACTATTTCACTTGTAGAAAAATCTAAAAAAAGAGTTGCTAAGGTTACTTGGAAATCTTACGAGAGAACTATTGCTCTTTTAAAAGATTTCGAAAATACTACAAAATTCAAAATTGGTTTTGAAACTATCAACATAGATTTTTACCATTCATTTATTGATTATTTAGAAGATTCTTGTGAAATGAGTCCTAATACTATAGGTAAACATATAAAAAACATAAAAATGTTTATGAATTCTGCTAATGAAGATGGTATTAGTAAATGCGTAGGCCATAAGCACAAACATTTTAAAGTACTAAAAGTAGAAAGCTTTCAAGTTTATCTAAATTTAGATGAATTAAAAAAAATTGAAAAGCTTGAATATGAATTAGATTCTGTTAAAGATAGAGTTCGAGATTTATTTTTAATGGGTTCTTTTACTGGTCAACGAATTTCAGATTGGAGAAAGTTAGTGAAGGAGAATATAAGAGAGTTTAAAGGAAAGCGTTGTTTTGTTTTGAATCAGACAAAAACAAATACGGATGTAATTATACCAATACATCCCATAATAGAGAAGATTTTCTTAAAAAGAAATGGAGAAGCACCTAAGTTTGTAAATGAACAAGATATTAATGTTAATATAAAATTAATAGCGCAAAAAGCAAAAATTAACGAATTGATTAAACAAAAAGATAATGAGCCAAAATACAATCTTATTAGCAGTCATTCTGGAAGAAGATCGTTCTGCTCCAACGCATATAAATCAGGAATGGATAGTTTAGCAATAATGCAATTGTCAGGTCACAAAACAGAAAAAAATTTTTTAACTTACATAAAAATTAGCAAAGAGGAATTCGCTGAAAGAATTGCAAATCATTCTTTTTTTAAAAAATAAATTATGGGTTATAGAAATATAGTAAGTAGTATCTGGTTAATGCAATCTAATGAGTACAATACTAAATTAAATAAAACAATTAGAAAAGCTTTTCCAGATAGCTCTGATATACATAATTCTTTAAGTCGAACTTTACCATATGTAGAGTTCAATATTAATAGAGTTTTATCGGATGTTTATAAGGATATTTATAGAATTGAAAAGGAGTTTGAACACGCTGTAAACTTTAAAGAGAGATTTAATAAAATAAAACTAGAAAATAAAATTGGTATTGCTCAAATGGAGTATATAGATGAAAAAGGAAAAGAAATAGATGAAGAAATAATTTTATTTAAAGGTTATTATTCCTGCTATCTAGTGATTTTACAACATTTTTTCTTTTGTTATTTTTTAGACGAAATAAGACTTGATGTTAATCTTAAAATTAAAAGTTTAAACACCTTTTTGCAAGATGAAAAAAAAGCTCTGGCAGATATGCCTTATAATTATTTTATACAATATGGTTTCTATAAAATAAGAGATTTATTTACTGTAACGGATATCAAAGAATATGTTACAATTGTAACTGATTTGATAGATGAATTAAAAGAAAAAAGTATAGTTGAATTTAAGAGCCTTAATGATTTAAAGGCGGATTCATTATTTTTAAATTCTCAAGCTAGCAATTTTTTTAGTTTTCTTATTGAAAAAAATAGTAATAACAAAAATGATGCTTTTTTTAGTAAGCTACATAGATATTTTAAGTCAAGAAATTATTGGAAAGATGATAAACCTAAAAGTTATTTTGAGTTTCTTGAAGAAGGTAAGATTTACAATTATAAGAGTCGTAAACTTCAAACTCCAACAACTACTAATGAGGAGGATGTTTTTGAAAAATTTGACAAACTTTTGTTTACATTTTTGTTTAATCAGTAGAATGATGAAACTAGCAAATTTTGAAAATTAACCTTATTAAAATCATTTGATACCTTATTTTTCTAGTTTTATCATTCAAAAATTAATATTTATGTAAAAAAACTAGAATTTCTTCAAAAATCAAGAATTTTCTTCTAGTTTCTTTACTGTTTTTCGCCCTTTTTACGTCACTTTAAACTTCAATCTTGTGATTATAATTTTAAACACAATATCATGAAGAAAAGAACAGTACAAATTGAAAGCATTTCAGCAGAAGAATTATCAGCTGATATAGTTACAAAAATCTTATTAAATTATAGGTTAATACCCTTAGAGCTTGTAGAAGTTTCAAAAACAAAAGTGGAGGACAATAGTGAAGAGGAATTCATCACAATTAAAAACACTTGTGAAATTTTTAAAATCACAAAACCTACTTTGAATAGGTGGAGGAAAAAAGGAATTGTAACTGATTATAGAATTGGTAACGGAGTTAGATTTAAAAAATCTGAAATTTTAGAGAGTTTAAAAAAAATTCAACATTAATATTTTTGATTATGATTTTAAATTCTATAAACCAGATTGAAGATAATTTAAGAAAATTACATTCAGATAATAAAGGTGATTCTAACGAGTATTTTAATAAAATATTAAAATCGTTACCAAACGAGTATTCTGCTTTAATAAATGACACTTTTAAACATAAAAGAGTACCTAAAGAATTTACACTTTCGTCAATATTATTTGCGGTTAGTACTTCTATTGGTTCAACTTTTTATATCGAAGAGTTAGGGTATAAAAATTACGGCAATTTATATTTTGCAATTGTAGGAAGTAGAGGAGATACTAAAAGTGAAGCTATTAAAGTTGCTACTAGAAAAATTAAAGAATTAGATGATCGGCACTTTATAGATTATCGAGATGAAATGAAAGTGTACAATAAGGAAACGGATGAAGAGCCTTATAGGAAACAGCTTTTAATAAAAGATGCTTCAATAGAAGCAACTCATAAAATACATTACGAAAATCCAAATTCAATTGGTATTTGTATAGATGAAATATATTCTTTAATTGATAAAATGGGTAACTCCAGCAGTAGAGATGGAGTTCAATACCGTTCTTTCTTTTTAGAAGGATATAATAATGACGTAATTGATATTGGTAGGGTAACTTCAAAAAGTTTTAGAATTTTAGAGTCTTATCCAACTTTAATTGGTGGTATTCAAACTCAATTTTTAAATAAAGTTTTTGCCAATGGTAATTTAGAAAGTGGTTTTATAGATAGAATTTTATTTGTGCTACCATCTTCTAAAAATACAGTTCTTTCTAGAGGTAGAATTGCCAGCGATACTATTTTAAATTACAATAATTCCATTGAGAATATACTTTCTTATAAAAATCAGAGCGAAAAAAAGGATGAAATAATAAAGCAATTTCAAATTCAATTTTCTGATGACGCTAAAGAGCGATTATTTAATTACGTGCAATCTTTAATTTTAAAACAGGAAACGGAAAAATCTATCATTAAAGAGTACAATGCAAAAATGCAAATTTCAATTCATAAGTTTTGCATCGTCGTTCATATGATGCGCAACGCTTCAAAAACAAACTTTCTTTCGGAAGTAGATTGTGAAACAGTTGAGCTGGCTATTTTATTAAATGAGTTTTATTACCAAAATTTTATGATGATTTTAAGTAAAATAGTAGATAAAAATAATGAGTCAGTTCCGATAGAAAAAATTGTGAAACTAGCCATTGAGAATAACGCCCCTCAAAAGGATGTTGTTTCTATTACTGGAAAAGATAAGGGTAATATTTCTAAATTATTCAAAAAAGTTAATGCAGAAATGCAAATAACAACCAACAACTAACAACTAATTATTTTACCTATTTAAGTTGTTTGTTGTTAGGTGTTTATGTTGTTTTTTTAAAAAGTTGTCAGTTGTAAGTTGTGAAGAAGTAAATAATCATAAAAATGCTCAAAAAAGTTGATATTAATTATAGTTTTAATAACAAAAGAAATTTTTCTTTAATTACACCTTGTTGTGGTAAAAAAAATAAGGATGGTAAGTTTGTAAACTACAAAAATTATCCAAGTCATTTTGGGTATTGTCATTCTTGTGGTAAAAGCAATATGCCTCCAGCCATTTATTTAGATGAAAAAGGAGTTCGGTTTATTTGGGATGAACAAGAAAATGGTTTCAATGAATTAACAGATAATATGTATAACGTACCAATAAAAATTATTGCAAATGAAAGTATTAAAAAAAAGCCTGAGTTAAGATTTATTAATCCAGCCTACATAGTTCAAAATTTTAACCCTAATCCAAATGATAATCTTTCTAAGTTTTTATATAAAAATTATGATGAAAATTTAGTGTTAAAAGCCGTCAATAAATATCAAATAAAATCAGCTAAAGATGGTGGCACTGTTTTCTTATTAATTAATAGAGATAATCACATACAAAAAATTAAAATAAGCTATTATAATGAGGTTGGTAAACGCTCAAATAGATACAATGTTCCCTTTAAAAATTCCCAAGGTTATTACGATTGTTTGTTTGGGGAACATCTTCTAGTAAATGATAAAAAAATAAATCTAGTAGAAAGTGAAAAAACTGCGTTGGTTTGTTCTATATTATTCCCAAATTATAACTGGTTGGCTTATGGAGGTGCAAATGGGCTTACTGATTCAAAACTAGAAAGACTTGAAGGTAAAAGAGTTTTGATAATACCAGATATTAGTAATGATGCAGTTACTATAATGAACGATAAAAAGCAAAAATTTATCAATTTTAATATTGATGCCAGTATTTGGGATATGACTCAAGGTAAGAATGATTTTCAATTGAAGGAAGAAAACATTTTAGGTTTAGATTTAGAAGACTTTTTAAGAAATTTTAGTTGATTATAATTGTTTGAGATTTACAATAATTGCTACTAACAATACTGTTGGAATAGTGTTGGTTTTTTGTTTCAAATGTTGTTTCTGATAATTGGTAAATCTAAAATAAACCAGTTTAAGACATAAAATGATGACTAATAAGTATAAATTATCATTGCAATAACTCTTGCAATAACTATTGCAATACTCTTGCAATAACTATTGCAATAACTATTGCGATACTTCTTTAAACCTTCAATCAAGCCTAAAAAAGGACTATTTAAAAGATAAAATGATAGCTGGCACTTTAAATATCATCGAACAGTACTATTGCAATAGTTGTTGATAATTAAATATTCTATTGAATAAAGTATGTTTTTCTTTATTTAAAATTTTATTTTTAAGCCAGCATTTATATCAAAAAAAAAATAGCACAAAAATATGCCAACACTAAACTGGATTAGAAAAGATAAAGTCGTAAATCATCATCAAGACGTACCTTATAAAATTTTAGAAAAGTAATATACTTTTACTGATAGCAAAGAGGTAAAATAGGCAAATAGCGTAAACAAAATTATACATGGAGATAATTTAGATGTACTAAAAAGTTTACTACCAGAATATGAAGGTAAAAGAAAACAAAAATTTAAAGTTTCATATAGAAATAAAGATGGTTATTATAATTGTCTTTTTGGGGAACATTTATTAGGTCTGTCAGAATTTAAAAATAAGCCAATAATTTTAGTGGAGCGCGAAAAAAACAGCTGTTATAGGTCTATAAACTTACCAAAATATACTTGGTTGTCTTATGGTGGTATTAATTGATTAATAGATGGTAAATTAGAAGTACTTAGGGTAGAAAATATAATATTAATTCTGGGTATGAGTAATAATGCTGTTTCCATTATGAAAAATAAACTACCATACCTTTCTGAATTAGGAATCAATGCAAAAATTTGGGATATGACAAAAGGTAAGACAGATCATCAACTAAAAGAGGAAGGGTGGTATAATTGTGATTTGGAAGATTTCTTAAGAAAATTTTAGTGGTAATTTATAAATCAAAATTTTCAAAGTTTTTGTAATTTTTATTATTCTAATGTATTTGTAATAAATTTAAAACTATTGTGCTATTTTAGCAATGGCTTAATTAATTGCTAAATGAAAAATGAAGCTCACGCAAGAATAAAAATCAACCAACTGCTCGAAGAAGCGGAATGGAGGTTTTTTGACAATGAGCAAGGTTCTGCGAACATCTTACTTGAAAATCACGTAAAAATCACCCAAACTGAGGTTGATGCTTGGGGAAACGATTTTGAAAAAATAAAGTCTGGCTCTTTAGACTTTTTACTAGTTGACAGCAACAATAAACCAATTTGCGTTTTAGAAGCAAAAAAGGAAAGTCTTCATCCACTTGTAGCTAAAGAACAAGCTAGAAAATATGCAAAAACTGTAGGTGCTCAATTCATTATTCTATCGAATGGAATTGTACATTTCCTTTGGAACTTAGAGAAAGGGAATCCCAAACCGATTTATAAATTTCCTTCACCAAGCGAAATTGGAGCAATCAAGGAATGGAATCCTGACAGAAAATCATTAGCAAACGAAGAAATCAAAGATGATTTTATTGCAATCGTGCAAATGCCAGATTATGCAGAAAGACCTGAATGGAAAGGAAATCCGATTGACAGTAAAGATTTTGTTTGGAATAATGGATTACGATTTTTAAGACATTACCAATTAAAAGCAATCCAAAAATTGCAAAAAGCAGTTGCAAATAAAAAAGACCGTTTTCTTTTTGAAATGGCAACTGGAACTGGAAAAACACTTACTGCTGCTGGAGTAATTCGCCTTTTCCTAAGAACTCAGAACGCAAGACGAGTATTATTTCTAGTAGACAGATTGGAATTAGAAGACCAAGCTTGGAAAGCATTCACGAACTATCTTAAACCAGATTACACAACATTTATTTATAAAGAACACAAAAGCGATTGGCATAAAGCGGATATAGTTGTTACAACTATTCAATCTCTAGTGTTCGACAACAAATATAGATACGAGTTTAAACCAACAGATTTTGACTTGTTAATATCGGATGAATCTCACCGTTCAATTTCAGGTAATGCAAGAGCGGTTTTCGAATATTTTCACGGTTATAAATTAGGCTTAACAGCTACACCAAAAGATTATTTAAAAAGTGTCGATATTGACAAAGTAAAAGAAAACGACCCAAGAGAAATTGAAAGACGTTTGTTAAGAGACACCTATGCAACCTTCGGTTGCGAAGGTGGTGACCCAACTTTTCGTTATTCTTTACTAGATGGTGTTAAAGATGGTTTCTTAATAAACCCAAGGGTTTTAGATGCTAGAACAGAAATTACAACACAATTACTTTCTGACGAAGGCTATTCTGTTGCAATTGCAACAGAAGAAGGAGAAGAAACAGAAACGTTTGTTTCAAGAGATTTTGAAAAAAAGTTTTTTTCTGAAAAAACAAATCGTGTTTTCTGTAAAACGTTTTTAGAAAACGCTTTACGTGACCCAATCACAAAAGAAATTGGTAAAACAATCATTTTTGCAGTTAGTCAAAATCACGCAAGAAAAATAACTGAAATTTTAAACGATTTCGCAGAACAATTATATCCTAATAAATACAATTCAGACTTTGCAGTTCAAGTGACATCGCAAGTTGGTGATGCTCAACAAATGACTATTAACTTTACAAATAACAACCTTAATGGAAAATCATCTTGGTTAGAAGGTTATAAAACTGGTAAAACTAGAATTTGTGTAACAGTTGGAATGATGACAACAGGTTATGATTGTCCTGACTTGCTTAATTTATGTATGATGCGACCTATATTTAGTCCATCTGATTTTGTTCAAATAAAAGGTAGAGGAACTCGCAAACACACATTTTCATATACATTTAAAAACGAACTTGACGAAGAAGAAACAATTAAAGAGGAAAAAGAAGTTTTTAAACTTTTCGACTTCTTTGCCAACTGCGAATATTTTGAAGAAAAATTCGATTATGACGAAAAACTAACCTTACCGAAACCTAAAAATGGAAATGGTGAAGGCGGAGGCAGTGGAATTGATATTGATAAATACAATAGTTTAAGACCTGATCCAATTTTATCAATAAACGAAGAACAAATTGGATATGAAGGAATGCGAATTGACAGAGAGCTTTTTAGAAAGTTCGAAGATCGCATTACTATGGATGATATTATCAAAAAGCACGTAGAACTTGGGAATTGGGAACACGTTGTTAGCCATATTCAAGCAGAAATATTTGACAATCCAGAAGAATACTTCAATTTAGAAAAACTACGTAAAGCTGCTAAAATTGACAGGAAAGTTTCTATTCGTGAAGTTGTAGAAAAAATATTTGGTATAATTCCAAAGTTCAAATCTAAAGACGAATTATTAGAAGAAGAATTTGACAAATTCATTTCTATTTATCCACCAGAAGAAAACGACATAAATATTAGAGCTTTGAAGTATTTTTTTAAAGCGTATGTCATTGACCAAGATATTCGAAAAATCATTGAAATAAAAGATTTTCAAGCATTACAAACCAATCCAACATTGACCATTTCACAATTTAAGGCAGTTGCAACAAAATATCGTGAAGTCATTCCAGTGTACATAAAAGATTATATAAAACTAGAGCAGTATGCTGCTTAAAAAATATTTATGTTAGATACTATTACAAAAAGAAGAATTGACAACTGCCGAGACATATTGGTAGGAAAATTACCTGACCCAAAAGCACAAATAGAGCAAATTACAATTGGCTTAATTTATAAGTTTATGGATGATATGGATAAAGAATCCATAGAACTAGGTGGTGATGCTAAATTTTTCTCTGAAAATTTTGAAAAATATAGTTGGGACAATTTGTTTGACTCAAAAGTAACGGCAACTGAAATGTTAAGATTATATTCAGATTCAATTGAGAATATGGAGAAAAATCCGAATATTCCTCAACTGTTTAGAGATATTTTCAATAATGCCTATCTACCCTATCGTGACCCAGAAACATTAAAACTTTTCTTAAAAACTATAGGTGAATTTGAATACACACACAGTGAAAAATTAGGTGACGCTTTTGAATATTTATTATCAATAATGGGTTCGCAAGGTGATGCTGGACAATTCAGAACACCAAGACACATAATTGACTTTTTAGTAGCTATTGTTGACCCAAGTAAAACGGAAACCATTATGGACCCAGCTTGTGGTACAGCAGGCTTTCTAATTTCAGCCTTTAAATTCATTAAGGAAAAGAACAATAATGAATTAACACCTGAGCAACGTAAAAAACTGATTCAAAATTTTGTAGGTTATGATATTTCACCTGATATGGTAAGACTAAGTTTGGTGAATTTGTACTTACACGGATTTTCAGAGCCACATATTTTCGAATATGACACCCTAAGTAGCGAGAAACGTTGGAATGATAATTTTGATGTCATTTTAGCAAATCCGCCATTTATGAGTCCAAAAGGAGGCATAAGACCACATAATAAATTTACTATTTCAAGTAAACGAAGTGAAGTGCTTTTTGTTGATTATATAGCAGAACATTTAAACCCAAATGGTAGAGCTGGTATTATTGTACCAGAGGGTATTATTTTTCAAAATGGCACAGCTTATAAAGACATTAGAAAACTACTAGTCAATGATTATTTACATTCAGTTATAAGTTTACCAGCTGGTGTTTTTAACCCTTATAGTGGTGTAAAAACTACTATTCTACTTTTAGATAAATCAATAGCGAAAAATAGCAAAGAAATATTTTTTATTGATATAGAAAATGATGGTTACAGTTTAGGTGCTCAAAGAAACCCCATTAAAGGAGGTCAATTAGAAACCGCAATAAATTCCATCAAAGTTTTTAAAGAAAGAACTGCTATTGGAGAACCTTTTGAAAATTCAGATTTTGCTTATTCTATTTCAAAGGAGGAAATATCAAAAAATGGAGCATATAGTTTAAGAGGAGTATCTTATAAAGAAATAAAGAATTTTTCTACGAATTCAAATCTTGAAAAATTAGGAAACGTATGTAAATTTAAAAGAGGACCTTTTGGAGGTAGCTTAAAAAAAGAAATTTTCATTGATGAAGGATTAGCTGTTTACGAACAATCTCACGCTATTAACAACCAATTTGAAAATTTTAGATATTTTATTTCTGAAGAGAAATTTAATGAAATGCTTGGCTTTGAAATAAAACCTAACGACATAATTATGAGTTGTTCTGGAACAATGGGGAAAGTTGCAATTATTCCAGAAGACGCACCTAAAGGCATAATTAATCAAGCTTTACTAAAATTAACACCTTTAGAAAATATACTTCCTAAATATTTGAAATTACTTATGGAAAGTCCTTCTTTTCAACAAGCACTTAATAGAACAACAATGGGTGTGGCAATAAAAAATGTAGCTTCTGTAAAGGTTTTAAAAGAACTTAAAATCCCTCTTCCTAGTGTAAAAGAACAACAAAAATTAATTGACGAAATAGAAAACATAAAGAAAGAAATAGAAAATCTAAACAATGCAATAAATAGTAAAGAAATCAGTATTAACGATAGTATTGCAAAAGTTTGGACGGAATAATGGAAGAAGCTTCTGAAATACTAAACTATCTTCCAAGCCGCTTTAAAAATCAAGTGGAACAGGAATACATTGAATTTCTTTGGGACTCTTTTGAAAGTAATTATTCTAATGAAAAGTATCAATTTTCTTTTATGGCATATCATATGCTATTTATGAGTTTTGTATATTTCAATGTTTGGCAAATAAAAAAAATTCATCAAGCAGATTATGATAAAATTACTTTAGGATTTAAAGATTGTTTTGCTGCTGCTTCATCACCTTTTACATTTAGTGAGGAAAACGAAAGTAGAGTTTTTCTACTTTTTACTTTTTTTGGACTAAGAAAAGACCAAATTGGTAAATACAAGAAAATTGTTTCTTTGAGAAATGACATTGCACATAGTAATGGAAACATATTTTTTAAGGCACAAGAAACTGTTGACGAAAAAATTAGTGAGATATTAAAATTCGCTGATGAAATTCAAGAAAAAACAAAATCTGCTATTGAAGATGGTTTTCAGAAATTTTTAATAGAAAGTCAAGACGAGGAAGAAAGACGATATATTGCCATACAAGAGCAAATAAACGAAGAACTAATACACGAACATTATATGTCGCAAAAGGACATTGAATTTTGTTTGGATTATGATATTGCCCAATTATCAGAAGAACCGAATTATGCAGAAATTGAAAAAATATTTGAGGAATTAAAAACGGAATACGCTCAGGAAGAAGCCAACGCTTAAAATTGATTAAATTTGGAATATCGTGTACTTTATTGTCTTTCAATTTATTTAAAATTGACTGAAATATTAATAACTCACGAAATGTATATTCATAGAAAACATATAATATTGTTAATTTTGTCAAAAAAATAAACCTATAGGTTGATTTAATGGAAATATTACGTACATTTGATGAACAATATCAAGGGGTGTATCTTGCACGCTTTGTAGATTGTCCTTTATATAACACAATAGAAGAGTATGAAACAGAACTGGATAAAATACAGGATCAACTTCAAGATCCTTTGTTCGTGCGAAATTTTATTAAGTCTCCCAAGTCAGGTTGGAAAAAAGGTTATTATAAATGCTATTCCTTAAATTATTTAGTAAAAGAAGTGCTTAAAGAAGCAGCTGATTTATTTGATAAATTAGACGAATTAACAGAGGAATCTCAAAATGGAGATTGTTTCGAACTCTTATTTGATCAATTTAAAGAACTTTCAAAACCAGAACAATATGATGATCCAGGAAGAAAAAAAATGTACACTTATGATTACGGTTCTCTATTACGATTATATGGCGTTCGTTTAGGAAATAATGCCATTATTATAACAGGAGCTAGTATTAAATTAGTAGAGAAAATGCAAAGTGCTTCTGCGTTAATAATTGAACTAGATAAAATGAATTATCTAAAAGATTGGCTCATACTAGAAAAAATTACAGACTGCACAGAATTTTAAGATGGAAAAAAATTTAAACAAAAGAATTACTAAAACAGCTACTAGCTGGAAAGCTCGTGCAAAACAGGATAGAGCTAATAGAAGAAATATTTCTCGAGCACAAGAATTTGCTCTTGAATTATTGGAGTATATGGAGTTAAATGATCTTAAGCAGACAGATGTTGCTAGAAAGATGAAAGTGTCGCCACAACAAGTTAATAAATTATTAAGAGCAAAATCTAATATTACTTTTGAAACGTTAGATAAAATAGCAGATGCACTCGGTGTTGTAGTTTCATCGCCTAAAATAGTAGCGCCTAAAACACGTATGCAATCAAAAGTTCTTCTTAGTTATATGCAGATTGTTCATGCGTCAGGTAAAAAGAAAAAGATTGAAGACGACATCATTACTGATAAGATTTTCAAGGAAAATGCACTTTTAAGTGAAGATCTTCAAGCAATGAATGTATATAATTATACAGCAGTAAAAATTTAGAATTAATGGCTACTTATAATCAACTTGGTTTTGCATTAGTTGGATTAAAAACAATCTCTTTTGCTACCATAGAATCTTCTCACAAAAAGACTGGTGAAACGAACCTGATGACTGGTTTAGGTTTTGGTTTAGATATAAACGATCACACTGTTACATGTAATGCTAAATTCTCTTTTGAAAAAAAGAAGAATCAACCTTTTCTTATACTTGAAGTACGGGCATTATTTGAAATTGAAAAAAACGATTTTTTTAATAAAATGAGACAAGAAGATAATTCTTATATAATCACAAAAGATTTAGCCATTCATTTTGCAGTTTTAACAGTAGGTTCTGCTCGAGGAATTTTACATTCAAAAACAGAAGGAACTCATTTTAACGATTATATTCTGCCAACAATTGACGTTAAAAGTATGCTTCCTGAAGATATTATTTTAAAATTTTAAAAATTTATAGGTACAAATTACGGTACATTTATTTTTAATTAAATTTTAAAATATTGACTATCAATATTTTACATTTTATAAATGAGTCCCGTCCAGACCGCTTTTTAAAGAGTAAGTCAAAGCAATTTGACGAAAGCCCCACTAAAATGGGGCTTTTTTTATTTCCTTAAGTTTCCATTTCTTTTAATTTCTTCCTATTGCAAGGGTGTTATTCGGGATCAAGTCAAAAAGTTGTGGGATTTAGGAATTAAGCATAAATAT
>TARA_R110001592_G_scaffold52649_5_pt1 | contig 13424 bp, 15 predicted proteins | sample TARA_R110001592 | Tara Oceans TARA_R110001592 (sample SAMEA4398387) | marine metagenome | biome: Polar Biome; feature: [SRF] surface water layer (ENVO:00010504); material: water (ENVO:00002006), including particulate matter (ENVO:01000060) such as... | depth 5 m
CATTACAGTCAGTTTCTTTCAATTACTTTCATTTCCTATCAAAGTCGCGTACCTAAATACAGCTGCCATCCTCTGTTTAATTCGGCTAGCTACATCTAACGCGCCTCTCGACTCAACTTTACGAACGAGCGGATTATATTTTCGCTTATTCAAAAGTTTAATACGGCGACTAAGTTGCCTGAGTGCCGTAACCCCAGTGCTGACATTAACGAAGAGGCCATGCCAGAAGTGGCTAAATGGTGGAAGGAAAACGTTGGCAGTGAGGATGAGCAAGCATACACCAAACGCTTGATTGAACGTTTTGGCTCTGATCAGGAAACCGGGGCTGGAGCTCTTCGTATGCTGATCGTTGTCGATAAGTTACTAACAGGATTTGATGAACCTAAAAATACCGTTCTTTATATCGATAAACCTCTCAAGGAACATAATTTAATACAGGCGATTGCCCGTGTTAACAGACTTCATCCAAAGAAGAAATTTGGTTTACTGATCGATTACCGCGGTATCTTGTCTGAGCTAGACACAACCATTCAAAAGTACCAGGACTTGGCTTCCCGCACTCAAGGCGGTTATGACATTAATGATATTGAAGGGCTCTATAATGCGATGAGCTCTGAGTATAAGCGCTTGCCAATGTTGCACAAATCGCTGTGGGCTATTTTTAGCGGTGTTAAAAATAAAAACGATATTGAGCAGCTGCGACAAGTTTTGGTACCTAGAACGCAGGAACAAAATGGAGAAATGGTCGATGTTAATCTCAAAGTGCGTGAAGATTTTTATGAGGCACTAAGTGAGTTTGCAAGTTGTCTTAAGGTTGCATTGCAGTCTGCGAACTTCTTTGAAGATACAAGCTTTACTGATGAAGATCGACGTCATTACAAAGAGACCGTGAAGCAGTTTTCCAGCTTACGACAGTTAGTTATGCAGGATTCAGGCGAAACAATTAGCTACGACGAATATGCTGAACAAGTTAAAAAACTGATGGATAAACACGTTGTCGGTGTTCAGGTTCGTGAGCCCGAGGGAGTTTATGAAGTAGGTAAAATGGGTCAGCAAGAAAAGCCTGAAACATGGAGTGATGATAAAACACGTAACGAAACAGATATTATCAAGACGCGTGTTACAAAAATGATTGAACAAGAATTACAAGATGACCCTTATGCTCAGGAAGCATTTTCTAAATTATTACGCCAAGCCATTGCAGAGGCTGAACAGTTATTTGACCACCCTTTAAAGCAATACATGCTCTTTCAGGAATTTGAAGAGAAGGTGAAAGAAAGAGACCTAGATGAAATACCAAACGTGTTTGATAACAATAAGCATGCCCAAGCGTATTTTGGTGTATTTAAAAAAACCATGCCTAATGCACTTTCAGATACTTCAGAAGGCTCTTCTGAGAAGTGGGTGAATTTAGCGTTTACGATCGATGAAATTGTTGAAAATTCAGTCGCTGAAAATTCAATTAACCCACAAAATATTGAAGCAGATATTCGTAAGAAAGTGCTTCCCTTGGTCTTTAAGGAGTGCAAGACTGAAGGTGCTGGAATGGACCAGGCAAAAGCAATTGTAGAGTGGGTTATTCAGATCACCCGTGTTGGCTTTAGTGGAGTTTAATGCGCTGTGAGTGTGTTAATTTCAAAGTCAGCAAGAGAGATAAGTATTCTCAATGAGCAATCTGTAGATATCTCCGGCACAGTGCTTTATACGCACTACGGTGATGATCAAATACGTTTTGTAAGATCGCTTAGGAAAAGTAATGCTAACCGGGTATTGATCAAAGTACACCCAGATTGCCGCGTTGCAGTACAAGCACCAAGTAGTGCTTCAGATACCGATGTGATAGCTGCTGTTAAGAAGCGTGCTCGGTGGATTTTTGGGATCGCCCGTCTCAAGTAACGTCATTAGAAGGCAAACTTAATAAGGTATTTATATTAAGTAAAGAGCAGGCCTTGGTTGAGAATAAAGCACAGCTTACGACTGAAGTCATGGACTTAGCTAAACGACGTGAAGCCGATATTTTATCCTTCAAGACGACTAAGGCTACTGAGTGATGACAACAGCCTATCGCTATAAAGATATTGAATGCTCTTTGAAGAAGAGTGAACGTAAAACTACGAGTATTTACATTGAACGCGATGGGGCCGTTTCCGTGATAGCGCCTGCGCCTTTTCAAATCGATAAGATTGAACAAATTATCGAAAGCAAGCGAAGTTGGATTTATCGTAATTTAGCCGAATGGGAAGATCTAAATCGCACTCGCGTGCATCGTGAGTATGTAAATGGTGAAAGCTTCCTGTATTGACGAAAACCATAAGGGCTATGTGTCTTTATGTATCCAGTTATTAATGACACGCGATAACAACGAAATCACTCACTATGACTCATAACGACATCGTTCAAAAACTCCGAAACCTCTGCGATGTAATACACTACTACAATTTAATAGCGCTTAATAATGAGGCGGTGGCGTTTCCATAGCCTCATATTTTTCACCAGTTTTGTTCTCATGCATTGATTGCTTTAATAATCTATTTGCATCCCATAGCTTCATGATTTCTTTGTCTTGACGCGTCACGATGTCATTCAGCGTATTAAGCAGATCATCTTGGAAAATCACTTTCATCTCTAGTTCATTCAGTCGTTCGCTTAAAGACGCCCTTAGTTTTGATATTGCAAGCTCGCTGCTATCTGTCATGTTTTTTCTCTTGTATCGAAAGGTCGGAATAATGATTGTTTACTGGAGATTAATCAATCTTGAACTCTCCTCCTCGGAATAAAATCTGTTATCATGCCTGCGCTAGATTATTTAGAGTCGTTTAAGTAGTTTTTTAAATGGAATTGTTTTGCTATTTGCTCTGTATAATCAAGTCTAAATCTTGCCATATCAATCAGTTTTGATTTTTGCTGGGCAGATTAGTTTACAAAATGGTCAATTGAATCATTTATTTATCAATATTTTAAAATGAGAAATATTCATGTCTACACAAAGTTTATCTAAGAAACTCCTTATCAGTGCAGTTGTTGCTTTGCCTTTTCCATATATATTACTGATTGCAACTCAGTTTTCTGGTTCATTGCCAAATGGTTTAAGTGCAAGTTCTTTTGTCTCTAGTGATCAAGGAGCTGTTTTTTATATTGTTGCTTGGTTAATTTTTCTTGCTGCTTCTTTAATTTCCACTATCGCTGCTAATGGTAACAAAGGCCGTTCAAGCTATTCAAACGATACTCAAGATTCAGATGATTCTGAAGGTCCAGAAGGTTCAGAGTCAGGAAGTGTGAAATGGTTTAATGTCAATAAAGGTTTTGGCTTTATCACCACAGATGCTGGTGAAGATGTTTTTGTTCACTTCCGTTCAATTCGAGGTCACGGTCGACGTTCTTTGCGTCAGGGTCAGTTAGTTAGATTTGATCTAAGTGATGGTGAAAAAGGCATGCAAGCAGATAATGTCTCTGTGGTTAAGTAGTTAATATCTGCTCATTGAGTAATTACTCGCTCATTGAGCCCCGTCGAAATGCCTGTGTTGAGCTTCGCCGAAATATGTCTGTCGAACCCCAGAGTTTATTGGACCCCCCTTCGACGGGGCTCAGGGAGCGAAACTTACTGCTCATTGAGCTTTGCCTGCCCTGAGCCTGTCGAAGGGTCGAAATGTTTCTGTTGAACCTCAGAGTTTAATTTGGAAGACCCTTCGACACATCGACTGGCTCAGTGCAAGCAGCTCAGGGAGCGTATTTTCCTCACTCAGTGCCCGAAAAAAACTATCCCCAATTAATCAACTTTCTCTCATTTTTCGTCAATAAGAGCCACTGTTCACTTTGCTCTTCTTCCTCTTCTGTCCAACCTGATGCTGAACAACGAATTTCAAAGTCTGTCTCATTTAATAAGCTTTGTGCACAGCTTTCATCATCTGCCCAGTTGGTGATATTTTTCTTAAACCAAATACTACAAAACGCTTTACCTGCCGCTTGAGGCGTAATCACTAGTTCTGTCGTTTCATTATTATTTGTCACGCTTGCTCTAATGGCTTTGCCTTTTGCGAAAATGTGTTCGGCATGAGGTGGCAGTTTAAGCTCTGAAAAACTAAGTTCTAGCCAGTTTGATATCTGTTTCATATCAGCATTTTTGACATAAATTTCAATGTCAGGTGTTTTCATGTTAATTATCCATAAAGTGTTGAAAGCGTGAGAATAATAAGCGTAGATAGCAATAAAAGGCTAATAAGCCACTAGGAATACTGAATACAAGACCAATCAACGCCAGCAATTCCTGCTTTTCAGACTGTGGAAGCAGTAAATCTACATAAAGCACCGTCCCTAAACTGATTAAGAATAATATCGCACTCAAAGTAAAATATTTAAAATAATAAACTTGGTGTTTTTTTGTGATTTTTTTCTTGGCCCGCATAGCGCTATTCCAGAATCAATAGGGTATCCGTAATCTTACAGCTAGTTGTTCTTGATGAAAATATCAAACTGAATATCTAGCGTAAGCTCCAGTTTAGGAAGTGCTTCTAAGCCTTGTTTTTTCTCTTGAGTGCAGCGCCAATAATGGGGTGTCATCGCTAGAAGTGACAGGATGTCTTCACTTGAGTCCAGACTCTGAGATGTTTTTAGAGAAAGCGTCTTAGAATGACTTAAACCATTATTGATACCACTAAAATCTTTTAGTTTTTCTTCTTTTACTTTGTCGTAAATCTGTTCTCTTAATTCAATGAGATGATTTGGGCCGGTGGTGGCCATGATAAAATATCCATCTTGTTTTAGGATTCGTGCCACTTCTGCCAAATCAAAATGGAAAAATAAACCTGTTACGAGATCTTGAGAATTATCCGCTAAAGGGATACGAGCAAGACTGGAGATTAACCACTGTATCTCTTTGCTTCTATGGCAAGCTGCTTTTATCGCAGGTGTAGAGATATCAATGCCTGTGCAAACGAGGCTGTCGTATTGACTTTTTTCTAAAGTATTATGGCGTAAATAATCATGCACTTTATGAGTGTAGAAGCCTTCTCCACATGCTAAATCTAAATAACTCAATACTTGAGTTGAATTCTTGGTATCAGAAGTCTTAGGTAAGCTTGGTAGGTTTTTATCAATACATTCATTGAGTAAGAAATGACTTATCGAATCATAAAATCCCTGGTCTAAAAAATGCGTTCTTGCTTGAACCATTTTCAGGGTGTCGCCAGGGTGTTTGCTTTTTTTATGCTGACTTAGCAATAAATTCAGGTAGCCCTGTTTTGCATAATCAAATAAGTGCCCTTGAGCGCAAGATAAACTCTTATATTTTGCAAGTGAAGCCTTATCTATGGATAAGGTGTTCGAACAAACCGGGCAGATAAGTGCGTGTATCATGGTGCTTTGTTTAGGCCAATAATTCGACGAGTATCGATTCATATATTGTCGATAAGTCATCTAAATCCTGCGCACTAACATGCTCATTGATTTGATGTATGGTCGCGTTTAAAGGGCCTAGCTCAAGCACTTGGGCGCCTGTCGGTGCAATAAAGCGACCGTCAGATGTGCCGCCAGAGGTTGAGAGTTCGGTTTCGATGCCTTTGATCTCACGAATAGACTTGACTGCTGCATCGACTAAGGGGCCAGCAGGTGTTAAGAAAGGTTCACCACTTAAATTCCATTCCAGATCATACAAGAGTGAATGCTTATCAAGAATGGCATGCACGCTGGTCTTAAGTTCATCAGCCCTTAATTCTGTTGAGAAGCGGAAATTAAATAATAATTCTACTGTACCGGGAATGACATTGGTGGCGCCGGTGCCAGAGTTAAAATTGGTGATCTGAAAAGACGTCGCAGGGAAAAATTCATTGCCTGTATCCCAGCGAATAGCGCATAGTTCATTCAGTGCTGGCATGACTAAATGAATAGGGTTATTTGCTAGGTGAGGGTAGGCGACATGACCTTGCTTACCTTTGATGATTAGTTTGCCATTCAAAGAACCGCGGCGTCCATTTTTAATAACATCGCCTAATATTTTGGTGCTTGAAGGTTCGCCGACAAGGCACCAATCTATTTTTTCATTTCTGGCTTCAAGTGTTTCTACGACTTTTACGGTGCCGTTCTTTGCAGGGCCTTCTTCATCACTGGTGATCAGATAAGCGATAGAGCCTTTGTGATCAGGATGCCTTGCAAGGAATCTTTCGCAAGCAGTCATAAATGCCGCTAGGCTGCCTTTCATATCGGCCGCACCCCTTCCATGAAGCATACCGTCTTTGATAAGGGCTTCAAACGGTGGATAAGTCCATTGACCTAGAGGGCCTGTTGGAACCACATCGGTATGTCCAGCAAAGGCCAGTACAGGTGCACTATTACCTTTTCTTGCCCAAAGGTTGGTGACGTCTTCAAATGGCATGGTTTCGCCTGAAAATCCTAGTGGTGCTAAATGCGCCATCATTATTTCCTGACAAGCAGCGTCTTCAGGTGTAACTGAGTTTTGTTGAATCAGCTTTTGTGCCAGAAGAAGGGTCTTGCTTAATTGCTCAGCCATGCTAGGTTCTCTTTGAATATGCAGGTAAAGGTTTCTATTCGGAATGGTACTTATTTAAATTACCGCTCCCTGAGTTGCTTGCACTGAGCCTGTCGATGTGTCGAAGAGTGTTTCAGTATCCACGAGCTTACGTTTCTTAACTGTTTCGACAGGCTCAACAAGCGAAAAATTTATTATTATTTAATTATTTGCATGCAGTGCTTCATTCAATTCAACTGCAGTTTTGTTTGTTAAGCACTCGACTTGGCCATTGGTAGAATTTCTTCTGAACAGTAAATCGGGTGAACCTGCAAGTTCGCGTGCTTTGACGGTGTTAACGACATTGTTGGCCTTGTCCAGCATAACGACTTTCGTACCTGCCGTAATGTATAAACCTGATTCAACAGTACAGCGATCGCCAAGTGGTATGCCGATACCGGCATTTGCGCCAATCAAGCTGTTTTCACCTACAGATATAATGATATTGCCGCCGCCAGAAAGTGTACCCATTGTGGAGCTGCCGCCGCCTAAATCAGAGCCTTTGCCGACCATGACACCAGCAGAAATACGGCCTTCAACCATAGAGGTGCCTTCTGTGCCTGCATTAAAGTTTACAAAACCTTCATGCATGATGGTGGTGCCTTCACCGATATAAGCACCTAAACGTACACGTGAGGCATCTGCAATTCGCACGCCGCTTGGCACAACATAGTCGGTCATTTGAGGGAATTTATCGACCGACTTCACTTCAAGGAACTCACCAGCACAGCGAGCAGTTAATTGCCTGGCGGCTAATTCGCTTAAATCGATAGGGCCTTTGTTTGTCCAGGCGACGTTAGGCAGCAATGCAAATATGCCACTAAGGTTAATGCCATGAGGCTTCACCAAACGGTGTGATAAAAGGTGGAGCTTTAAGTACACTTCAGGCGTTGAGGTGGCTGTTTCATCTGTTTCAATGATGACAAGAACGGCTGACTGTTTACTCTCATAAAGTGAGCTGGCAATAGCTGAAATCTCGGCATTATTGCTTTTAATGAGTGTTGAAATATGCTCAGAACTTAATTCTAGTGTTAGATTGCCTGAGTCTAAACTTAATTGAGATCGAAGTTCTGCAAGCAATTCTGCTGTAGGTTGAAACATGGGGGCAGGGAAGTAAGTATCGAGCCAAGCTCCTTTCGAGTTTTTTGTTCCGATGCCTAAACCTAGTGCAATTGTCATAATATACTCCTTATATCTGTTTCTGAATTATTTAAATAAAAGTGTGTGATTAGCTGATTAGAAAATAGTTTGATACAGCGCTTCATCAAAACTCAAGACAAGTTTCCCGTTTACCACGAGTGCAGGACGTTTGATAAGCGATGGGTTGGCAATCATCAATCGGATCGCTTTTGCGGGATCGATATCCATTTTATCCTCATCGCTTAATTTGCGCCATGTAGTGCCGCGTTTGTTAATGACTTCATCCCATTGTTTTTGGCTTAACCATTCAGTAAGCGTAAGTTCATCAATACCTGATTTCTTATAGTCGTGAAATTCAAAATCAATTTTGTGTGCTTCTAACCAGCTCATGGCTTTTTTCATGGTTTGACAATTTTTAATGCCATACATTTTCACTGAACTCATGTCTAACTCTTTAATATTTAAAATGAGTGGGTTATTGATTAAATCTAGACTTCGATTTTAGTTATAAGCGGCTAATAAAGCGTTTAATGCGCTGTGCAGCCTCTATGCAGTCAGCTTCCGAGGCCACTAAGGCCATACGGATTCTGTTTTTTCCAGGGTTTAAATCGTTAATGGTTCGAGATAAATAACTTCCCGGCAGAACGCTGACGTGTTCCTGCTCATAAAGACTTTGTGTGAATAATTCTTCTGAAATGGGGGTTTCAGGCCATAGGTAAAAACTGGCATCTGTTTGTTGAATATTCATGACGGGTTGCAATATTTCCAAAACAGCCTTGAATTTATTCCGATATACCACGCGATTTTCAAGTACATGCGCTTCGTCATTCCAGGCAGCAATACTAGCCAGTTGATTTTGAACAGACATCGCAGAGCCATGATAAGTTCGGTAGTTGAGGAAGCTTGCCATTATGTTCGCATCACCTGCGACAAAACCGGAACGCAGGCCAGGTAGATTAGAGCGTTTCGATAAACTATGAAAAACCACGCAGCGAGCATAATCGGTTCTATTCAGCTCTGCGCATGCTTGGAGCAGACCGACGGGTGTATTACTTTCTTCGCAATATATTTCTGAGTAGCATTCATCGGATGCAATCACAAAGTCGTATTTATCTGCAAGACCGATCAGTTTTTTTAGGGTTTCAAGAGGGGTAACTGCGCCAGTAGGGTTACCCGGAGAGCATATAAATAAAATCTGACAGCGTTTCCAGATATCTTCCGAAACGGCATCATAATCAGGGATGAAGTTGGTGCTTTCTAAAGTGGGTAATAAGTGCAAATCTGCGCCGGCTAAATAGCTTGCACCTTCATAAATTTGATAGAAAGGATTCGGGCTAACGACCAAAGGATCGTTTGTTCTATCGATGACAGTTTGGGTAAATGCAAATAAGGCTTCTCTTGTGCCATTAACGGGTAGTACTTCGTTTTCACTATCAAGACAAGATAAACCAAAATGTTTACATGCCCAGTTTGAAATAGTTTGTCTTAATTCGGGTAAGCCTTTCGTGCTTGGATAAATAGACACTTTTTGTATTTCTTTGTGTAATGCATCTAAGACAATTTGGGGCGCCGAGTGCTTAGGTTCGCCAATGGATAAAGAAATAGGGCGTAATTCTGGATTGGGTATCACTTGTCCTAATAATTTATTTAGTTTTTCAAAAGGATAAGGTTGAAGTTTATTTAGGTCTGGGTTCATGATTCGGTTTCTACTTGCTCATCTAATTGGGTGCATATTTCATGTTGAAGTGTTTCGCAGATCTCGGCTTCACTAATCGGTTCGCCGTTTGCATCCGAGATAAAGAAAACATCTTCTACCCGCTCTCCAAGTGTTGCAATACGAGCATTGATGAGCGTAAGTTTATGAGATAGCAGTATTTGGCCTATTCTTGCCAGTAGCCCCGGTCTATCGGGTGTGACAACTTCCATGACAGTGCGTTGATTAATCATGTCATTACTAAAGGTTACCTCTGTTGGGAAAGAAAAGTGCTTCAGTTGTCTAGGGGTGCGTCGCTGAATGATTTCAGGGTAATCGTCTGGGTTATCAAGTTCTTCGAAGAGTTTTTGACGAACTTGTTCTCGTCGATCTTCATTTTTTGCGAGTGGTTGATGATGAGCATCTGTCACGATGAAATGACTCAAATTAAAATCACCCCGAGACGCACTGATTCTTGCATTTAACACGTTTAAATTTAATTGTTCCAATACTGCTGTTGTTGCTGCAAATAAATTATTCTTTGAGGGGATATAAACCATGATTTGACTGAAACCATCGCCAAATTGGGTTTTAGTATCACGAATAATAATCAGAGGGTCATCAGAGTCTCCGTGTGTCAATACTTCAGAAATCTGCCAAACGATATCTGCGGTGGAGTCTTGAAGGAAGTAGTCATCCTCAAAGGAATCTAATAAATTATCGACCTCTTTTGCGCTGAAGCCTTGGTCGAAGAGTAAAGTACGAACTTCTTGCTTGGTCGCCCATATCCAGTCATTTCTATCAACAGGTTGTTCAAGGCCTCTTCGAATAGCGCGTCGGGTTTCTATATATAACTGCTGTAATAAGGTCGCGCGCCAGCTGCTCCAAAGGCTAGGGTTTGTTGCGGCGATGTCACACACCGTGAGTACGTATAAATATTCAAGATGTGTTAGGCTGGGAATTCGTTTGGCAAATTCATGAATTACTTCCGGGTCATCAATATCTCTTTTTTGAGCGGTCATTGAGAGTAATAGGTGATGCTCGACCAGCCAGGAGACTAATTTGGTATCCCTGTCGCTAAAATGATGATGTTCACAAAACTCCAGCGCATCTTGTGCACCTAATTCGGAGTGATCACCGCCACGACCTTTTGCAATATCATGAAATAAGCCGGCTAGGTATAAGATTTCCCGTTTAGGAATATTTTTGAGGAGTCGAGATGCTAATGGGAATTCCTTTTGAGCGCTAGGCTGTTCGAGGTGAATAAGATTACGAATGAGTCGTATTGTATGAGCATCAACAGTGTAACTATGAAATAAGTCGTGCTGCATCTGCCCAATAATTTCTCCAAAAGAAGGCAGGTATCTACCTAGCACATTGTATTTCAACATGGCATTCAAGGTTTCATGAAGATTGTGAGGTGTTCTTAGGATTTCTATAAATAATGAGGTATTCGCAAGATCGTTTCGGAAGCTATCATCAATTAAATACTTGTGTTCACGAATTTGTCGGATCGTCGTTGTTTTAATGCCAAGTGATTGCGGGTTCTGGGCTAGTAATAAAAATATTTCAATGAGAGCATAAGGTGATTTTTCAAAAATGCCATCATTGATGGCTTCAATGTAGCCATGGTCAAGCTGGAAGCGCTTATTTAGTTTTTGGATTTCATGGCTGCGCTCGGGATTGAGATAGAACTCATCGAAATATTGAAGTATGACGTCGGTCAGTTCAGCGAGCCCAAGAACGACTCGAAAGTAGCGTTGCATCATTTGTTCAACACCGAGCTTCTTCGAGTTATCTGTGAAGCCGAGTATCTTGGCAAGTTTACGCTGATGTTCGAATAATAGCCTGTTTTCATTACGATTAGCGATCATCTGAAGGCCGTAGCGTAACCTGCATAAAAACGCTTCACCTTTGACCAGCATATCAAACTCGTCATCCGTCAAGAAGTGATAACGAGCTCTAATCGAGGGCGCGTCTGGACCAAAGTGGCGTTTTGTTATCCATGCAAGTGTTTGTATGTCGCGAAGCGTGCCGGGCGATGATTTTAAATTGGGTTCCAAGTTGTATTCAGTGCCACTATATTTTTCATGGCGATCGCGCTGTTCTTCTCTTTTGGCAAGAAAATAGGCCTTAGAAGTGTATATCTCGTCAGAATAAACACGGCTTGAAAGGCTTTTCAAGAGTTCTTCGTCACCTGAGATAGTTCGGGTTTCCAAAAGATTAGTGGCGATGGTGACGTCTTCTCTGGCCGTTGTTATGCAGTCTTCAATTGTTCTAACGCTGTGCCCAATATCAAGCTTTAGATCCCATAACAGCGTAATAAAAGATGAAATATCTTCGCCCAATTGCTCATTAATCTGATCTTTAATAAGAATCAGCAAATCAATGTCTGAATGAGGTTGAAGCTCACCTCGACCATAGCCTCCAACCGCAATTAAGCTGGCATTTTCAGAAAAAGGGAAACGGGCCCAAAGAGCGGCGAGTATTTTATCCATTAGCCAGGCTTTTAAAGCGAGAAGGGTTTGTATCTCTTCGCCTTGTAGATACATGTCATCAAAAATGATTTTGGTTTTCGCTAGAAGTGCTTTGACCTCTTTGGCAGGGAACTTTGTTTCGCTGATATGTTTGAAACTGCTTTCTTTATCTAGCTCGGCTGTGCTTAAGAATTTTGGTAGCAGGGGGTTATTTGAAAGGCCAATTTGGAGAATGCCAAGGTGTAGCAATTCCAGATCAACCTGATCGGTAATGCGGCGCGATTCATGCTGTTGCTTAGAGCTTGTGCTGCTGTGAGTTGTGTATGACATATTTAAACTACGTGAATCGCCTCAGTATTTGCAAAAATTGAATTAACTAAAAAGTATTTTTTCTTCTTCTCTGATGGTTAAAATTTCAAAACCATCTGCTGTGACTAGAATGGTGTGCTCCCATTGGGCAGATAATTTGTGATCTTTGGTGACGACAGTCCATTCGTCAGGAAGTAATTTACAGTGACGTTTGCCTTGATTAATCATGGGCTCGATTGTAAAAGTCATGCCTTCTTTTAGCATCAGCCCTGTGCCGGCCTTACCGTAGTGCATCACCTGCGGTTCTTCGTGAAAAACTGCGCCAATACCGTGGCCACAATATTCTCTAACGACAGAGTAATAGTTACTTTCAGCGTGCTTCTGAATGACTTCACCAATATCGCCAAGTCTTGTACCCGGTTTTACTAAATTAATACCCTTATAAAGGCATTCTTGGGTTATTTTGCAAAGCCTTTCGGCAGCAATGCTGGGTTTGCCAATAAAAAACATCTTGCTGGTATCGCCATGATACTCATCTTTAATGACGGTGATATCAATATTTATAATATCGCCATTTTTGAGTGTCTTTTTCTCGGAAGGGATGCCGTGGCAAATGACATGATTGACAGATGTGCAAATAGATTTAGGAAAGCCTTTATAGTTAAGTGGCGCAGGAATAGCATTCTGCTTATTCACAATAAAGTCATGACAAATTTTATTTAAGTGTTCAGTTGTCACGCCTGCGACAACATGTTCTTCAATCATTTCGAGAACTTCTGCGGCGAGACGCCCGGCTATACGCATTTTTTGAATTTCATCTGCAGTTTTAATTGAAACTTTCATATTCATGTTTTAAAAAAATGCCTTTGTTTGTCAGGTTCTTTTCCTTTAATTACAAGTGAAACGCCTGAACTGTTTTGAAAATCAAGAACTAAGGGAAGGTGATTATAAAACGAGAGCTGAATAATGAAGAGATCGTTTATAAATATGCCCAGATGTTCCGCAAAGCCGTTTATTCTACCTTGATCTTGAGTTGAATTAAATTCTTTATGTCTCTAACTGCACAGGGGTGTGTCTATCTTAGAATGTAAGTAGTTGGTTTTTGTGGCTAATGTTGATAATTTGTTTCTATTTACTCTTTTATATGGTATAAAGCGCACGCTAAATTTCGAGCAGTAATACGAAATAGTTTTTTAAAGGGTTTGTTCTCTTTTTAAAGTTATTCAAAACTTCTACTTGATTAACTAAATCCGCACACGTTTCGACACATTATTCTGGGTGCTGA
>TARA_R110001592_G_scaffold322316_1_pt1 | contig 13422 bp, 15 predicted proteins | sample TARA_R110001592 | Tara Oceans TARA_R110001592 (sample SAMEA4398387) | marine metagenome | biome: Polar Biome; feature: [SRF] surface water layer (ENVO:00010504); material: water (ENVO:00002006), including particulate matter (ENVO:01000060) such as... | depth 5 m
AGCTCATTTAGATTGGTTAATTAAATCAATCCAACCAGACACAATGGTTATAGGTTCTGATTGGAAAGGTAAGACAGTTATAGGAGAACAACATGCAAAAAAATTAATGTTTTTTGATAGGATAGGAAATTATTCAACAACAAATATATTATTAAATGAAAATTATAGAATCTAATATATTTAAAGATATAAAAATATTTGTTCCTAATGTATATGAAGATGGTAGAGGGTTTTTTATGGAATCATTTAATCAAAATATTCAAAATGAATTAAATGAAACATTTATTCAAGATAATCATTCAAAATCAAAAAAAGGAGTTATTAGAGGTTTACATTATCAATGGTCAAAACCTATGGGGAAATTACTTAGAGTTCTTGTAGGATCAGGTATAGATGTAATAGTTGATATTAGAGAAAATTCTTTAACATATGGTAAGTGGGAAAGTTTTTACCTTTCAGATCAAAATAATAAAATATTATGGGTACCTCCTGGATTTGCACAAGGTTTTTTAGCATTACAAGATAATACTCATTTATGTTATAAAACTACAGCTTTATATAATAGTGATACTGAAGGAGCCATTCACCCCTTAAAATCAGGAATAAATATAAATTGGAAATTACCTGAACACGAAATAATTTTATCAAAAAAAGATAAAACAGCACAAACTTTTAATAACTATAAATTAAACCCAAAATTTTAAAAACATGATAAAAGTAGTATATATAACAGGTTGTTTAGGTTTTATAGGATCATATATTACACGTACTTGTCTTAAATTAGGGTGGTATGTTAAAGGAGTAGATAAAATGACATATGCTTCTAATAAAGGCCTATTAAAAGAATTTAAAAAATACCCCAATTTTTCATTTGTAAAATGTGATATAAATGATTTAGAATTTTTATATGAATGTGATTATATAATTAACACAGCAGCCGAAACTCATGTAGGTAATAGTATTGTTAAATCAGATGATTTTGTACATTCAAACATTAATGGAGTTCACCATTTACTTGAATTAATAAGAAATTATAGGGGAGAAGGTAAAAACAAACCGATTTTAATGCATTTTAGCACAGATGAAGTGTATGGTGATGTTACAGAAGGGGACCACATTGAAACTGATATTTTAAAACCTAGTAACCCTTATTCAGCAACTAAAGCAGCTGCAGACCAACTTATACTAGCATGGAATAGAACATACAATCTACCTTTTGTAATTGTTAGACCAACAAACAATTATGGAATTGGTCAATATATAGAAAAATTAATCCCCAAAGCCTGTAAATGTCTTAAATTAGGTAAGAAAATACCCCTACATAATAATGGTACCCCTATTAGAAACTGGCTACACGCACAAGACACTTCGGATGCTGTTATCAAAATAATTAAAAATATGGATGAACATGTTGTAAATAATATTTTTAACATAGCAGGAGGTTTTGAACAGACTAATTTGGATACCGTAAAAAAAATCATTATAAAATATAATAGTTCTTTAAATTATTCTAATCACTTAGATTTATCATTTTCACGACAAGGTCAAGATGTGCGGTATGCTTTAAATGATAATAAATTAAGAAATTTAGGCTGGAAACCTAAGAAACAGTTTAATGAAGAATTATCTAATATAGTAAAATATTATAAAGAAAAATTTATATGGTAAAGTTATTAAACGGTAGAGGTCAATTGGGTAAAAAACTAAAAGAAAAGTTTAATGAATACAATACAGACGATGATGTTTCTATTTATCATACTTGGAAAGTGCCACATTTATATGACCCTGGAGAAAGTGAAGAAGAAATTCAAAAACAAGAATATAATAAATTAGTTAAATTTTCCAAATTAAATCCTCAAACTAAAATAATTTTTATATCTACAAATTCTAATAGGGGGACATATTACACATATTATAAAGAGTTAGCAGAAGCATATTTATTACTTAATCATAAAAACTGTGTTATATTAAAATTTCCAGTATTTGTGGGAAATGGTATTTTAAAAAAATTATCAAAAGGAGATATAGAACCTTATGGTATTATGGAAGTTATTACTTTAGAAAAAGTAGTTAATACTATAGAAAATTTTATAGAATTAAATGACTTAAAAAGGATATACACAATATCAGGGGAAAAAATAGAAGCTAAAACAATAGTAGAAATTTTAAAAATATAATGGTTACAAAAATTACATATCACTTAATGCCATGGGAGATAGATTATGCTCTATTATCTTTTATGCAGTTTAAAAAATCTAAATACCACTTAGATCCTAATGATATTATAAAAATAGATACTACACTTAATTTATCTAATCATATAATAAACTGGGAAGAAAGTAAATTACCAAAAGAATTTTTTATACAAAAATTTAAAGATTTATCTAATTTACTTATTGATTATAATCACACCCCTTTTATTTACGAAGGGGATGAGTTATTTGGTATTTTGGATAAACAAAGAAGAGCATACGAAAAGGACGTAGATTATTATATTGAATTATGTCCAGACATGTATTTTGGGGAAGATTTATTATCTTCATTAATTTCAGCAGCTAAGTTAATAAAAAATAAATATTTTGTAATTACTCCCCAAGTCCATAAAATGTGGGACCATACATGGGATGTTCTTACATCTGAAGATTATTTAGATGTCCCTTATGACCATTGGGATAAAGCAGATATATTTGATATTAGATATAATCATAAATATAAATCTAATAAAAAATTAAGTTTAAATCCTTCTCCCGTAAGTAAGTGGTGTAATTGGTTTGATTTATATAATAAAGAATTTTATGAACAAATGATTCCCGTTCATGATGATTGGCATGGGTATGGTCCAGGAGACACTTATGGGATGATTATATCAGATTTTGCAAAATCAAAAGGAGCAGATTTCCAACAATATATCTTAGAAGGACAACTTATATTTGAATACCCAATAGGACCCCTAAAAGAAAGGGACTTTACAAAATACTATAAAGATCTTATAGTATTAAATAATATACCAAATCAAAGACAGGCTTTTGAATCTAATTTTAACACTTACATTCAAAAAGGAATTAAACAATTAAGTGAAAAAAACATAATATAATGGCATCTTTTAAAATATTTAGTAACTTTAGACCTGATGACCATCCTACTTACGATGGTATAAAAAAGATATGTAAAGATAAACCTATAACATTTTTTTATGACTACATCCCCCAAAATATAGAACAATTAAAAATAAATCCCTATAACTTTATTATGTTACATGAACCTAATGAGTTTTTTGGAATGCATGAATGGGTTTTAAAAAATAATCAATTATTTTCAGGCATATTAACATGGAATAAAGATATATTATCTAAATGTGAAAATTCAATTTTATTCCATCATTGTGCTGATGGTTTAGCTGGAGAATTAACAGATGAATCATTAAATAATTTTAATAAAAAACATTCTGTTAAAAAATTTGAAGTTAGTTTCTTAAGCGGGATAAAAAATTTAGTTGAAGGTCACAAATTAAGACAAGACATTTTTAATATTAAAGATCAAATTAAAATACCTAAAAAATGGTTTCATACTTTAGAAGATTTTAATCAAGAGGATTTTAATAAAGGGGGAGTAGGTCGTCCTGATAGTATTTGGGGAGCTAAACAAATATGCTTTCAAGAATCTATGTTTCACGTAGCAGTAGAGAACGTAAACCACTTAAATTGGTACACAGAAAAAATAGCAGATGCATTTGCAACTAAAACAATCCCTATATATTGGGGTTGTCCTAATATTAAAGAATTAGGATATGATGATAGAGGAATAATTAAATTTAATAATTTAAATCAATTAGCAGATATTATTAATTCACTAACACCAGAAATATATTATGAAAAACAACAATTTATAGAACATAATTACCAATCTGTAAAATTAGATAGATTAAAGGATAAATTAGAGTCCTTTTTTAAACAAGTAATCACAATAAATAATTTATAAAATGAAAAAAGTTCTTATCACAGGAGGAGCAGGTTATCTAGGTTCAGTTTTAGCTGAAGTACTTCTTAATAAAGGTTATAAAGTAACCGTTTTAGATAACTTATCTTATAAACAAACATCAGTTGCACCCTTTACACATAATTTAAATTTTGATTTTGTTTTAGGGGATGTTACAAATGATTCTTTATTAAAATCACTAGTAAAAAAACACGATATTATAATACCACTAGCTGCTATTGTAGGAATGCCTGCTTGTAAAGCTAACCCTGAATTAGCTATAAAAGTTAACTACCAGCAAGTAAAAAATATAACGGAATGGGTTAATAAAGACCAAATGATATTAATTCCTAATACTAATAGTCAGTATGGTTCTTCAACTGAGATAATTACAGAAAATAGTCCTTTTAAACCTTTATCATTATATGCTGAAACTAAATGTGATGCTGAAAAGGCAGTATTAGATTCAGGAAATGGTATTGCTATGAGATTAGCTACAGTATTTGGAATGTCTTACAGAATGAGAATGGATCTTTTAGTAAATGACTTTGTTTATAAATCATTTACCGATAAATATTTGGTTTTGTTCGAAAGTCATTTTATACGAAATTATATTCATGTAAGAGATATAGCTAATACGTTTTTATTTATGATTGAAAATTATAAACAATGTAACAATAATGCTTTTAATGTAGGGTTATCATCAGCTAATATGAGTAAATTACAACTAGCTGAAAAAATACAAAATTATATCCCTGATTTAGTAATAGTACAAAATGAATTTAAAAAAGATTTTGATCAAAGAAATTATATAGTTTCTAATGATAAATTAGAATCATATGGATGGACACCTAAATATAGTTTAGACCAAGGTATTCAAGAATTGATTAAAGGATACCAATTAATAGATACTTTTAAAAATAAAGATTTTACAAATAAATAAAAATTAGTTTTATGACAAATAAAGAACTACATAATAAAGCTCAAGAAGCTAGAAAAAAAATATTTAAATTTAAAACACAAACAGGAGCAGGTCACCTAGCTAGTTGCTTATGTACAGTAGATGCAGTAGTATCATTATATTTAGATGATAAAACTAAATTTGACCATAAAAAAGACATCTTATTATTTAGTAAGGCTCATGGCTCCCCGGCAGTATATCCTATATTAGCAGATTTAGGATATTACCCCCAAGATGAATTAGATAAATATTGTACTCCAGAAGGTATTCTTAGACTTCATTCTGACCAATCAATTCCTGGTTGTCATTTTGTAGGAGGATCATTAGGAAATGGTATTGGATATGGTGCAGGTGTAGCTCAAGCATCCCCCGAAAAAAATGTATATATAGTTTTAGGTGATGCCGAATTATATGAGGGGGCAGTATGGGAAACATTAATGTATATAAACCACCATAATTTAACTAATGTAAAACTTTTAATTGATAGAAATGGTTTAGGCATATTAGGAGCTACAGAAGAATTATTAAAATTAGAACCTTTAGCGGATAAATTTACTTCATTTGGGTTTGACACTAGTGAAGTAGATGGCCATGATTATGATAAACTTAGAGATGCATTTAATAAAGAAAGTGATCGCCCCGTAGCTATAATTTTAAATACTATTAAAGGAAAAGGGGTAAGTTATATGGAAGGTAAATACGAATACCATACAATTATTCCAAAAAGTGAAGAAGACATTACAACAGGTTTAAACGATTTATCAATATAAAAAGAAAAACATGACACAAAGAGATACATTTATTTCAAGATTATTTGAATACGCTAAAAAAGATAAAGATATAATTTTTATATCCGTAGACATGGGAGCCCCCAGTTTAGATATTTGGAGAGAGGAACTTCCAGATCAATTTATAGCTGCAGGTATTTCAGAACAAAATGCCATTAATGTAGCTGCAGGATTAGCATCTGAAGGTAAAAAAGTATATGTATACTTTATGGCTTCATGGATGGCTAGATGTTTTGAACAAATAAGATATTCATGTTCTATGGCTAATAATCCCATTACAATTATAGGAAACGGAATAGCTTTAGGGTATGCACCAGCGGGACCCGCCCATGAACCCACAGAAGATATAGCATATATGAGATCTATTAATAATATAGAAATTTATTCTCCTTCCAATCTTCATATGACCAAAGCATTAGTTGATCTTACTTTAGAAAAACCTAAACTTAGATATATGAGATTAGAAAGAAAATTTGCATCTGAATTAGAACCTTACCATACAAACATAAATTCAATATCAGTAGAAACAGGAGTAAGCTTAATAAAAGGTGGTTTAAAAGATCCTATAGAAAGTGGTAATAAAAAAGTGGCTATATTAACTAATGGTTATATGTTAGGAAGAGGTTATCAAGTATGGGAAAAACTTATTGAAAAAGGTATAGAAGTATCACTTTATGATATATGGAAATTAAAACCATTAAATCAAAAGGTATTAAAATCTAATATATCCCATTATGATTATTTAATTACTATTGAAGAACAATCATTAGATGGAGGTTTTGGATCTATAATTAGTGAGTTTATCTGTGATAATCAATTAAATCACAAACTTCTTAGATTAGGTTTACCTGAAAAATTTATTTTTGAAAATGGAAGTAGAGACCATTTAATAGACACACACGGTCTTTCAACAGAAGAAATTTATACTAATATTAATAATTTTATAAAATGAAAAGGGGAATACTAACAGATATAAAATCGTACATTCCTTCCTCTTATGAGGATTTTAGAGGAGATTTATATACTACGTGGAAACAAGATGAATTTAAAAGTGCATTTAACATTGATTTAGAATTTGTACATGATAAAACATCTATATCTAAATATAATGTATTAAGAGGTATTCATGGAGATAATAAATCATGGAAGTATATGGCGTGTGTACATGGAGAAATATATTATGTAGTAGTTGATTGTAGAAAAGATTCTCCTACATACATGCAATGGGATTGGGAAATACTAAGTAGTAAAAATAAAAAAATGCTACTAATCCCCCCTAATTTTGGAAGTAGTTTTTATGTCCTAAGTGAGATTGCAGTTGTAAATTATAAATGGGCATATCCCGGCAAATATCCCGATGTAGACGATCAATTTACTATTCAATGGAACGATCCCAAAATAAACATACATTGGCCTACTAATAACCCTATATTATCAGAAAGAGATGCATAAATCAGACATTTTATTTATCAATCCTGGAAACGCTTCAGGTATTTATCAAGAATTAGCTAAAGATTATTCAGCAGTAGAACCTCCAACATGGGCCCTATTACTAGCAGAAGCAGTAAGAAATAAGGGATATAAACCTGAAATTTTAGACATAAATGCAGAAAGGTTATCTAATGAAGAAGCCTCTAAAAGAATAGAGGAATACGATCCTAGATTAATATGTTTTGTAGTTTATGGGCAAAATGTAAATGCGGGAACAGTTGGAATGAGTGGTGCTGTTAAACTCTCAAATTTATTAAAGGATAAAGGAGTTAAAACACCTATATCTTATGTAGGTTCTTATATTCAATCTGTACCTTTAAAATGTTTAGAAGAAGAACAATCAATTGATTTTGGTTTTACTAATGAGGGGGTTTATTCTATTTTAAATGTTTTATCTCAACCTGAAATTAATATAAATGATTTAGGTCATATAAAGGGAATTGTATGGAGAGATAAAGGTAAACCTACTATGACTTATTCAGAAAGATTAGTTTCTAAAAAAGAGATGGACACTGAATTACCTGGATATGCTTGGGATCTTTTACCTTATGATAAAGTTCCTTTTGATTTATATAAATCCCCAATGTGGCACGCCGAATATGATCAAACCCAAAGATCACCATATGCCGCATTACAAACATCTTTGGGTTGTCAGTTCCACTGTAATTTTTGTATGATTAACATCATTAATAGAGATGATAATGAAGAAATAGGTGTTGCGGGTAATTATAGTTTAATGAGATTTTGGTCTCCCGAATTTGTTATAAAAGAATTTGACAAATTAATAGAAATGGGTGTTAGGACTATTAGAATTGTAGATGAAATGTTTTTACTTAACCCTAAATATTATATACCTATGCTTGAATTATTAAAGGATAGAAATAATAAATTAAAAGAACAGGGTGAAGAATTAAAAATGTGGGCTTATTCAAGAGTAGATACTATTAGAAGACCCGAAATTTTAAAATTAGTTAAAGAAGCAGGAATCAAATGGCTATGTTTAGGAATTGAAAGTGCAGATAAAAATGTTAGATTAGAAGTTTCTAAAGGTAAATTTGAAGATGTAAATATTGTAAATGTAGTTAATCAAGTCCATGAAGCGGGTATTGAAGTAATGGCTAATTATATTGTAGGTCTACCTTGTGATACTCATGAATCTATGCAAAAAACATTAGATTTATCTCTTGAATTATGTACATCAGGTTGGAATATGTACGCCGCAATGGCATTACCTGGTAGTTTATTATACAAAACAGCAGTTGAAGAGGGGGTAGAGTTACCTGAAGATTATGAAGGATATTCATTCCATTCTTATAATACTCTACCTTTACCTACTGAAAAATTATCACCAGCTGAAATTTTAAAATTTAGAGATGATGCTTTTAACACATATCATAATAACCCCCAATTTTTAAAAAGAATTGAAAAGTTATTTGGAAAGGAACAAGCAGACAGTATTAAAGAAATGACTAAAATTAAATTAAAAAGAAAAATATTTGGAGATTAATATGAATAACTTAAATTTACCCTTAATGAGTGACAATATCAATAGAGATGATATTAATGCTGTTATAAAATTTTTACAACAAGACCCGATTCCTAAACTTACTAATGGTCCTAAAGTAAAAGAATTTGAAGAAAAGTGGTCTGAATGGCTAGGAGTTAAACATAGTTTAATGGTAAATTCAGGAACAGCTGCAAATGAATTAACTATGTTAGCTTTAACTCACATGTATGATGATGGGGAGATTATAGTCCCTCCCCTTACGTGGATTTCAGATGTTTCCTCTGTATTGTTTGCAGGATTTACTCCTGTATTTGTAGATATTAATTTAAAAAATCTTTCATTTGATTTAGAACAATTAAAAAACTCAATCACAGATAAGACAAGAGCTATTTTTTTAACACATGTTTTAGGATTAAATGGTTTAAGTGACGAGTTAATACAATTATGTAAAGAAAAAGACATTCTTCTTATAGAAGATGTTTGCGAGTCACATGGAGCTACTTTTAAAGGGGATAAATGTGGTTCAGTTGGATTTGCTAGTAATTTTAGCTTTTATTTTGCTCATCATATGTCTACTATTGAGGGGGGCATGGTATGTACTAATAACAATAAGTTTTATCAAATCTGTAGGGCTCTTCGTTCTCATGGAATGACAAGGGAAATTACTGATGAAAATTATAAACAACAAATAATTCAAGAAAACCCCCAATTAAATCCTGATTTTATATTTTTAGGTCCCGCCCATAATTTTAGAAGTACTGAGATTAATGCAGTTATAGGGTTAAATCAATTACCTAATTTAGATAAAAATAACGAAATTAGAAAATCTAATTTTGAATATTTTATTAAAAATCTAGACCCTCAAAAATACATCACAGATTTAAATATAGAGGGTCAATGTAATTATGCTTTTATTGTAATTAGACAGGGGGGTAAAAGTAAAGATTGGAAATTAAGAAATAAAATAGAACAAACTTTAAAAAATAACCAAATAGAGTTTAGAAGAGGATTATCAGGAGGAGGTAACCAATTACGTCAACCTTATTTTAAAGATAAAAATATAGATTTAAATAATTTCCACAATGTAGAATATGTATCCGATTTTAGTTGGTATATAGGTAATTACCCTACATTAGAAAGAGAAAAAATAGATAACCTTTTAAATATATTAAATGGAATTTAAGTCTTACATAAAGGATGTTTTAGATTTCCCTAAATTAGGAGTTACTTTTAAAGATATTCAACCCTTATTATCTAATCCTATTGTATATAACAATGCAATAAAGGAAATGAATAATTTAGTAGAAACCCCTGATTATTGGGTGGGTATTGATTCTAGAGGCTTTATAATGGCTTCTGCCCTATCCTTACATACGAAAATTGGTCTAAAATTAATTCGTAAAAAAGGCAAATTACCACCTCCAATTTTAAGTGTATCATATAATTTAGAGTATGGTTCAGATACTATAGAGATGCAACCAGGTAAAGGAAATGTAGTAATTATAGATGATGTATACGCAACTGGAGGTACTATGGATGCTGCCGAAAAATTATGTAGAGAAGCGGGGTATAATGTAATAGATAAGTTAGTATTAATAGATTTATGTTTTCTTCATCCCATTAATAATATCAAAAGTTTAATCAAATATGAATAACAAAGTATTTATTGTAGCAGTGCCCGCTGAAATAGGTGTTCTTCCTAATAAAGAAAATAAGAGCAGTTTATTAGGTTATAATGTCATATTTAGTGGTGTAGGAAAAATTAATGCTACTATGGCGGCTTATAGGGCCTTTAATGAAGGGTATAAAGAAGTAATTAATATAGGTTCTTGTGGTTCCTTAAATTTACCCTCAGGGGAAATAGTAAAAGTAACCCAAGTATTCCAAGATATAGATGCTACTCCATTAGCCCCCTATGGAGACACTCCCTTTGAAATGTCTAGTAATCAAATTATACTTGATAAATTATCACCTCTTATTAGTTGTTTTACTACAGATTACTTTTATGATGAATCCCAAAAGAGTAAATATTCTAAAAATTATTTGGATATGATAAATAAATGTACTATATTAGATATGGAATGTTTTGCCCTAGCTAAAGTATGTAAAAAACTTAATTTAAAGTTTTCTTCTTATAAATGGATATCAGATGATGGAGATGCTTCTAGTTGGGAACAAAATTGTAAAATAGGTTTAGAAAAAGTTAAAGAATTATTATGAATCAAGTAAAAGAAAATATTAATATTCTTGTAGTAGGAGATACATGTACTGATAAATTTGTGTATGGACCTGCTATTAGAATTGCTCCTGAAGCCCCTGTTCCTGTTTTAAATCCTAAAAATATTAGTACTAATTTAGGAATGGCGGGTAATGTAGTTAATAATTTAAAATCATTAGGTGTTAATGTTTTATCTATTGTTAATGAAGAAATAGTAACAAAAACTAGATATGTAGATGATAGATCAGGTCAAATATTATTAAGAGTAGATGAAAATGATAAAATTAAAAGGATCAATAAAGATGTTTTAACTTCTATAAAAAATAATAATTTAAATAATATTAAAATAGATGCTATTATTATAAGTGATTATGATAAAGGTTTTTTAAAAGAAAAAGACATAAAATATATATGTCAAAATAATTCTAATGTTTTTATAGATACTAAAAAAATTGTAGACTCATGGATTATAGATGCTACATTTATAAAAATAAATCATATAGAATTTGAAAGAACTAAATATACTTTAAAAGATGTAGATATAGAAGATAAATTAGTAGTTACTTTATCTAGTAAAGGTTGTAAGTATAAAGATGAAATATTTCCTGTAAAAAAAGTTAGTATAAAAGACGTTTCAGGTGCGGGTGATACTTTTCTATCAGGTCTAGTAGTAGAATATATAAAAACAAAAGATATTAGAAAAGCTATATTATTTGCTCAAAAATGTGCAACCATAGTAGTTCAAAAATTAGGCGTATCCACAATATAAAATAATTATGATAACAAAAGATATAAATAAAGTAGGAAAAGTTAATTTCCATGAAGATTTTAAACAGGATGTGTTTGAATATAGACATAATAAATTTTCCCAATTAATTCCTAAAGATTCAATTGTATTAGATATAGGAGCCCATGTTGGGGGTTTTAGTGTAGTATTTGGAAGTTGTGTGGGAGAAAAGGGAAAAGTTTTATCATTTGAACCTAATCCTAAGACTTATAATGTTCTTAAAGAAAATTCAAAAAATAATCCTAATTTTAATATAATCCCCTATAATTTTGCTTCTACATTAGAGACTAAAGATTATATATTTCATTATACTGATCCTAACCAATTTGGAAATGGTATGAATGGGGGTAATTGTAATGATATAGAATATGGAGAAAGTATAAAAGATGCTTATTGTAAAATCCCTATAAATGTAAAGGGGATTAATACTTATGATTTTTTAAAAGAAAACTATTTAAATGAATTAAATAAAATTAAATTTATTAAAACTGACACTGAAGGATCAGATAAAGAAGTATTAAAAACTTTAGCCCCCTTAATTAAAGCTAATAAACCTGTATTAATGTTAGAGGCGTTTAGTAATTCAAGTAATAATGAAATTAAAGATTATTATAATACTATTAAATCTTTTAATTACGAAATATATGATATGTCCCCCCTAGATAACATCACAGATTGTGTGGGGCCACTAACATCAGAAGAATTTGTACATTATACTAAAAAGGTCATAGATAATGGAAATTTGTTTTGTATACATGAAAGCGAAATAGATAAGTATAATCTTTCTAAAATAATTCCTGGAAAAACAGCAGCAGTAATATTTGGTAGAAATGATGGGTATAAAGAACCAGAACGTTTTAAAATCCATTTAAACACAATGTTAGATACTTTTGATGAAGTAATTTACATAGATTGGAATTCCCCTCAACAAAGTTTCTTATACGAAGTTATAGATGATTTACCAAAAACAGGTCGTTTAAAACATTATGTGATTCCTCCTAAATATGCTGATATTTTAAATGGAAATGATCCTAATGCCCAACCCTGCAGTACTGTATTATCATTTAATATAGGTTTAAGAAGAACAGATGCGGAATGGGTTGTATTAGCTACTACAGATATTATTCCCCCCTCAAAAGAAATATTAAATAATTTCTTAACACTTAAAGCTAACAAAAGTTCATTATACACTTTTAGTAGAAGAGATATTGAATATGATGATGTAATTAATAATTTAAACGATTTAGATAAATACAGAAAACATTTAGATAATACTACAGAAGAAAGGAGATTCCCCGCAAAAGTTACTCCTAATGATGAATGGAGTTTATTTAATTGTTGTGGTGATTTTCAATTAGCTACTAGAAATATATGGCATAAAATTAGAGGATATGAAGAAGGAATGCCTTATGCTTGTTTTGTAGATACTAATGCTCAGAAAAAAGCTACCCTTTATGGATTCGATTTAATTCCTGTATATGATATTCCCTTATATCATATGTCACATAAGGGGATGGGTAATGATGGAAGTTCCCCCTCAAAAAATGTGTATAATGATGCATGGAAATGGGTAGAAGAATTTGGAAGATATGATATAAATGATCATATAATGTATTCAAGAAATTTAGACACATGGGGATTTTCCCCAATAGAAATAGAATATGAAACAATCTAAAATACAAGAACGTATAACAT
>TARA_R110001592_G_scaffold282102_2_pt1 | contig 13411 bp, 8 predicted proteins | sample TARA_R110001592 | Tara Oceans TARA_R110001592 (sample SAMEA4398387) | marine metagenome | biome: Polar Biome; feature: [SRF] surface water layer (ENVO:00010504); material: water (ENVO:00002006), including particulate matter (ENVO:01000060) such as... | depth 5 m
CGCAAATGATGTTGAAGACGTTATTTGGGGCTGTGTTAACCAAACAATGGAACAGGGCTTTAATGTTGCCCGTCAAATTTCATTGTTGACTAAAGTTCCTCACACTGCTGGTGCACAAACGGTTAACCGTTTATGTGGATCTGCGATGAGTGCTATTCATACCGCTGCTCAAGCAATTATGACAGGCAACGGTGATGTATTTGTTGTCGGTGGTGTTGAGCATATGGGGCATGTTTCCATGACCACAGGCTTTGATCATAACCCGGCAGCAAGTAAATATACTGCAAAAGCGTCTAACATGATGGGCTTAACCGCTGAAATGTTAGCGAAGATGCACGGTATTTCTCGTGAAATGCAAGATGAGTTTGGTGCAAGATCTCACCGTTTAGCACACGAAGCTACATTGGAAGGTCGTTTTAAAAATGAAATCGTTCCTATTGAAGGGCACGATGACAATGGTTTCAAAGTGTTAATCGAAAACGATGAAACGATACGTCCAGAAACAACGGTAGAGTCACTTGGCCAATTGCGTCCTGCTTTTAATCCTAAGGGTGGTACGGTCACGGCGGGTACGTCTTCGCAGTTGACTGATGGTGCGGCAGCAATGGTTCTTATGTCTGCAGAAAAAGCAGAAGCGCTTGGCTTAAAGCCGCGTGCAAGAATTGTATCTATGGCTGTTGCTGGTTGTGATCCTGCTATTATGGGCTACGGTCCAGTTCCTGCGACTAAGAAAGCACTTAAGCGTGCGGGCTTAACAATTGAAGATATTGATTTCTGGGAGTTGAACGAAGCCTTTGCGGGCCAGTCACTTCCAGTCATGAAAGATCTGAAATTGATGGATGTAAAAGATACCAAAGTGAACTTGAATGGTGGTGCGATTGCATTAGGTCACCCCCTAGGTTGTTCAGGTGCGCGTATCTCGACAACCTTGTTGAATGTACTTGAAGACAAAGGCGGTAAATATGGTGTTTCCACCATGTGTATCGGTCTTGGTCAGGGTATTTCAACAATCTGGGAGCGCTTATAATTTAATAAGCACCTAGTATTAAAAAAAACCGTAGCGCTTGCTGCGGTTTTTTTTAGTTTGTTATATCGGTTTCTGGTTCTGCTTCGGTTTCTATAGAATGAGGCTCAGTAGGCTTTATAAAATTTTTAAAGTCGCTAGTTTTTCCTGTTCGTTTAACTTCTTGAATTCGATCACTGAGTTCTTTGATTCTTTGATTCTTTTGACTGGTTTCAATCATGGACTTTTTAATGACTTGTATCGCTTGCTTAATGTTGAGCTGATAAGACGTAATATTGTTTTGTTCAGCACAAAGATCGGCTTGGTAAAGGTAAGTGTTTGTCGACACTTCCTGTTGAAGTTTTTGGATATGGTTTTGTAAGTCTTGATGTTTAGGGAGGCTTAAATCTCCCTTATTACGGTATAGATCAATGAGTTTTTTAAGTTGTCCAAGCTGAGTCTGTGTAGCCGTTAATTTAGTATCTGAAGTTAGCCAGCAACAGACTTGATTCGATCTTTGCTTTGATTTGTATTCATTAAGTTTAAGTTTTTGAGTACTTAAATTATTTGTGGTCATTTGGTCTTCGAAATTTAATTTCGCTGCGCTGGATAAAGCATTGACGACTAAGTTTTGAAGTTGAATGATTAAATCATAGTCTTGATCTATGCAAAGAAGTAAAGAAATGTGTGATAAGGCTTCATCTGCTTGTTGATGGTAACGCTTTACCAGCTGATTTCTCTTTTTTAGTGCTTGTTGTCTTGAGTAACTGACAGCGCTAATAATAAATGATGCAATGAGAATGATGGTAATAATTGCAATGATAAAAGTTGATGACATGTTCTATTTAATCCAGGTGATATTTTTTAAGTGTAGCTAATGCTCAGAAAAGTATGCTTATTTTCTTCAAAATTCAGAAAAAACATTGCAATCACTTGACCCATTAGCTAGAAATCAATATATATGTCGGCGTGTATAATATTGAATGTCATGCCAATTCTTTAATTTTTTGAATTTTTATATTCTTTTACTGTTTGTTTTGGAGTGTTATGGGTAAGTCCCTTGTAATTGTCGAGTCACCTGCGAAGGCTAAAACCATCAATAAATATCTAGGTAATGATTTTATTGTTAAATCCAGTGTGGGTCATATTCGTGATTTACCGACTTCCGGCAGCGGTTCAACAAGTTCGCCTCAAGAGAGGGCTAAACAAGCTGCTGCGACTCGAAAAATGAGTGTCGAAGAGAAAGAAATTCATCGAGCGCGTAAATCTAAAGAACAATTAATCGCCAGAATGGGTGTAGATCCTGAGCATGATTGGGCGGCACGCTATGAAATTCTGCCAGGGAAAGAAAAAGTCGTTGCTGAATTAAAAAAATTAGCCAAGTCTGCAGATCAAATATTTCTCGCAACGGATTTGGATAGAGAAGGAGAGGCCATTGCTTGGCATCTTAAAGAAGCCATTGGTGGTGATGACTCACGTTATCGCCGCGTGGTGTTTAATGAAATAACTAAAAAAGCAATTCAAGAAGCGTTTTCTGCTCCTTCACAATTAGATCAGGCTCGGGTAAATGCACAGCAGACACGAAGATTCCTTGATCGTGTCGTGGGTTTCATGGTGTCCCCTTTGTTATGGGCAAAAGTAGCCCGTGGCTTGTCAGCAGGCCGTGTTCAGTCAGTGGCTGTTCGCTTAATCGTAGATAGAGAAAAAGAGATTCGAGCATTTATTCCTGAAGAATATTGGGAATTGTTTGCTGATTTAATGTCTTCAGAAAAAATTAACACTCGATTCCAGGTAAACCGTTTCGATGGAAAAGCTTTTCGGCCGGTAAATGAAAGTGAAATTAAAAACCATTTATCCTATTTAGAAACGTCAGCCTATGCGGTTACCAAAAGAGAAGATAAGCCCACTTCTTCGAAGCCGAATTCACCCCTCATTACCTCGACACTGCAACAGGCTGCGAGCACGCGTTTAGGTTTTAGTGTGAAGAAGACCATGATGTTAGCACAGCGTCTTTATGAGGCAGGTTATATCACTTATATGAGAACCGACTCAACCAACTTGAGTGCAGATGCCGTCGACGCATGTCGTGAGTATGTAGCCAAGCGCTTTGGTAAAGAGTATATCCCAGAGGAAGCTCGGCGCTATTCTAGCAAAGAAGGGGCACAAGAGGCGCACGAGGCGATCAGACCATCTGATGTAAATATATTATCTTCTGCTATCTCTGGTTTGGAAAAAGACGCTGAGAGGCTCTATGAGCTTATTTGGCGGACTTTTGTTGCATGTCAGATGACGAATGCACAGTTTCTAAGTTCTTCTATAGAAGTGACTGCAGGAGATTACCAGTTACGAACTCGTGGTAGAGTATTAAAGTTTGATGGCTTCTTAAAGGTCTTACCGGTCTCTTCCAAAAAGGATGAAGATGTATTATTGCCTGATATAAAAGTAGGTGAAACTCTGACCTTAAAGCAATTAGACCCAAAACAGCATTTTACCAAGCCGACCGCTCGTTATTCAGAAGCTGCTTTGGTTAAAGAGCTTGAAAAGAAAGGGATAGGACGGCCTTCAACTTATGCAGCCATTATCTCCACGATTCAAGACCGAGGTTATGCCCGCCTAGAAAATAAGCGTTTCTATGCTGAAAAAATGGGTGACATCGTCACCGATAGATTAGTTGAGTCCTTTGATGACCTAATGGATTACAGCTTTACGGCGCAAATGGAAGAAAAGTTAGATGAAATTGCCGAAAATAAGCAAGATTGGAAAACGGTACTCAATCAGTTTTACAAAGGCTTTTCTGAAAAACTTGTAAAAGCTCAATCTCTACAAGACGGTATGCGTGAAAATGCCCCCACTGAAACAGATATACCTTGTCCTACTTGTGGTAGAAAAATGCAGATTAGAACTGCCAGTACAGGCGTTTTTCTCGGCTGTTCGGGTTATGCCTTGCCACCAAAAGAACGCTGTAAGTCTACTATAAACTTAGTGCCAGGGGATGAAATCGCCAGTGCAGATGATGATGAAGGTGAATCAAAACTTCTTCGGAAAAAACGCCGTTGTAAGCTTTGCGCAACCGCAATGGATAGCTATTTAGTCGATGAAACCCGTAAGCTGCATGTCTGTGGTAATAACCCCGATTGTTCTGGTTTTGAAGTAGAGTTGGGTGAGTACAAAATTAAAGGCTATGACGGCCCAGTTTTGGAATGCGATAAGTGTCAGTCCGAGATGCAACTTAAAACAGGTCGTTTCGGGAAGTATTTTGGTTGTACCAATGAAGAGTGTAAAAATACCCGGAAATTACTGCGAAGTGGCGATCCTGCGCCACCAAAAATGGAGCCTGTTCCCATGCCTGAATTGCAGTGTGAAAAGGTAGACGACACCTATATTCTGCGTGATGGCGCTGCCGGGCTGTTTTTGGCAGCCAGTAAATTCCCTAAGAATCGTGAAACGCGGGCACCCTTAGTCACTGAATTATTAGCGCATAAAGATGAAATTGATCCTAAGTATGATTTCCTTTTCTCTGCGCCAGTCAAAGACAAAGAGGGTAACCCAGCGATTGTGCGGTTTAGTCGTAAGACAAAAGAACAATATGTGATGTCAGAAGTCGATGGGAAAGCATCGGGTTGGACTGCTTATTATGAAGGTAACAAGTGGGTTCAATCAGAACCAAAAGCCAAGAAAGCCGCAAAGGCGAGCTCAGCAAAAACCAAGAAAAAATAAGCTTTATCTGCTTAGCTTAGACATATCTAAGTAGATAAGGTGCCTTGGTTCGAACCAGGCCTTATAGTTTTGATTCTTGGTTTTTATTCTTGGTTTTTATTCTCGGTTTTTATTTAATGATAGATGAGGTGCTGACTCGAAAAATCCTGCGCATGAGGCGCCACAATTGTTACAGGTTCCTACATGATTTTCTTGAGAGCTTAAATTCCATTCCCCCAGTTGATACCAGTCCCGACTGATTAAATTTTCGCCACACTGATGGCAGAAGGTACTACCGCCGGCTTTATCGTGAACATTACCTGTATAGGCATATCTCACGCCGGCATCCATGGCTATCTTCCGGGCTCGGGTGAGTGTTGTTTGTGGTGTGCGAGGGATCTGGTTCATTTTATAATCAGGATGAAAGGCGCTGAAATGCATCGGTACATCATTTCCTAATTCTCTAAACACCCATTCTGACATTTCCTTGAGTTCATCGCTTGAGTCATTCAAACCAGGAATAAGCAGGGTGGTCAGTTCAAGCCAGACATTGGTCTCATGTTTAATGTATTTTAGGGTGTCCAGTACAGGCTCGAGATGCGCACCTGTTTGTTTCCAGTAGAACTCATCGGTAAAGGCTTTAAGGTCAACATTGACGGCATCCATCCATGAGAAAAATTCTTTTCTGGGTTCTTGGCACATGTAGCCTGCCGTAACGGCGACATTTTTAATACCGAGCTTTCGACATTCTTTCGCTGTCTCAATGGCATACTCGTGATAAACAGTCGGGTCGTTATAAGTGTAAGCGACACTTTTACAGCCCAGGTCTTTGGCTTTTTGTGCAATCGTTGCTGGCATCGCAAAATCCATTAAGGTGTCCATCTCTCTGGATTTGCTGATATCCCAGTTTTGACAAAATTTACACGCAAGGTTGCAACCTGCTGTACCAAAAGAAAGTACAGCGCTGCCCGGATAAAAATGATTGAGTGGCTTTTTTTCGATCGGATCAATGGCGAAGCCACTCGAACGACCATAACTGGTAAACACAATAGCGTTATTTACTCTACCGCGGACATAGCAGAGCCCACGCTGGCCTTCATGCAGTTTGCAGTACCTTGGGCAAAGGTCGCACTGTACTTTTGAGGGCGTTGAAGAAGGTATGATAGTTTGACTTAAGCTCTTGGGCGCGGTGTCATCACATACATGCCAATACTTGGTCGGCACAACGCTTGGGTCACTTGGGTCTATTTTGTCTTTATCAAGGCTGATAGTCATAGTCGCCTCCTTGATACTACAATAGGCTTGATTGTTTAAATTTCAAGCACTGATGGTCTTTTTGGGGGAGGGGGGAGAGATTTTATATCGATAGCTTGTAATCGCTTAAACAGCCCCTATCTTTGAATATACCTTTATAAAAGGAGCTTGTGATGTTATCGATACGCAAAGCAGCGGTTGCCGGGCAGTTTTACCCTGGTGACCCGTTACAATTACAGGAAATGATATCTGCTTTGCTTTCTGAAGCCGATATGTCAGATCATAACTCCGATTCATCAGAACATAAAAGCGTACAGCCAAAAGCTATTATCGTTCCCCATGCAGGCTATATCTATTCTGGTTTAGTGGCTGCTTCTGCTTTTGTCAGTTTATTACCTTTCAGAAAAAAAATAACGCGCATAGTTTTACTGGGGCCTTCTCATCGGGTCGGATTCAGCGGGCTTGCTGTTTCTAGTGCCGATTCCTTTCAAACGCCTCTTGGAGATATTCCCGTTGACAAAGAATCTGTTGCTCAAATACTGTCACTACCACAAGTTTCCAGTATGGATGAAGCGCATCAGTTTGAACATAGCTTGGAGGTCGAACTGCCTTTTTTGCAAGAAGTACTCGATGACTTTCGTTTAATTCCCATTGTGGTTGGCGATACGGATGCACCGTCTGTGTCAGAGGTATTGGAATTATTATGGGGCAGTGAAGAGACCTTGATTGTTATTAGTTCTGATCTGAGTCATTTTCATGATTATAAAACAGCTCAGCAACGTGATGAAGTCACCTGCCAAGCAATTGAAAGCTTATCACCTGAATTAATAAACGACGATGATGCCTGTGGCAGAAATCCGATTAAGGGTATGTTGGTGAGCGCACAAAAACATCATTTAAGGGTCACGACTCTAGCACTGTGTAATTCTGGTGATACCGCCGGGGACAAAGCTCGGGTGGTTGGCTATGGCGCTTGGGCATTGACACCTTGATCAATAAAATGGTGCTTTAATATGGATAAAATATACCGTAAGCAACTTCTCGACATGGCAAAAAAATCGATTAAATATGCTTTGGAGCATAATGCGCGCTTAACGATCAATCCCGAAGAGTTTGACTCTGTACTCCGGGAAAAAAGAGCGACTTTTGTGACCTTACATATAAGTGGAGAATTGAGGGGCTGTATAGGCAGCTTAAGTGCGCATAGGCCCTTAATTGAAGACCTTTCAAGCAATGCTTATAGTGCAGCATTTAGAGACCCACGATTTCCACCACTCAAAGAAAGTGAGTTTGAGCAACTACATTATCATATTTCAATTCTAAGCCAGAGTTCACCGCTTCTGTTCAAGTCAGAAAAAGAGCTTATTGAGCAGTTAAGACCTCATGTTGATGGTCTAATACTGACAGAGGGCATGAATAGAGGCACCTTTCTTCCTTCAGTATGGGAACAGCTTCCAGATCGGGACATGTTCCTCAAGCATTTAAAACAGAAAGCTGGCCTGAACCAGGATTATTGGAGTGATAGCATCACGATTGAACGCTACGAAGTAGATAGTTTTGAGGGTTAGTTATTTCATTCGCTTTTGCACTGAAGTCATAGGAGTCTGTACCTCCCGCAAAACTCACGCGAAGCATATTCGAAATCCATTCGGCCACCTCATTTTGAAGAACAAATCAAATATGGCGTATCATTTTACGATGCTCAGCATGCATTCAAAGATGATCGAGCTTATCGAAGAGAGCGAGCCCATTTTTCTTGATTCACATTTATCCAATTAAGTTCTGATAATGCCCCGAATTCAATCTTCAAATACCCAAAATTGGTGATGAATTCATGTCTCCAGTTTTGCACAATCACAATAGAAGATAACTAAATAGATGCTATTAATAGAACGCTGTATGGGATGCTGTTGGCCAAACGAAACGTTCTATAGCGTCACAGTGTTTTTTTGAAATGATTGGAGAGAAAAAATGAAATCAATATATAAACTAGGGATTGTATTGGTCGGTGTGGCTGTGCTTAATGGTTGTGGCGGCAGTAGTGGGGGCGGAGGTTCTTCTTCATCTGAGCCTACTACAGTGACAGGAGTTCTGGTGGATGCTCCTGTGGCAGGCGTTACTTATATCACCGAAAGCAATAGCTCGGAGCAAGTCACCAACGCACAGGGTGAATTCTCATATGTGCCTGGTGAAACAGTAAGTTTCTCTGTTGGGGCAATTGAACTAGGGGAGGTTGTGGGTGACAGCCTGATTACGCCTTTGGAGTTAATCGGTACCAGTGTCATCGCTGAAGAAGTGATCAATATGGCGCAGTTTCTGCAATCACTGGATTCCGACAATGACCCGGATACGGATGGTATTACTATTGATCCGGGGGTGGCAGAAGCGCTTTTATTCTCGACTATCCGTTTCGATAGCCCTACATTCGATGATGAAATGAGAAGCATCTTTGATGCGGTATTTATCGATGAATCTCGTACGCTGGTATCCAATGAAGCCGCCTTGGCCCACATCGAAAGCACCTTCAATGATTTGGCCAGTAACAACCCGAACGGCTTTACTGTAGAGCAGATAGCGGGTACTACCTTCTACTTTTTAGGTGATGCCTCAGATTTTGATACCGAGGACGAAGCTGAATCCACATATGAAATCATGTTCAACGAAGATGGCACGGGAACGATTGGTCTCTTCGATTCTGCACAGACCAACCCGATCGAATGGTTAGTGAAAGCTGATGGCCGTATAGCGTTCACCGAAACCGGCTCTGGAGGGGATGTTTTTAACCTGTCTATTGTTGTCACGGATGTCGATGGCGACTATATCAAGGTCAGCTGGTCTGAAACGCGAACTGAAAATGGCGAGGATGGCACTGGCTCTGGTAGTGGGGTGTTCTATACCGAAGAGCGCTATCCGGGTTATGAAGTTGATCTGACCACGCGAGTCGCTGCTAGCGCGGTCACCGTGAGTACTTGTACAACATACACTCAGCCGGCAGGTTTTGATTATACCTTTACGAGCACTACGTTGAATCGAGAAGGCACAGATAACATCGACGAGGGAGTCAGCCCTTGTGTTGTTGGCGAAAGTGAGCAGCAGTCATTTGTAATGGCAACACTGTCTCAGGATTTCGACTTGCCTTTTAACTGTACGAGCTTTCCCATTTGTGACTATCAGGATTTAAATAAGACAGTCCTATATGAGACGGAGGGAACCACAGTTACATCGACTTATACACATACCCCAGGCTCCAATATCATTCTTTATCAGTCAGAGTTTCCTTCGTTTACCATCACGGAAGAAATTACACTGGGTGATTTGCCGCAGGGTTTTGAACAGATCGAATTGGCGGGGCAGACTTTCTTCATCGCCTATGCCGATGACGATCTTAATGATCAGTATGTAATTGAGGAACTAAGCTTTGATGCAACCGGAAACGGTGTAACAGACGACAGTGAAAACGGTACTTACGAAGTCACTTCTGATGGCGTGCTGATCTTGGATTTTGGGTTTGAACAGGAGTTTATTGGACTTTTGGAAATAATTGATGAAGGCCAATTCGCCACATGCTGGGCCGACTCGGCGGTTGCAAGCTCATCATGCACAGGACTTTCAATCGAGCTCTTTTTTACTTCGGAATCCCAAGCCCAGGCTTTCATCAACGAGAAGAACGGTCCGGCGGATGTTATAGAGGTACCTGAAGCATTTTCAGTGGAGTTTCTCGCTGGAAAAACTTTATATGATGTTTGGTATGGTGGAGAAGATGATTTTGATGGGGATGATGCACGGGTGGCGAGTATTACATTTAATGCTGATGGAACGGCAGAGTGGTTTGGCCTTGTGGAATCGAATGTAGATGCATCGATTCCGTTTACGGTAGATGAAGGCAGGTTGTTCTTTGGCGGTGACACGGGAAATGGTTTTGAAATCAATGTCTGTGGAAGTAATTCGCAATACCTGGAAATCATCTACTCGGAAAATGGTGAATTTGACAACATCGATCGCTTTTACTTCGATGAACAGGATGCCCTGAATTACGTTGCAACATTGACAGATTCTATTCCCCAGACCGACTGCTCAGGTGGTGATGATTCGGAAGTAAATCCCTTGGTCGGTAGTTGGAATTCCCACGCTGAAGGACCCGGCGCTTATGACGAGACCATTCTGAGTTTTACCGACACCGGTGAGTTTTTCTTCTTCAATATCGATTCAGGTTCTTCGGATGCCTGTCGGGAGCGAGGCTATGAATACGGCACTTATGAGCTAGTTGGCAATGACATTATTCTGACGCGGGCCCTTGATACGAGTGCGTGTATCGGTCTGTTCAACACGATAGACGAAGTCTCGACCGCCTTGTCCATTACGTCTCAGGAAACGCAGCAGCTGACCATCATTGACGTAGCAGAAGATCCGCTTAGCTCGTTCACCATTACACGTATTCTCACCAATTCAGACAGTATCGTCGGATCATGGCACGAGGCTGCGAATCAAGGCGGTGACTTGAATCAGGGTAATAAGCTCTCCAACCTGGTGCTGTTTCTGGGAGATGGGCGTTTCTACAGTATGGATGTAGACCTGAGTGAAAGCGCTGCTCAAGACAATGGCTTCGGGTTTGGCGACTACACCTTCGATCTGGGTGGAGCAGGATTGAGCCTGACGCGTCGTTTTGACTCGGTGGGTGAATTTACATTAGATGAGGCGCAAGATTTCCCGAATGCAGATATTGTGAACAACGAGCTGTTCATTAATAGCGTCGATGATCAGTTTGGCATTGGTCGTGTCTCATCGGATGCGGACAACCCGAGTGCACCTTTGGCCTTCACAACGGCAGAACTGGAGAACGGCTTCACATGGTTTTTCCCTCTACTTGATTTGGAAGATTGTGGCAACGAGTGGCGTATTGAAGAAATGACTTTTAATACCAATGGTTATTCTCTTGATTTTTGTGGCCTGGGTTTGGGTGACGAAGTCGATGAGGCCTTTGTTGTATTAGATTCTGGGGTTGTCGAACTGGTAGAAACGGAAGAGTTCGTTAATCGTGTCGGTTTCGATGCTGAGTTGCAGGCTTACCTCGTCTGTTGGGCAGATACTGAGCAGGAAGCTCTGTCATGTTCAGCGGAAGTGCAGGGACTTGGATTTTTAAGTCGAGCGGACGCTCAAGCCTACATCGGTGAACAAAATAATGTTGTAAGCGAAGCAACGATAGAAATATCAGGATCTTGGACTGTTACCGCATATCAACAGGGTATTGAAATGTGCCCCGGTGGTGGCAGTGAATGTGATAGGCCCTCTCAATGCGACTTAAATGAAAATAAGCAAGTCGGTGACGTTGAGGTATTCAGTGAACGCTGGGTTCGAGCAGGCAATATGATTACCGTGATCAATCCTGAAACCTTGGAAGAAGAATATACCGTCCCGATTGATCTAAGTTCCAACACTATTGACCTTTCATATCAAGGTGTCGAAGAGGAGCCTACTGGGGAATCGGGTGACGTCTTCTTTGGGACTTTCGATGAAGTGGGATCAATCACCTGGAATGATTCAGCCGGTCAGTTCGAGGGTGATTTTGAATCAGAAAACTCACTTTCCTGGACCTTGAGTGATCAGGTTTCAACCTGTCTCACTACTGAAACGATAGAGATTACCGTAACCAGTGGCGATATAGACGCCTTTCTGAATCTCTAGATTTTTTAACGTGAGTTGATAGTGGCACAAGTTGTCATGCCTCCGTCCTGGAGGCTGGCCTTTTCTTGTGCCAAGGCTTAAGAAAAGAACAGATGAATAAGCCAAGCGATATTAAGCACATATTCTGTATTGCGTTGATCTGTCCGATTACATATGGATACCCATCAGCCATCAGCCATCAGCCATCAGCCATCAGCCATCAGCCATGAAACAGGGTTTAGCTTGTCTGTTGACTCCTTTAGATAACTCATTTGCAACAGTGTCGGCGACTGCTGAGTTAAATGCCCGTAATAAGCATGTCTATCGCATCAATGATTTGATATCTATAGCTTTCTAGCGAAGCAACGTCAGACCTCAGTATTGATTTCGGCACTGTGGTCATTTGGTTTGTTACCAAAATAAAATCAGAATCATCCACATGAATTACAGGGCACAACTTTTTAGCAACTTTATCTTTTACTTTTGTTGTTGGTGTTAGCGGTATCACCAATCGTGAATTTAGCTCACTCATAAGGTTATTTTGTACATCTACAAAATATGGGTATGTCTTATTTGTGCTTTTATCCCTATTTGTATATAGCGTAAATTGGCTCATTAAAATGCCCTAAAAGAATCTGAAAATAGGCCATGTTTTTCGCTAAGCTCATTCAAAGCATTAATCGCATCTCTATTTTCGTTAATCCAAGCTTCTCTTTGAGCATTCTTTACTTGTACAATTAATGCTTGTTCAAGAGTAGAAGAAAGGTTTATTTTTAGGCTGCGGGCTTTATTTAATAAGTCACTGTTTAAGCTAAGATTTGTCGCTTTCTTAGGTGCACTTTCATCAAAGGAGTGTCGCATAATATAATCTCATATTTATTAATTGTGCGCATTAGTGATGCGTATACGTTATGGTACTTAAGTCAAATGCATTTAACAAGTTTGTTTTACCCGGAAACGGACTCCGTAATATTGGCACCTTTTGCGCAAAGAAACGCACAAATCGCCAATATCACTACGCCGTCGTGCTAGGCGATAGATGACAGCGTGATTTTATTCAGTGGTACAGGTAAGAAATCCATGAATTCGACGCACGAGAAATTGAGGGTTTTTCAGATAAGCTCAAAAAAGCTAAGTTTGACAACATGCCCTGGCATACTCGAACCAATTGTTTGGCAAGCGATTTTTCGGGGTTAACGGCACGTTTAATTGAGTGATTACGGCAAAATAAGCAGCTCTTAACTAACGCTTCAGCGACATGATAGGCACCACCAGTTCGCAAAGATCAATACACTTTCCTTAAGGCAATGCTGAAGTTTTGTCAGATTCCAGTTTAGGTATATTGCCTGGCATATGGCATAATGCGCTCTACCAAGGCTGGGACTCGTGCTCAATACAGAACCTCCACTTCAGGACGCGCATGAAACTTTTATTGCTGGATGACCACACACTATTTCGCAAGGGGCTTATCTTGCTCATTCAGGAACTCGACCCGGATGCACAAGTCGTTGAAACAGGCTCGGCAAATGAGGCGCTGTCACTTCCAGAATCGGTGAGTGTAGATTTGGTGTTGCTGGATTTGCACTTGGCAGGAGAAGATGGTTTGCTGAGTCTGAACGCGTTGCGCGCCAAATATGAAGCGCCTGTTGTGATTCTTTCTAGCGAAGATGACCCCGTCACTGTCAGGCACTGTATTGACCAGGGCGCTTCAGGTTTTATTCCCAAATCATCTACACCTAAGCTCATGATAGCCGCGATGCAATTAATATTGGCGGGCGGTATCTACCTGCCCCCTGC
>TARA_R110001592_G_scaffold141033_2_pt1 | contig 13404 bp, 8 predicted proteins | sample TARA_R110001592 | Tara Oceans TARA_R110001592 (sample SAMEA4398387) | marine metagenome | biome: Polar Biome; feature: [SRF] surface water layer (ENVO:00010504); material: water (ENVO:00002006), including particulate matter (ENVO:01000060) such as... | depth 5 m
GGCGTTTCATCCAGATCCAGCACCTCGCACAGATACTGGTTGTATTCCTCTTCAAAGATTCGCGCATAGACACCTTTCTCGTCAGCTGCCGAGTAGTCGCGGTACTTGACCACTTCATCGATGAAGAACAAGGTCAAGACCTTGATACCTTGCTGATGTAGCGCCTGCTCTTTATCGAAGTGCGCTTTGATCGCCTCTCGAATCTGGATGCGGCGCAATGCCGCTTCATTCACATCCCCATGTGCCTCGCCAACAAACAGCTCAACGCCGTTGGTGAAACTCAAGGTATCAGTGTTGGCATTAATGTCAGAGACCACATAGCCACGGTACTGATCCAGCTCGTTTGAAAAGCCATCAGAGAAGAGGCTGTCACCCTTGGAGAGCTTGCGCACCAAGCGCTTGATTTCGCCGCTTTTCAGCTTCTGCTCGAACTCAACGCGCGCCACAGGCGCCTTGCTCGAAATCTCGATGGACTGCAGGTATAGATAGGCATTGGTGCCGGCGAGCCCCTTCACTGAGATGCCGCGCACGGCAATCTTTTTCACCAGCTTCTGGTTGTAGGCGTCGAGCGCGTCCAGCCGGTGGATTTTGTTGTGCATCGTCTTGTGGGTGGCCGAGTAGCGCAGCACCATCAGAGCCTTGAATTCCTCCAAGGACTTCAGTGTGGCGGCTCCCTCCATCTTTTGCGGCTCGTCCAGGATCAGGATCGGGCGGTTGGCGCTGATCACATCAATCGGCCGACGAGACTGGAAGTCGTCCAACACGTCATAGATACGCCGGTTATCAGCGCCACGGGCAGCAAATGCCTGAACGTTGATCACCATCACGTTGATACCTGCGTCTGACGAGAAACTCTCCAGATGGTGCAACTGCTTGGAGTTGTAAATGAAGAAGCGGGCCCTCTTGTGATACGTCTCCAGAAAATGTTCGGCCGTGATCTCCAGTGACTTGGCCACGCCTTCGCGAATGGCAATGCTGGGCACCACGATGATGAACTTGCTCCAGCCGAACTGCTTGTTCAGCTCGAAAATGGTCTTAATGTAGCAATAGGTCTTGCCAGTGCCGGTCTCCATCTCGATATCGAGATTAACCCGGCTAACCTTGTTCTTCACCAACTCAGCCGAATGCGGCAAGTTTTGTTGATGCTGGACGTGGGTAATGTTTTCTAGCAGTGCAATATCGGTCAGCTTCAGGTCGGCGTTCTTGAAACCGCCCTCCGCAAACAGATCCTCGACGCCTTTCTTGGCCTTGCCCGGATCGATGCGATAGCTGATGGCCTCTGCCGCCGCAGGCGGTTGCCCTTTGAAGCAGTCGACCACGGCTTGCACCGCCGCTGTCTGATAAGCCTGCGTTTTGAATTTGAGTTTCATCACATGCCCCTCAAATGCATTTCACTTCGGTGGCGGACGACAAGAGCTTGAAAATCTGCTCAACGTTGATCTTGACCGCGCTGCTCTTGTAGCCAGCGTCGCGGAACACCACACGCAAAGGCTGATGCTTGGCCAGTTCCTTCACAAAGGCTTCATCAATGCTGCCGCTGGCGTCGAAGCAGGCAGCTAGCGTATTGCCATCGACAAAGAACACATCCATACCTTGAATGGACTGTTTGGTAATGGGCAGAGCTAAATCGACGCCCCAATCCAGCATCACCTGGAACAGCAGGTCTTCGGGCGTCCGGTCAGGCTTGATGTTGTCGACAAACAGGTCAAACTTGGCCTTGTCGAGCGCATCGGGCGCGTAGTAAACGTCAGCCATATTGGATGTGTCGATTTTCAGAACGCGGAAACCGGTGTCCACGCTGGCGCTGACAAGGTCAGCAGCAAATTTCTTACCTGCGCGACGAATACGCTCCTTGCTAATCTCTGCAATAGTCTTGTAGCCTGCATTAAATGCTTCGGATTGCTCATCGCACTGTTCTGGTAACTGAACAAGTATGAGCTGTCGGTCTCCACCATCTTTCGCGTTTGCTTGAATCACTGCTTGAGCTGTTGATGCCGATCCTGCAAAAAAGTCCAAAATAATTTCGTTGCCACGACCTTTGGTACCCATATCAACGAGCTTTTGTATAAATGCAGATGGCTTGGGAAATGAAAAAATTTGAGCATTACCGAAAAGCTCAATAATTTCATTGGTTCCATGCTGTGTATAAATATCGTCAATTATCGAAAATGGCTTACCTTGCCGAATCGCGCCGTCGTCATCACGAAGATATTGCTTCGTGTGAACTGTAAGCTTCCCATTCCGGCTTTTAATAAACTCTAGTTCACCTTTTTCAAGAGCTTCGGCAACTCTCTCTTTTGACCAAAGCCACTGCCTTTGAGGAAGAATCGGAACTCCATCTGAACCAGTGATGGGGAAAACCAAGTTTTTACGTTCACCCATGCTTTTTGTTGCTTCCAACGGGTGGGTTCTGTAGGGGCCGCGCCGACTGAAATTGCTATCCCTTTGCGTGTAGTAACGCTTTATTGACTCCTCCGTCAGTGGAACATAGATATTGTCGAGAGCTTCAACATTCTTGGCAAACACCAACGTGTATTCATGCAGGCTGACGAGAAATTTTTCCTTTGCACCTCCGCCATATCTTTTCTTCCAGATAATATTTTCGATAAAGTTATCTTCACCAAATATCTCGTCACAAATTTTTCTAAGGTTTTGATACTCTCCATCATCTATCGAAACAAAGATCAATCCATCATCTTTTAGCAAGCTGCGCGCCAATTTCAATCGAGCATAAATCATGCTCATCCAATCAGAGTGGAAGCGTCCATTGCTTTCGGTATTCGCGACTAGACGCTTGCCTGCGCCATCTTTTTGGTTTGAACGCTGCAAAAATGTTTCGCTGTCCTCCGCAAAATCATCTTCGTAGATAAAATCGTTCCCCGTGTTGTAGGGCGGGTCGATGTAGATCATCTTGACTTTGCCGAGATAGGTCTCTTGCAACAGCTTCAGCGCATCGAGGTTATCGCCTTCGATAAAAAGATTCTTTGTGGTGTCGAAGTCTACGCTTCCTTCGCGGCAAGGCCGCAGCGTCTTGGCAATCGGCGCATTAGCCGTGAGCAAGGCTTCGCGCTTTCCTGGCCAGTTCAGGTGGTAGCGTTCCTGAGGCCCTTCCACAATCGACTCGGCAAGCTCTTGCCGCAACTGGTCAAAATCCACCGCCAGCTTCACGATACCGTCTTCGCCCTTGGCCTCGGTGACGCAGCCTGGAAACAGATCACGAATACGGGCGATGTTGTCCTGAGTAATATTGGACGAATGCATTTTCAGTTTATTCATGAGGTCAGTCCGTGTCTTGGCCGGCTTGCTTGAGTTCGGCGAACTTGGCAGCCATGGTGGGGTTACCACGTGTTAATTTCTTGATCGTCACATCCTGCGCTTTGTCATTGGCCAACCGCAGGTTGCGGTCGGTACCCAGCAGCGCATCTTTTGTTTTTTGCAGATGGTCAATCGATTTGTCGATTTCATCGATGGCCGTTTGAAAACGACGTGAAGCCAGATCGTAATTTTTGCCAAATGCTTCCTTGAAGCTGTCCAGTTGGTCTTCAAAGTTCGTGATATCAATATTCTGCGATTTCACCAATGCCAGCTCGGTTTTGTATTTGAGCGAGTTCAGGGCCGCGTTGCGCAAAAGGGTAATGATCTGGATGAAGAACTGCGGCCGGACCACATACATCTTTGGGTAGCGATACGACACATCAATGATACCAGTATTGTAGAGCTCGCTCTCGGGCTCCAACAGTGACACCAGTACTGCGTATTCGCAGACCTTTTCGCTACGGTCTTTGTCCAGTTCTTTGAAAAAGTCTTCGTTCTTTTTCTTGGTGGCGGTGGTGTCGCTTTCATTCTTCATCTCAAACATGATCGAGACAATTTCGGTACCTGCCTCATCCGTGTCTTTGAAGATGTAATCGCCCTTGCTACCGCTGCTGGCGTCGTTATCTTTTTCAAAAAAAGCACGGGGAAAGGCCGTGGCACGGATACGATTGAACTCGGTCTCGCAGTGCTGCTCTAGGGTCTCTCCCACCATCTTGGTGGAGAGCTTGGCCTTTAGGTCTTTCAGGCGTTCAATCGCCTCTTCGCGCTCCTTGATCTGGAGTTCGTACTTTTCTTTGAGTGACTGTTCAGCCAGCCGTTTTTCCAGCTGAGCTTGTTCAAAACGGTTTTTGAACTCGTCCCGCTGCTTTTCGACCCCGCTCAACGCTTGAGTGACGGCCAGTTGCTGATCTTTGGTCGCCACGTCAAGTTGGGCGCGCAGGGCTTGTATCTCAGCGGCACTGGCTGAGTTGGCTTGTTGCAAGTCGGCAAGCCGCTGGGCTTGCGCCAAGGCTGCGGCGGCTTCACTGCCGCGCTTGGCTTGATCCAACTGGTGTGCTAATGCATCACGCTCTTTCTCTGAACTGCTGAGCGCCTGGGCGACAGCCAGTTGCTGCTCCTGATTGGCAGCAACCACCTTTGCATGCAAGACCTGTATCTCTGAATCCTTAGCTGCAGCAGCTCGCTGCAATTCGGTATTCAGCTGTGCCTTGGCTAGCTCGACTGCGCTCTGCTTGTCCTTCTCAGCTAGTTCGAGCCGATCGTGCAGTTGCTGCTCAAATGCGCTGTCACGCACTTGCTTCAAGATATCGGCGTAGCCCGCCTCATCTATTTTGAAGGCTTTGCTGCAATGGGGGCAGATGATTTCGTGCATGGCTATCCTCCACATACTTTAGTCAAAATTTGCTTAAGCATGTCCGGGACTGTTCCGGCCGCATTGAGCGTTGCTGTTCGGTAAGCGAGCTGGTTTTTGACAAGGTTAATACCTGTTGCCGTTTCAACTTCACTGCAGGTCGTGCACCATTCAGGCCAGCTTGCCGAAAGAAACGACTCCAGATGATCATCAAAAATTGATGCGTTTTCAGCAACGGTGGTGGGCGGGAAGTCTTCTTCAGGCATACCGAAATACCGCAACAGTCTGCGATTCTCTTTCGCATGATTGTTCCGTTCTTTAGTGATGTCCGCTGGGCTTTTCCCATTAGCTTGAGCACGAGCTTCAAACCCACCGTCAGCATCAAAGAGTGCATAGACGGGTACACCAATCGCAGAGAGAATCGCATGTGCGAGTGGTATAGAGCTTTTCGAAACAGGGACAATTGAAATACCTTTAGCCTCAAGTGAGCCCGATGAGGCTTTGTCTCCGATGCCGTAAAACACAGCGAATTCTGTTGGCCCCTCTACAATGAATGCACGGTTCGCAAAAAGAGCTATCGAGAGTTGATCAGCCACATTGTGGTCAAGTCTTCGGTCAACCACGTCTGCATCCACAATCCCGTTCAGTTTGGCTTTGACATCTGCAACGGTTGCGCAATGAACCGAAACTACAGGCGTTTCGTCAGCTGACCTAGTCAGCCGTCTAACTTGATTGAAGTGACGAGCCTCAAGAAAATAGGGGCTATGAGTCGCATAGGTTACTTGGATGCACTTGTCGGGGTCTTCCACTAATGAGCGGAGCACTTTTGCAAATGCGTGCGCCTGGATCGGGTGCTGAAAGAGTTCCGGCTCTTCAATTGCTAAGCAGATTACCCCGTCAGCCGAGGCTGCACCCGACTGAGCCAAGAGCTGGAGCGCCGAGATCAGAATCGTCCGCTGAAAACCATGCCCCTGACGTTCTACCGCAGTTTCGGTTGTACCATCGCGCACGGCCACTTCGAATGTAGTCTTGGGAGCCTTAAGCTCAACCTCTGCGGGAGAAACTGTGAGAGTCCGACCTGGCGAGTAGGTCGCAACGACTGCGTTAAGCTGGGTTGTCATTGCATCCAGCTGCGCCTTGAACTTGTCCTCGTACACCTTTTGCTGCTTTGACCGAGACTCCTCGACGATCTTCGCAATCTCTTCATCGGCTGATGCACGGTCCACGGAGCGCTCAAGAATACGGCCGATAATGCTTGATTTTCCGTCAACTGATTCCTCGCTTGCGCGCAGGTCTGCGGTCACCAAGACGAAGTCGAAAAGGCCGCTCATTTTTCCGCCGCTGTTGAAGCCAAAAAAGTTGGTCTGAAGCGTTTCTAGAGCAGCTTCGAGCTGGTCAATATGTGCAGCCTCCCATGCTGTCATCGCTTCATCAAGGGCAGGGCCAGTTTTCGCCTCAGGAAGATTCAGTTCGGGACGCTTTATTCGGAGATCCTTGTAAAGGTCCTTCTTCGCAGTCGCGCCGTTCGCAGCTTTGATTGCGTTGAAATCCGGTAGTCCCTTTGCGTTGGCGGAAAGCACGTCAGCCCCATCTGGGGAACGGCGTCTCCACGCTGTAAATGTGGCCGCACCCTCCGGCGCGTACTTGCCAAGCGCTTCCCGATCCTTGACGGTGAGATCGCCAAACGTCACTTGGACTTCGATAGTCTCGTCAGACGCTCCAAAAGAGCAGTCTTTTTCCGTCAATGCTCCCGGCTTTCCATTGAAGAACCAATCGAGCGCACGCAGCACTGTCGACTTGCCTGCACCGTTTGGCCCGATGAAGGTCGTGACTGAATCGAAGGGAATCGTTACGTCTTTTAGCGCACGGAAATTCTTGATGCTTACAGATTGAATCTTCATTTCAGTATTAACTCCCTACTTATATCTGGCTAATCCCTAAGCAATTCCAATTCGCTTTTTAGCTTCCTCAGCTCGGCGTTGATCTCTACCTTGCGATTGAATTGTTTTTCTTTGGCTAGTTTGCTGGCAGCTTTCTCAACCTCACGCTGCTTAGCTGCAATCAGCTCGACGCGGGCGATCAAGTCAGAGAGGCTTTCTTGCGAGCGAGCGGGCGTCGGGATCAGGCGGTGAAGCGCCTGCTCATACAAGCCGCCCAAGTCAAGTGCCAAGGGCATGGCGGCGCGCTCACAGTCACTCGGCAACCAAGCCGTCGCAAAGTAGTCGCTCAAGACCCAGCGGCTGGCATCTGACTCATTCGGGCGCTTGTACGCTGCAATCACCTGTGTTAGGCCATCCAAGCTCAGCTCGAAGATGATGGGAAACTGCACCGCACCATCGATGCAACGCAAAACGTCCAAATTAAGCTCCGACGTCTTGAGCTGGATCGAAAAAATCTGAAGCTCTGGCACTCCCGGCTTGGCGGGCAGATTGATCGTTTCCGGTGCCAACTTGTATTGCCAGACAATCTGCTCCACCTGCTCGACGAACAAGTTCTTCAGCCTCGTATTAGCACCACTGTGTTCGTAGATCTTGTTCTTTGGCAGGGTGCGACCAAAAGCGGTCTGCTTCGGGTAGTTTATGAACGCGGCGTTCGACTCGAATCGGGCGGTCAGGCTCATCCAACCTCCTGAATCACGAGGAAGGTGATCAGCTCGAAGTCGTCCAGCCCGGCAATGGTGTTGACCAGCGCGGTGGTTTTGCCGCTGCTGAACAAGCTGTCCAGATCCTTCTCTTCTTTCACCTCGATCATCGAGCGGATAGTTTTGCCAAGCAGCTCGGAGTAAACCTGCATCTTGCGGCCATCGGCCGTTTCCTTATTGAACAGGCCGCAGGCATCAGGAATGGACTGGACCTGCCCCTTGCAGCAGCTGCGCACCAGATCAAGCAAACGCTTGACCTCGGTGTGGTCGTGAATGACCTCGCCCTCGCGATTGATGTAGACGAGGTAGTAAGGGTGCAGCCGGTTGTGCAGGCTGACAGTGACGCTCGGGTTGAGGTTGCGCAGCGTGAAGATCACGCCAGGGCGCAGACCCAACTCAGGCTTGGCAGGCACCACGGCGTGCATCCCACTTGGCACATTGCTCAATTCGCCATTGGCCTTCACATAGTTGAGCAAGTCCATGCGGAAGTCATTGAGCCCTAAGTCTGTGATCGACACTCCAGTTTTCAGATCCTCCAGCTCGATCACTTCCTCCTGCAGACGACGCAGCTGCTCCTTGCGATAAGAGACATCGTTGGCCTGGGCGCTCAGCACATTGTCGTCACCGGTGGCCGTGACATCGGCAATCATCATTCGGCTCTCTACGCGCTCTTTGAGATTAATGTACTCATCGAGCGAGATGTCTGGCCAGTAGTTGACTAGCTGAATGCTGGCGTTGATTGAACCAATGCGATCTATTCGACCGAAGCGCTGAATGATGCGCACGGGGTTCCAGTGGATGTCGTAGTTGATCAGGTAGTCGCAGTCCTGCAGGTTCTGACCCTCGGAGATGCAGTCAGTGCCAATCAGCAAATCAATCTCGGCCGGCTCGTTCGGTAGCACGATGGCTTTCTCTTTGGAGCGCGGCGAGAAAAGCGTCAATAGCTCCTGAAAGTCGTAGCTTTTTTTCAATGTGGACTTGGGTGAACCAGATCCAGTGACCTTGGCGCTATGCAACTGCTCGGTGGCCAGCAAATCGGGAGCCAAGTTGGCGTACAGATAGTCAGCTGTGTCAGCGAAGGCGGTGAAGATCAGGACCTTTTTGTTGCCGGGATTCAGCGGTGCGGCAATCTTCCCAAGAACCAGCGATTTCAGATGCTGCAGCTTGGCGTCATCGGCCGGTGTGATCTTGTGCATCGATGTCAGTAATCCATCAATGATTTCAAAATCAACCTTTAGCTCGTGCTCCCAAGATGGCAAGTCCATGTCCGCAAGGCTGATCTTGATTTTGCCACCAATCTCGCTATCACCAAGATCAGACATATCTTCATCGTCTTCAGCATCAAGGCCATCCAGCGCTTCCGTTAGGTCGCCAACGCTAGTGATAGCTCCAGCCTGGTTGAAGGCACTGATTTTGGCCAATGTACTCGTATGATTAGCTCGTAGCGATTGCAGTGTTAAACGGAAAGCTTGAATTGAGCTTTCCAAGCGCTTGAGCAGGTTAGTTGTCATGAGAGCCTGAAGGCTCTTTTCACGATCAACCTGGCGCAGTGTGCCCTTCCCGCCTCCGACCTGCGTGTCGTACATTGCCTCATACTTCTTGAGCCGGCTGGGCAAAATGTAGCTGATGGGGGCATACACCGCGAGCCTGAGCAGTGACAGCTGCTCAAAAATCTCATTGAAGCTCATCACATCGGTTCGCTGTGTGAGTGGGCTGTGAAACGACAGCGGTTTGCGTCGCTCGGGGAACTGACCAATATCCGTGGTGTCGTAGAAGGTCTGGATATGCTTTCGCGAGCGCGCAATAGTGACGCTGTCGAGCAGCTCGAAGAAATCAAAGTCCAGCGAGTCCAGAATAGCGCGCGCGGTACGCTCTTCTGGTTGCAGTTTTGCCCACATGTTGAAGCTCGCTTGCGCACCACGGAAGATGTCCTCAACCGTTTTGCCAGTACGCAGCTTCTTGCTGAGGTTCTCCGAGTCGCCTTCGTAGGCCAGTGCCAGTTGATTTCGCAGGTCATTGAAGCGGTTATTCACCGGAGTGGCCGACAGCATCAGCACTTTGGTTTTCACCCCGTCCTTAATGACCTTGTTCATCAGCTTCTGGTAGCGGGTTTCCTTGTCTTTGTAGGCATCGTTGTTGCGAAAATTATGCGACTCGTCGATGACGACAAGGTCGTAGTTGCCCCAGTTGATACGATTGAGTGGCGTGCCGAACGACTCGCCGCTGGTGCGGCTGAGGTCGGTATGGCAGAGCACATCGTAACTAAAGCGATCCTTCGCGAAAATATTGGTCTTGAGGTTACGGTTGTAGTTGAGCCAGTTGTCGGCCAGCTTCTTGGGGCATAACACCAGAACTGACTTGTTGCGCAGCTCGTAATACTTGACGACTGCCAAGGCCGTGAAGGTTTTGCCCAAGCCAACGCTGTCGGCCAGGATGCAACCGCTGTAGGTCTCGAGTTTGTTGATGATCCCGGTGGCCGCATCCTTCTGGTAGTTGAAAAGCTTGTTCCAGATGAGCGTGTCTTGATAGCCCGTGCGGTCGTTCGGCAGGACATCCTCGTTGATGTCGTCCAGGAACTCATTGAAGATGTTGTAGAGCATCAGGAAGTAGATGCTCTCCGGTGAGTTCTCTTGATACACCGACGCAATGTGATCGCAAATTTGTGCTGTAACATCCTGCAGCCTCTCTGAGTCGCTCCAAATTTGATCGAACAGACTGAGGTAGGTCGCTGTAAAGCTCGATTCGTCCATCTTGTTGACGAGGTTAGAAACAGCGTTTCCTTGCTGATAGCCAAGATCAACCGCCGTAAAGCCATGCAATGGCATATAGGCAGTATGTGCAACTCCCGACTGCACGCAGGCGAACTGCTGCATAGGCGCTTTGCTGCGATTGGACTTGAAAGTCGCCTTTCGGCGTATCCAATCCGCGCACTCTTTTGCGATGGCACGCTGAGTCAGCTGGTTGCGAAGCTGAATCTCGAATTCGCTACCGTACAAGCTACGCTCGCGATCCGCTTTGGGGATGTGGAACTCCCTGCGCTCCTTGCGAATCTTATCAGTGACTTCATTGGCAACGAAGGTTGGCGAGGTGAAGATGAAGCTCAATTCATCAATCTTCTCCAGCTCTGACTTGAGTGCCTCAAATGCATACATCGAAAAGCAGGAAGCAGCTACCTTCAACCGCGAGTTTGGTTTGAGCGTACTTTTCAGGTCATCGCCGAGCAGGCGACTGATGTTATCGATGAGTTCCATCTACTTAAGCCCTAGTCAACATTCCTAGCGAAAATATCGCCAGAAAAGATGCCCCCTGTTTTATCGATATAGCTCAAGCGACTGCATGAGATTTGTTTTTATTCTTTCACGAAGACTCGCTGGCGATACTACAGTGACCTCATGCCCGTAACTCAGAATTTCGTTGATTAACTCGCGGTCATCGTTATACGGCAACTCAACTTGATAGCTACCATCCGCTAACCATTCCGCTCGCTGCTGCTCATGCCACACCTGCTTGCTCACCCACTGTGCTCTGGCTGGGCTGAAGCGCAGCGTTGCCCACTGCATCTCACTACCATTGAAAATGCCATAGCCCGTGCCAAGCACTGCATCTAGATCAGTCTCTGGCACAACCATCGATTCGTGCGGCGTGACGGTTACCGACTCAATCGCGTCCAAACCAAAGCTGCGGATGGCCTCGCGGGTATGACACCACGCCTCCACATACCAATTTTCACGGTAGTGCGTGAGGCGCTGCGGACTGATCTCGCGCTCAGTGCGTTCGCCGGTATTGCGATTCAGGTGGGTGATGACCAGCCGCAAGCCATCCAACGTGGCCCGAGCAACTTTTTGGAAGTGCTTGGTTGACGACACGCGCCGTTGGTTTTGAATCAGACGGACGCGCTTTGAGACTGCTTCAGGGTCAATGTTTTCAGCACTCAGTAGCGCCTTCAGCCGAGACTTTAATGGGGCAATTTGTGGGCCGAGTAAGCCTGGCTCAATGTTCTCCAGCAGCTTGGTGGCGGTGAGCAGTGCATAGGCTTCTGAACTATCCAGCCACAAGCCTGGCAGCTCGTACTTGGGGCCGGTCACGCTCCGCCGTTCAAAGCGATAAGCATTGATGTCGCGGTCATAGACGATGGGCGCATTGAGTTGGTCGCGCAGAAATTCCAGATCTCGCTTGAAGGTCGCTTGCGAGACCTCCAGGGTATCCAGAAATTCGTTCAGGGTGACATGAGCCTGGCTGCTGAGCAGCTGGTCAATCATGTGTAGGCGAATCATTCTTGTCATGGGAGGAGCATAGCCTAGGGTAAGGTCAGAATTTGAGCCTGTGCAATGAAATACTCCACTGACCGATCAAGGAGTACGCACCATGATTTACATCATACTTTTCATTTTTATCATGACTAAATTGTCGAAAAAATTTAGCTAACTGGATACGGCCAACTACGCCCCAGCGCGCTGACCTGAGTTTTTGCCAGCCCCACAAAAGCCCATGATTCCTGACATACCCAAACAGGAGGAATTTTGTGATGGTTGCAAACTCGGAAGACCGCGTCATTTTCAGACCTGAGCTTCAGCAGCTCCTGCATGTCAGCAGCGAAACCATTCGCCGCTGGCTGCTGGGTAAGCGACTCCCCGCCCCTGATGTCGCCCTCACTCGCAAGACCGTAGGCTGGAAGCTCTCCACGCTTGAAAAGGCGGGGATCAGGCTGGCGTGAACCCACAACCATCCAGCCAATCTGCCCAATCCTGCAGCATTTTCTTGCGGTCAGGCAGATACTCAGCTCGGTTGTAGATTGCCCTGATCTTGTTATCAGGCACATGAGCCAGCTGACGCTCAATCGCATCGGGACTATAGCCATTCTCATTGGCCCAGGTGCTGGCAATAGAACGCCAACCATGGCCTGTCATACGCCCTCTGTAGCCTATTCGGGCGATCAACGTGAGCACTGCATTTTCAGACATGGGTCGATCCATGCGATGAGGTGCCGATAACACATATCGAGTCTCTGGCCGGCTACGTGCACGCAGCTGCTTGAGCACCGCGAGTGCCTGATCCGACAGTGGCACCAGATGATCACGATCTCGCTTCATCTTGCCGGCCGGTATCAACCAGACTTTGGCTGTCTCGTCGATTTCCGACCACTCCATCATGCGCAGCTCATTGGTACGCACCCAAGTCAGCGCCAGCATGCGACACGCCAAAACGCTTTGCAGATCGCCCTCTAGTGCCAATCGCTCCAAAAACTCAGGCACTTCGCGCAAGTTCAACGCGGCAAAGCTCGTGACTTTGCTACGACCAAATGCTTTTTCAGGTCGAATCAGCGCGGCGGGGTTTATGTTCGCCATACCATTTTCAACGGCCCACTCGAAGACTTGCCCAATCCACATACGGACCTTGCGCACATAGACATGCAGGCCCGCCGCGTCCATGAGCAGCAACTCGGCCAGCAAATCATCGCGAGTGATGCTGCCAATCGTTTTCGCCCGCAATCGCACGAGATGCAACTCAATGCCTCGCATGGCATTGGTTCGATAAGAAGCTGAAACATCCTTGCGGCCTTTCCAGTAGGTATCTGCCGCCTCCGCGAGTGTCATGCCTTGACGGTTTGCTCGCCGTGGTGCCATGGGGTCATGGCCCTCGATCAGCGCTCGCTTGGCCTCTTCACGCTTCACACGCGCCGCCGCCAAAGAAATTTCAGGATATGAGCCCAGACTCATGGTCTGGGGCTTGCCGGTTAGGCGATAAGCAAGCCGCCAGGTACGCGAACCCGTCGTTGAAACATAAAGGTGAAGGCCGCCGCCATCAAAGAGCTTATAGGGCTTGTCTGTGGGCTTGGCACCCTTGCAGCGCGCGTCTGTCAGCGTATTTGTAGGCATTCTTCACCCCTGACTCGAATCCTGCCTACAGTGATACCTACAGACTAGCTGTGGTGAACCGTGGATTACGGTGTTCTATCGAGGGGAATCGTAGGCAAAGAAAACCCCCGCAAGCCCTGATAGTACTGGGCTTCGCGAGGGTTATCTAGGGGTACTGCCCGCTTGCGTGGGCTTGATTTGGAGGAGAAGGAGGGATTTGAACCCTCGATACGGGCGAACCG
>TARA_R110001592_G_scaffold132832_2_pt1 | contig 13401 bp, 11 predicted proteins | sample TARA_R110001592 | Tara Oceans TARA_R110001592 (sample SAMEA4398387) | marine metagenome | biome: Polar Biome; feature: [SRF] surface water layer (ENVO:00010504); material: water (ENVO:00002006), including particulate matter (ENVO:01000060) such as... | depth 5 m
CATTAATTTTAATGATATAATTATCAATCAACCTTTTACCGACTTCAATTAAACGTGCGCGCTCATCCTTATTTGAAAAAACATAAGACCAATAATTTATATCAAGTGTATTCTGGTTAATGCATACATTTACAATGTTATTATCACGCAATGAAGTAACCTTATCATTTTCGTTTTCAAAAACCATAATTTTGTTGAATACAGTTTTAATGATGAAGTATAAAAATGAGAAAAGATTAGTATTTTTTGTCAAGTTATTATTAGAAATATCTTCATTTAGTAACTCGTCTTGTATTTTAGTAAAATATATATTAGAACTGTCTATGGGATATTTTTTATCATTTATGAAAGCTATCAATTCATCTGAACGACATTTTTCATATAAATAGCAATCGTTTATCGGGTTATTTGAAAATATTCCACCGTCAAGATAGTATTCATTATTATAAAATGGTGGCTTAACAAGCACTGGTATAGATATGCTCATATTAATCGCCTGTATAACCGTTAAATCGGGGTGAGTTATATAATTTAAATCGACTTTAGTAAATTTATTTAAATTTGATGTAAACAAATGCCAATGTACCTTCGTCAAATTATAAAATTCTTTCAATGTAATATTAATATTCACATCAGCAGCTAAAAATAATGGTTTAAGACAAGTTATAAGAAATGTTTCATCACACAAACCTTTTGTAAATAATAAATTAAAATAATCTATAGAAGAAAAATTCATTAGATTTCCCCATGGTCTTTTAATAATAAAATCATCAATAGAATTCCATTCTAATTTTAATAAAAATATTAATCCTACAATACAACCAATTGATGTAGAATATATTGATTTGATTTCATCGGGTCTTATTATATTTTTAGATACTAATTCTTTAATTGCTCCATATGAAACTATTCCAACGGGTCCGCCCCCACATAATACAATATGTTTGATAGTCATTATTATTAAATATATACCCAAAATTTTTAATATTATATTGAATATAATAATATAATATTCAATATAATAATATTATATTGAATATAATAATATAATATTGAATATTATATTATGAACGATTCTTTATATAATTTCAGCGATAAATATGATGCTGACAACAATAATTCTATAAAAATAAATATGGATGATTTGTACATTAAAAAACAGCAACAAGATTTAAATATTCTAAACAATTATAATAAAATATTGGGGCGGATACACAATAAGATTAAATTTACCTCGAAACAAATGATAAACCACCAATGTATATGGTATATTATGCCCGAAATGATGTTGGGAATACCCAAATATAACCACAAAGATTGCACTGTTTATATTATAGAAAAACTGAGATCTAATGGTTTTGTTGTTCGTTATACGCACCCTAATTTACTATTTATAAGCTGGAAACATTGGATTCCTAGTTATGTAAGAAGTGAAGTAAAAAAACAGACAGGAAAACAAATCGATGAAATAGGTAATCTAATAAATAAAGATTCATATATTAGTGATTTTTCCAAGGATGATAATTTCGATAGTTTAATGATGAATAAAAGCAAATCTGTAAAATCTAAACCAGAAGCGAAGAGCGATTATAAGGATATTAAATCTTATAATCCATCTGGTAATTTAATATATACTAATATGCAGTTGCAAAAGTTAGATATAGAAGGTTAATTTACTTATTTTTAAACTTTTTACTTCTTCTACCCCCGTTTTTACTTATTTTATTTTTTTTGCTACCCCCGTCAGTTAGTGATTTCCTGTAGCCCTTGGGATTAGATGTTCCATTAATTGGGGTTGTTGTATCTATCTCTTCTGTGGTTTCGGGTTCAACTTCAGCAACGGTTTCCGTTTGGACTTCACCTTTACCTTCAGTTTCGGCTTCTGCTTTTGTTTCAGTTTCGGCTTCTGCTTTTGTTTCAGTTTCGGCTTCGGCTTCATCTATATTTTCGGCTTCTGCTTGTGCTTCAGTTTCAGTTTCGGCTTCTGCTTCTGTTTCAGCTTCATCTATATTTTCGGCTTCTGCTTGTGCTTCAGTTTCAGTTTCGGCTTCTGCTTCTGTTTCAGCTTCATCTATATTTTCGGCTTCGGGTTGTTCAATACTTTCTGTCTCTGGTTCATCTATATTTTCTACAATGGCTCCTTTAATCTTGTCTGAAACTATTAGGTTTTTTTCATTTAATAGTCCAAAAATCTTTTCGAGGTCTTTGAAAAATTCAATATGTAAATCATAAATAATTATTTTAGAATTGGATGTTAGTTTCACAATTTCTTTGTATGTAATATTATCTTTTATCCTTATAATATTGTTTTGAACCCCCGTAACAACCCCATTACTGTCTTTTATTACTTTTTCATCAAATTCAAAAATATTAAGAATTGTTTCATTAAATAATTTATTGCGATTGGATGTATATTCGGTGAACATGTTCTTAACAATTTTGATAATTCGCTCATATACACGGTTTTCGTCATTTATAGAAAAATTGGAGGTTAATGTTTTACATAATTTATTGTATTTTTTAAATTCTTCAAATAATTTCTTCAGCTCATCGTCTTTAGATTTTAATTTATAATTATATGGTTTAATTAATTCGATTTCTAAGTTTTTAATTTTTTCAAGTATTTTTGGAGAAGTTTCGTATACTTTATTCATATTATTTGGGTTGAAGAGTATATTTTTTTTAAATGTGCTATAAATATAATCTGTATCGCATAATATATCAAATACCCCAGAATCATGTAGATTTTTGGTAAATTTATCTAAATTGGCTGGAAATTCCATATTGATATTGGTTTCGGTTTCATCAATATTCGATTCAAAAATAGCGTTGATGAATGCATGAAATACGTTATGATATTTAATTTTTTTAGAGGGTTTATCATTGTCGGGTTTATCATCATCGGGTTTATCATCATCGGGTTTATCATCATCAATTACTACATTGCTTAATTCTTCATTGTATATATCTTCATTATCGGGTTTATCCTCACTTTCCGAATTAGAATTTCCGGTAAATAAATTACGGAAATTATCAAATAATCCTCCGCCCATTTGGTTAATCTCCCTGTCATTAAAAGTTTTGCCTAATTCAGTGGTTTCATCTGATTCAGCAATTTCATCTGCTTCTACTGGTTCTACTGGTTCTACTGGTTCTACTGGTTCTCCCGATTCTTGTATTATAGCATTCTCTTGAGTTTGCAATTTATTTTTCTTGCTGGCTAATTCGGGGTGATTTAAATTATGATTAAATGTGCTATAAATACCCTTGATTAATATATATAATTTAACAAAATTAATAGCAACTATTTTACATAAATATTTCTGTTTTTTTGGTCTTATTACTCTCTGATCGGCATTATTTTTATACATAAAATCATTATTGTGTATATCATTCAAATTGAATATATATAAATCTTTGGATGTATTAAATTTAACATCAAATGGTATTTTGATTTTTTTAACAGCATTTAAATACAGTTCCTCTGATAATATATATAACTCGTTGCATTCATCACTAAAATCGGTATTTTTTTCATATACATTGGCGTAATTATTAAAGCTGGCAGACTTATATAAATAATTACCGAACGTTTCTTTAATAAATTCGTCGAATTTTTTATTTACCAGGCTCTTAGGTAATTTGTTAGAATTATCTGAATTGGAAAATAATGCGTCAAAGTTAATTAAATTAGACATATTATAATAAGTAAATAAAATTATTTATTATAAAATTGATAAAAATATAATTAAAACATATTTGGATGCTAATATTAAAATTACCTCATGGAACTTATACCGGATTGTAAAACGGTTTCTAACAAAGAATCAAATACAAGCGAACGCAACAACACTAAAAAAAATAGAGTTCGTTTATCTAACCGAAAAGATATAACTAAAATGTGGAATTTATTTGAACAAGAGATCGGGGGTGATACCAGTAGTAATAGTAAAAAAACACAATTGGAATGTATATATAGAACAGATGCTGTTTCAGATGAAAACAATGAAGATAATGATATATGTAGTGCATGTAAAACAACGCTGTTTATAGGTGACGAGGGCTTTTTGAGTTGTCCCAACCCTAAATGTGGTATTATTTATAAGGATAATTTAGATTTGGGAGCCGAATGGAGATTTTATGGTGCCGACGATAATCAATCATGTGATCCAACAAGGTGTGGTATGCCTATTAATCCATTGTTAAAAGAATCTTCGTATAGTTGCAAGGTTTTATCTAATGGAAAATTAAGCCATGAAAACTGGAAACTCAAAAGATATACAGCCTGGCAATCGATGCCATATAAGGAGAAATCTCAATATGATGAGTTTCAATTAATTACAATCATTTCACAAAACGCAGGAATATCCAAGATGATAATTAATGACGCTACAAGATACCATAAAATTATATCTGAATCGCAAACATTTAGAGGGTTAAATAGGGATGGAATTATTGCCGCATCGATATATATTTCATGTCGAGTAAATGATTTCCCACGAACAGCAAAGGAGATAGCATGCATATTTAATTTGGATAATACCAGTGCTACTAGAGGATGTAAAAACGCTCTATCTATCATCAATGATATTGAACATGAGAACTCACAAAGCGAAGGCATTATAAAATTAAGCAAAACCACGCCATTATCATTTATAGAGCGATATTGTAGTAAATTAAATATTAATAATGAACTGACTATGTTATGTAAATTCATGGCTAAAAAAATAGATAGGTTGAATTTAATTCCTGAAAATACCCCGCATTCTATTGCTGGTGGTATTATATATTTTGTATCCCAAGTTTGTAATTTGAATATTTCCAAAAGTACTATAAATCTGATTTCAAAAATCAGTGAAGTAACAATTAACAAATGCTATAAGAAACTGGAGAAACATAAATTGGATTTGCTCCCTGCGAAAATATTAACAAAATATACTTCATGAATTAGATAGTGTTTATATTATCTATTTTATGTAAATTATTGTCTATTTTATGTAAATTATTGTCTATTTTATATAAATTATTGTCTATTTTATATAAATTATTATCTATTTTATGTAAATTATTATCTATTTTATGTAAATTATTATATATATATATATATATATATATATATATATAATAATGGGGGTCCCAAAAATTGTATTTATAGTTCCTTATAGAAATAGAGAGCATGAGAAATTACATTTTTCTATTTATATGCAATACATTATGGAGGACTATGATATAAATGATTATGAAATATATTACAGCAATCAAATAGATAACAAACCATTCAGTAGGGGCGGAACAAAAAACATTGGTTTTTTGGCAATCAAAAATAAATACCCCGACGATTATAAAAACATCACTTTTGTTTTTAATGACGTTGATACATTACCATGTGTTAAAAATTCACTGGATTATATAACAACGACAGGCACAATAAAGCATTTTTTTGGTTTTACATTTACACTAGGTGGAATTTTTTCAATTACAGGTGGAGATTTTGAGAAGTGTGATGGATTTCCCAATTTGTATGGTTGGGGGTTAGAAGATAATGCAATGCTAGATAGAGTAACTAGAAATAAAATGAAAATAGATAGAGACGTGTTTTATATACCCGGAAAGGGGAACGATATAATTTCTTTAACTAGTGGTCCGATGCGATTAATAAATGATAAAGACCCGAGTAATTATAATTTGCGCAGATTCAATGATAACTTAACCAATATTAAAAACTTAGATTATACTATAATTTCCAACAAAGAAAATGCTATAAAAAAAAATACCAATGAGTTTATTATAAATATTCTGAAATTTGATAGTTTATTATCACACATAGCAGGCGAATTTTATCTTAAAGATATATCAAAGGGTTCTAAACTATATCCTAATTTACTTCAAAAGCAACGAACACGATCTCTTTGGTCTATGAATAGATTTATGAAGTGATTATTAAAATCTATATAAGATTTTAATAATTAACATATTAATATTGATATTATATATAATATCAATATTAATAATTAACATATTAATATTGATATTATAATATTTTGTATTATATATAATACTTTATACAAATGTCAGATAAATCGATTGAGTGGCATATGCAAAGCAAGGAGCTTTCGGGCGAAATGTATGATTTAACAGCAAGTTCAAGTATAAGCGCTACAGGTAAAATTAAATTCAAAGAGGCTAAGAGAAATGGTATATCAGAGACATTCGATAAATATATATACGAATTAGATTATATGACAGACGACCAGACAGACGACAAATTTTATAAACGAATGGATAGATTTAATTTTTTACAAGATTGCCAGAATATCGATAAAATGATAATGGAAGAACCCAATATTAGCAACGAGTTAAAGCAACCATATTTACAAAAATTATTCAGTTTTACTTGTAATTATTTAAATGGTGGTGATGGAATCAATCAACATACAAAACAACCTATAATTGTAATTCTCTCGGGTGGAAATGTAACCGCCATATATATAAATCTCTTAAAAAATGTACTTAGCAATGAAGATGAAATTAAAAAATTAATCTCCAAATATTTCGATGGTATAGGGGGCGAAAGCATTGAAAAAATTGAAAATATTTTAACAAAAATAAGAGAATTATTTGCTGAGGCTGAGGCCCAGGCTAAGGCAGAGGCGGAGGCGGAGGCGGCGGCGGCAGAGGCTGAGGCAGAGGCTGAGGCTGAGGCTGAGGCTGAGGCCGAGGCTGAGAATGAGAAAAAGTTAACCGAAGAAATAATGGAACCTATACAGCGATTAAATGTCGAGTTAAATGATACTAATTTAAAGTTAAGCGATTTAGATTTTATTATAGTCCCAAATAAGTTTGATAATATAAGGGATCTTTTTCCTTCTACCAAATCTAAAGGCGGTGGAATGCCGACGGATATGGATGAGACAAGACCCAGTTCCAGACCCATACGAGAAAAAAGAGCCCCAGACCGTTTAATAGATAAACCAGTGGAACAGGTGAAAAAGAGAAAACAAACCACCAAAAAAGATACTACTCCTGCTCCTGTTCCTAAATCAAGAACCCAAAAAAAAATTTCAAGGGTTCAAGACAATACAGAAAACACAGTTCAGTCTGATGTTAACACAGAAGGCGTATTATTAGTTAGATTAAAGACGGCCAATAAATATCTGGATTTACAAAAATCAACCAAAGAGATGCCGGAAGAAATAAAACAAATAGTTGGAAATGTAAATAAGTATTATAAGGCAAATGAAAAAGCATGCTCTGATGATTTGGATAAATTAAAGACTACCATACAGTTGCTGAGACAACCTCAATTATTTAGACACGATTACTTAGAAAACCCTGATATTGCTGTTTTATGTAAAAATTATTTGTTAAAGATGAAGGCGCAAAAAAAATTAATTTCAGAAATGACAGATTTAAATTTAAAACATCTAATTGATTATTTATCAACTCCAAACCGGAATGATAACGTGGAATTGGTCCCTGGGAGCGATGAAGAAAAACATGAAGAAGAAGACGACTCAATAAAATTAGCCAATTTTATGAAGTTTATACATATTAATGGAATACGGCAAAATGAGCTGATAGCGAAATTATGTAGAGACGAAGATACAAAATACCGAACAGCAGGACATGTTGTTGATAATTTTAAGTCTTTGGAAACTATCACCAATAGGAAAGATCCACTTGTTAAAATAATGTCTGAATTAGTATTAGAATTTTCTAATAATAATGCTATTAAAAATACACTAAAAAGAATTCATAACACATTTACGGGCAGTGAAAATAATAAAGGTACATTCGCAAATATTACACCTGCCGTATTTAATTTGTCCCGGCTACATAAAAGATTGACTTATTCTATAGGAAGTTTAATTAATCCTGAAAAGAGTAAAATAGAAAATATGATAATACCAAATAATTCAAAAATATCAACAAATATTTTTACACCTGTAAAAATAACATCAGATTCCGGTTATGAAATGTCCGACGATGAACTAAATGAACTATTAAAAGGAGCACTGGACACAGATAATGCATACGCGGGTATGTTAGAACCGGACTTGAATCACCTAATCAAACGGTTTGAAACACTTAAATTATCTCCTTCTGGTGGTCGTAAGAAAACGCATAAAAGAAGAACGAGAACAAGAACAAGAAGAAGAACAAGAACAAGAACAAAGAAATATAAAGCACGTAGAAGTAAAAAACATTAAATCAATAGTTCAAGATGATAGAATAATCCCAAAAAGGATAACAAGAGAAGATACAATTTTTTTATATGTTATTAATTCTTTAAAAATCAATGTATCAAATACGGTTGTTAATACAATACCGCCGCCACACCAAATAGTATATGCTACACTCAGGGAATATTTATTTAAAGTTTTGGGGAATGTATAAAAAGCAACAGCATAACCACTATACACAGGTAAAAACCAGCGTTTATCAGCAATTGTATATTTCAAACAACAAGTAGATAGAGTTTCAAGTAGAATAGACCCGATTAGATATAAATCTGGTCTATCTAATAATAACATTGTTATTGGTTCATTTATACGAGCAATATTGGTAATAGCGGGTGATACTAACCGAGTGGAAGTTAATACCGGTATAATTAGATGGTTGATACTTTTTTGAGCGTGCATATGTGGATAGATCATTGTGTCGTAATATATTGTGCTTATTCGTTTATTATTTATTTATATATATATATAAATAATACCTTTCTATTTTATAATTTTATATTGTATAATTATATAATATAATTATATAATATAATGGTAAATAGTATAGTTGGTCAGGGAACATACGGCTGCGTAATAAAACCGGCATTAAAATGCAAAACCAGTAAAGTAAAACATGGGGATAAAATTTATAAAAATAAAGTGTCTAAAATTATGTTTGATGAAGACGCAAACGATGAATTAGAAGAAATGAAATTATTATCGTCAATGCCTGATATAGGGAAATATGCTGTATCAACGCCGAAATTATGTAAGCCAGAATTAGATAAACAATTTGATAATATTGTAAAAAAATGTAATAAGACGACGGTGAATGTTAATAAGTATTTTATTGATGATAAAAAGCGTTTGTCTCAGTTATTATTAGAAGATGGTGGTATAAATTTAGAGGAAGCAACGCAGGTGCTTTTTGATAAAGTTGTTGATGATTACGAAGCAAAGGTTTTTTATACTTCTCTTTTAAATTTATTTGAAGGGTTAATTTTTTTTAATAAAAATAAAGTCATTCATTTTGATATAAAACCGATGAATTTAGTATATAATTTTGATACAGGTATTTCTAAATTTATTGATTTTGGTCTAATGAAAACACATGAAAAAGTTGTAAAAGAATATAGCAATAATACTGCATGGTATGCTATTAGACATTTTAATTTTCCACCCGAAAACGAATATGGATTAAAATCGTTATTTTATCTGGCTGTGCCTGCTGAAAAATATAGAGACCATTTCAAAACGTACGATAGTTTTTTACAAAAACTAATCAAAACATTTGATAGTTGGGGATTATGTGTCGCATTATATAATGTTTTTAATTATGCTAAAATTAAAGATACCAAAAATAGGACATTTTTGAATGAATCAATAGAGTTATTTCTAACATTTGCCAGTGATAATATAAATAACAGAGACGACCGTTTAAATCTGTTACGCGATTCATATACCAAATTATTAAAAGATTATAATATTTATACTCTAAAAAAACAATCACAATACGTTTCACCTAAAATAAAAAAACAAGTTGATAGTATCAAAAATAAGAATATGGACGATAACGTTTTAAAAGCAAATTGCGATATAAAAAATAAAGATTTAAATCCATTAACAAAAAGATGTTTGAAAAAATGTGAGGATGGATTTCTGAGAAATGAAAAAAATAGATGTATTAAAATTAAAAAACCAAAAATTAATACTACTACTACTAAAAAAAAACCAAAAGTTAATACTACTACTACTAAAAAAAAATCTACTGGAAATAGAGAAGTTGCTTCCCTGCACCAGATTAAACAGTGGAATGATATCGAAAAAAAATGTCTTAAACAAAATAAAGATTATAATCGATTAACAAAAAGATGTAATAAATTATGTAAAAACAACCAAATACGGAATGAAAACTTTAAATGTGTTACAAATAAATAGCAATTTTTTGTTAGATATAGAAAAATTTGAACTTGTTATATTTAATGTTACTTAATAACATTAAACAAAAACAAACTAATAATATCATCAACCAACTCTATGTCGATTAATTCGCTTGCAAACATGTCTCCTTTTGCCGATAGCCAAATGATGCGCCTCGGTGTCCCCCCTCCCGTGGCCATATTTGCATGTATCATTCAGAGACTATCTAGCGAACACAATGCAAGTATCATTCAGAGTGTATTTCGCGAATACACTGTAAAAAGGCGCGCTACCGTGTATATGCAGAAGATTTGGAGGGGGTGGGAATTGAGAGAATTTTGGAGAGAATGCGTCTGTGACCGTTATTGCCCCCGGAATGTTTGTCGGTCTCACTTCGAGTACGAAGCCGAGGAGATCGCTGAGGCCGTCGCCTACTTGCGTTCCTTCAGTTGATATCCTAACTAAAAGACCCCCCCCAGTAAACTATAATTTGAAACTAAAAAATATATAATATACAAGATAATATTTAGTATATTATATATTTTTTAATGTGCTTAATTGGCGTTATTAATAATCCAATCCGGTTATTTATTCGCCGAAATCAATTAAATCTTCACAAATAACTTTTGGTGACCGTTTTATTATATTATTTTGTAATTCTATATTTAATTTCTCTAAAATTTCATATTTTTTTCTCGTTTTATCTAATTCATCTTTATATTCATAATTTAATTTTTTCATTTCTCTCAGTTCTTTACATTTATTATCAAACGCTTCATTTAAATTATTTGAAGAACCAAATTCTTCTTTATATAATTTATTTGCGGGATTAAGACATCTTTTCTTATGTTTTGCTGTATTAAAATGGCTAGCAATCATACTTGAATATTTTTTTGGATAAAATGTTGTTCCACAACAAATACAACCATTCGGAAATTTATTTTGCAAATCTCTAATGTTTAAATCAATTTTTTCTGTGTTTAATTCATTTAATTTAGCTTCATAATTAGGTATAACTTCAATTATAGACATCTCATTATTTATTATTGAATTTATAATTTTAAACTAATTTTTATAATATTTTATAAAATTTAGTTTTTTGGTATCGCGAATGATTTAAAAATCATCACCAAAATCAAAGGCTTTGTCTGGGTTTTCTACTTTTGTTGCTAAGCTATATTCGGCTGTCCTTCCCTCAAAAAAATTATTCTTCGTATCAAGTGAAATACTTTCCATCCAGTCAAATGGATTCGTGGTTCCATATATCTTATCTCCACCCAACTGAACGGCTAATCTATCGGCTATAAATTCTACATACTGCTGCATTAACATATCATTCATACCAATTAAACGACATGGCAGAGCATCATTGATAAATTCAAGTTCAATTTCAACCGCCTCTTTAATAATTTCTTCAATCTTGCTCTTTTTAAGTGGTCTCTCTAATTTATTATGTAGTAAAACGGCGAATTCTGTATGGAGTGCCTCGTCTCTTGAAATAAGTTCGTTGGAAAAACACAGACCAGGTAGAATTCCCCGCTTTTTAAGCCAGAAAATAGAACAGAAAGCACCACTGAAAAAGATGCCTTCTACTACAGCAAAAGCAACAAGACGAGTAGCAAAATTAGAGCGTTTGTCCTGAATCCATTTAATTGCCCAGTCGCCTTTTTTTTTTATACAGGGGAACTCGCCTAAAGCATTGAATAGTCGGTGTTTCTGTGTTGTATCTTTAATATAAGTATCAATGATTGTGGAATATGTGATAGAATGAATATTTTCCATCGCAATTTGTAGACCATAAAAGGCGCGTGCTTCGGCCAGTTGTACTTCGCCCATAAACCGTGTTCCTAAATTTTCAAGAACAATACCGTCGCTTGCAGCAAAAAACGCCAAAATCATAGATATGAAATGTTTTTCGTCTTCATTAAGGGCTTCCCAATGCGGCTTATCTTTGGATAGGTCAATTTCTTCTGCTCGCCAGAACAAATCTTCCTGTTTTTTGTACATTTCCCACACTTCCTTGTCCTTAATTGGAAACATAACATATCTATTATCGTCTTCTTTTAATAGTGGCTCAACAAATGTCTTGCTCATCCTAAATAATATATGTTTATATTTTTAAATCAGTTTTTTATATAATTTTCGAAATCAAGAATGAAATTTCTGGAAACAATCAATTAATATATATTATAATATTATAAATGAATGTTAGTTTTAATAGTCTAGTTAGTGTGGTAAATAACGAGAAATTAACAAATTTTGTTACATTTATAACTATAGCTTTAACAATCGGGTATTTCGTGAATAAAAATTACAACGCGATTGTATTGTTATATCTATTGGGAATGGTGATATATTTATTGTGTAAAAATGTATTATATAGTTTAGGAATTAGTATAATATTAACAAATATATTCATTTCTTCAAATATGATAGATGTTGATGATAATTTAGAAACACAGAAGAAAAAATCATAGACAATCATTGATTGTATTACATTACAATTTATCATATATTAAATAATAAAAATATAATTTATAATTTAATATTAATGAGACAGCTAGGAGATATAGGACAACAAACCGCATACGAGGATGGATTAGTGCGGGGAATATTAACTGATGTAAAAGAAAAAGAGCAAAAATTAATTAGTGAATATAATAATTTAAAAAATTTCAAAACTAATAATTATCAGGAATTTACACCACATATAAACGCCGAATTAGCTAGGCGCGAAGTTTTTTTAAAAAATAGAAAAAAATTATTAAAAGATCAACGCAGGGCATTATTAAAACTGCTAGACCATTTACTTACTGTTGATTCAAAAAAACAATTTTGCACTGAAAAATTATTAAATGAAATAAATAGGATCGAAGATGAATTAATTCCATATAATAAAATATAGTAAAATTTATATATATATTATATATAAAATGAAACCCGACGTTAATAACATTGTAAAAAATAAATATCTTCTTTATTTGGTCGCGTTGTTCGCGCTATTTGATATTTTAGGAAGTTTAAAAAGGCTAGAATTTGGTGCTGTCTTATTTTTCTATTTATCAGGAATGATTGCCTACTATTATACTAAAAACATGACATTGGTGTTGGGGAGTGCTTTAGTTGCAACCAATTTAGCACGAATGATTAAAAATATGTCAAATATCAAAGAAGGTTTAGAAAATGAAGACGAAGAAGGCAAAGAAGGCAAAGAAGGCAATGAAGGCAATGAAGGCAATGAAGGCAATGAAGGCAATGA
>TARA_R110001592_G_scaffold363284_1_pt1 | contig 13398 bp, 25 predicted proteins | sample TARA_R110001592 | Tara Oceans TARA_R110001592 (sample SAMEA4398387) | marine metagenome | biome: Polar Biome; feature: [SRF] surface water layer (ENVO:00010504); material: water (ENVO:00002006), including particulate matter (ENVO:01000060) such as... | depth 5 m
CGACACCCACGCTCGTACAGAAACACCCCTCTATCATGAATATTTCGTAGTCTACGATGTAGTTACTCTCGTTCGTCAGATACGCGGTTCGTCTGGGGCACACCTGGAAAGGGGCCTTCTTCGTTTTTAAAACCATTTTTTATTGTTGGTCAACATTAAAAAAGGATGTATTTCTATCTAGTCGTCGCGATTTTCACTTTAATCGTCATCGTTCAGAATAAGTCCCGGGGGGTCACTCACAGTGTCGACAAGCTCGTCAGGCAGAGCGCTCGCTACGCAACTGCGGCGCAACAAGATACTTCCCCCATGATTGCCGTTTTACACGCCAACTACGCCGCGGCTTATTTATATGCACTGAAAGATATAGCTACCAACGCACAGATTCACAACGCTACGGGTATTGACGTGAAGAAGTTTACAGAGCATATCATTAATGTTCAGGATATGGTCACTAAAAAAACTACCGAAAACTGTCCAGAATTTGTTGGTCAGCTGGATGTGTACCTCGCGGAAATCGGCGGTGAAGCCTAGGGAAATCGCGTCGAATGTAATTTCAAAAATGACCAGGAAAGAAGTCGTCCGCGATAAAATCTGGGATAAATGCCTTGCGAACGCCGTCGATTTTTACAGTTTGAAGGAACCGGACGACCGATGTCATAAGCTCGCTGACGCGACCTGGAAAACCAAGATGTCATATAAACGCTTGCAGCTCAAGAAGGATTCGCGAAGGTCGATCCTGATCGACCAGACCCCAGACCCGGTGGTGCAGAAACGCACGTCCGCGGTACTATGCGGTGCGACGACGGTTTCGGGCAAGCCATGCTCCTTCAGAGCCGTGTGTGGACAGTTCTGTAGAAAGCACAAAGTCAGTGCGAACGTTGAAATCGGGACGAAAATAAATGTGTAGTTATATAAATGCTAGATCAGGATACACTTCGACCAGTGATCGTCTCGATGGCGCTGTACATCAGTATCGCCACCCTTGTTCCCATCCTTTTCAAAAAGCCGACCAACGTCAAGTTCGTCGACGACATCACCCTCAGTATCATCCGTCAGAAGGAGATGCTCATGAGCGGTACTATCATCATAGGCCTTATCACTCTGGGCACCAATTACATAAACGAAGAGTTGATTTAAATCGTGTTAGAGAAGTTGGTTGCGGTCTCTTGAAACTTTTCGTACGGCAGTTGTTTGAGGAAATCACCCCCTTCTTCAAACGGGTTCCCTTGTTTATTCGTGTAATAATTCGCTCTAGGGTCATGCGTTGCGAAGAAATCCATGTTATTTTTCCCGATGGAAACGGCCGTATCGTAGAACAGTCTCTGTTTGTCCTTGTCGGTCATCATAGATTTAACCTTAGATTTCACCATTTCAATAATTGCCATTATGTTACCTGTGTCGGGGATGTACCTATCACAGTCACTGGTTTTATCACTGGAATATAAATTCTTATTGGAGATGTGCATCCGCGCGTCGTACCAGCTGTTGCCAACCTCTTTTTCGTCGCAGGTAATTTCCCCTTCACCCGAACTTCCTTCTTGAGTACACGTGAACCCCTTGGCACAAGCCATGACCTGCTTTTCATTCAGAGCGTTCACGACCACTCCACCCAATTCTTTGACCATGTCAGTGATCACTTTCGCGTCACTCTCGTCCTTTATGATTTTTTGGAGAGCTTCGTTGACCAGGGGTTGCTTGAAAAATGCAATCGATATGTCAAGAAGTTGTTCGAGAACCGTTCCGCCCACGGATAAACCCGGGTTTCCCTTGACAGTATACATTTCTGTACTGGGTGTTTCAATATCTTTCAGTTTTTCCTTGAGATTTTCTAAGTCGTCCACGGTGTCGCTCTTAGCTTTTATGACGGGTTTTTCAGCTGAGGTCGACGATGATGACATCGCAGACTTCAGACACGACGCCACGCTCGATGACACTGCCAGTGCACCGACTACACCGAAGAAAGACATTTACTTAAGACTGAGAAAAAAAACTACTCTTTACACTCTCCCCACTCACGACCCGTTTCGTGTGGGTGTGATCCATGTAACGTAACCTCTTCTCGTACGCGTCCCGCATGAAGTTCAAAAGTTGATTGAAATTGGGTTTTCCCCATTCCATTCCTTTTTGAAAAAGGAAATCGTCCTCCTCCAACTTTTGAGTTTCACAATCTATCAGGTATGGGGTCTTGACGTACTCGGGTGCTCCTCCGTAATCAGTGATGATCACCGGTTTGTCGCGCATGGCGGCTTCCACGGCGCCCAAACCCACACCTTCCGAGTGGCTGAACGAAACGTAGCAATCTGACGTATCGTGAAGTTCGTTCATATTCTCTTCGGGGATTACACCGTTGATGACCGTGACCCGAGGAATTTGTATATCGATATCTTTTTTGCACGTGGCTTTTACGACGAGTCGAGTGTTGGATTCGTTCAGTCGGATGAACGCCCTTAGAATTTCTCTAAACTGTTTTCTTGGGTCTTGTATGTTGCCGATGTGATAAAATACGTATGGCTTCTCCGGTGGTGTGGGTATATGCGCTCTGACCACATAAAACTGGGTGTCCGGGAACTGGGAAGAGAATACAGATTTACAGAATTCAGAAGGGACCGCGATTTGTTCAAACTCCTTGAACAATAAACCGTAATCAGGGTGGACAGTTTGCGTTTCACAAACTGTCATACACTGAAGGTCTTTGACGCGGGTTCTGATGTACGTCAGGTACTCCATGTGCCATCGGACGGGAAGCATGAAAACCAGTCCTCGCTCGGCCTCGGGTAGTTTATCCCCCAGTAGATAATAACCCCTCCCGAACAGTTTGGAGTATTTCAAGGCGTGTTGGCCGATGCCAGTGTTGAGTCCGGGTCCGATGATAATCATAGTTAAAAAACAAATCTTTCTTTTATATATAATAACACAATGACCACCCTCCGCCAAGAAATCGTCCAGGAAATGGCTAACCCCCGGGTGGATAAAGCTCGGTTATTCGACTTACTGTTAAAGATCGTCGATCACACACCAACTACCGCCACCGGAGGAGGTGTAGGACCCGCGGGTCCTCCAGGACCACAGGGTGAAGTTGGACCCCGGGGACCGGTCGGTCCCGCCGGCAAGGCGGCCGTGGCGACCACAACGGGTACCACCAAAAAAACCACCACCAAGAAGAAGACCGAATCGGCTTAAAGCTAAGAGTGTAATATATAATAAGAAAAATGGACACACTTGTCGCGCGAGAGAGAGAATTCATCGCCCGAGAAGAAGCCAGCCTCGATTTTCAGGAGGCCTTACTCGACGCTCAACAGAGAGCGATCGATGAACAGAAAGCTATCATCCAGGCGCGCAGGAGGTCCCTAGAAGACGAAATCAGTCTCGCCGAACTTCAACGCAGGCTCGTACCCGAAACGCCCAGAAAGCGCAGGCGTGTCACCAGCGACCATATGACACACGAGGAAGTGTGCGCCAGTGTCGGGTTAGGACCGACGCAACGCGGTATAACGCTAATTCCAGACGGTGTCTATATGCAGTCTCAGACTGAGAACGACGTGGGCTATGAAGATTACATCACAGATGACTATGGCTTATACGATTTCGCAAAGCCGAGAAATATGGACGTCATCTCGACTGAAAAGGATCTTCGCCCAGGGACCATCAATCATACCCTTTTTATGATGGTTAACGAAAATGGGCCCCTCCCCGTTCGACTCGCTTTTGGCGGGAAAAATAAGTGGAAATTGACAGATAACCTATTCGTCACCGGATTTCGGTCATTTGATGGAATTTTGAAAATGAGACTCTCCGAGGTTAAAGTTCCGCGCATGATCACTTTGCCACGCGCAGCTGTCCCCTTGGCAGCACCACACGAAATCGAATAAAATGTCTTACGACGACCATTTCGACCGAGCGTGCTTCTACCTCGATGCAATGACCGAAGCGGAGGAAACGCTCAGGGCGTACTGGGCCGAAATACACACCGAGAACATGAACGAAATATCACCGGACGGCCAAAAAAGAATTTGGTCACTCGAATTCAAAATGAAGGACCAAGAAATTCTTCGCTCTCATTGGTTCGGACGACTCGTCGATGTCGGGTTCACACCCCGTATAAGCTGCGAATGGCACGAGTCCAAGAATATGCTGGTCCAGTACTGAATTAAAGAAATACAACCTTTGTAATATAAATGCAGTGTCTTACCGTGTCTTGCTTAACACCCCAACCTGCCAAGAAGGGTACTTCTTTCAAGGATTATCAACCTAAGCACACGATCATCAAGACATCTCGGGTCGAAGAGATCCGCGTGCAGATTGACAACCACAAACGCGCACAGGCGAAGATCCGGATGTTAACCGAGTGGAGTCGAAGGTCGATTCGGTCAACAATGAAAGATCTGGAGGATATACTCGAGACGCTCGAAGAAGATGAGTTTGAATTTTAAGTAGTTCGGTTTACAGTCCATAGAAAAGTACCCAAAAGAGTCACGATCAGCATAATAAACAGCCCGAATGAGTACTTCTTGGGTTTATTTTTCTCCTCGTCATTCTTATCGGGAAGCTTGGCGACCTGGGCGTTCAAGATGTCAATCTTCTTTAATAGTTTTTCGAGTACCTGGAGGATCTGAAGTTCACGGTCCTTAGGTTTTTCCTTGATGTTGACTGTGGTTATTTCGAGAACCATGTACCACTTACAGTTGGACTGGAGCAGTTGATAGTCCCCATCATCTTGACTCTCGTATATTTTAAAGTTTAATTTTTTTATAGAAATAGGATTGAAGTAATTTGTTTTTCTATGGAAACTCTTCCACTGTTTGTCTCGCAACACCAAACCCGAACTTCCCGAAAAATGACGTTCCAGTGGAACGCGGGCTAACACCTGACCATGGCGTTCATCGAGCAACTGGGCAACCTTAGGAACTTCCGGGCAGACTATGTCGACGTATTTAGCAATGTTATTACTCCCAGTCGCATCATTCTGACCGATTTGGGTGATGTAAAAATCGCACATCTTGATACCGAGCACTCTACTCATATCTTCCACATGGGTGTTGGACTCTAGTGTGAGGTCGAGTGCAAAGTTGTTATTCGTGCCGTTCACAAAACCGGATTCCAGAATTATATACTGGGTCTTCTTGGGTATATCGTCCAGTTGAGTCACCGACATTCTAATTTATTGCAACAAAATAAAATCTTCAGGAATGACATATGGAATACTATAACAACTATAACAACAGGGGTTTCTTTGCCAGAAATATAACTAAAATAATAATTGGGGTCGTAATTTTACTCGTGATCTCGCTGGCCATGTCGTCATTCGGTGGTGGGAGTGACGCTTCCACGGAAGCAGCTGTTGAGGCGGTCAAGGCCGCAGAGGAAGAGACCGTCGAGCGTGGGGGGAACAGTAGTAGCGGTGATACAGTCAAAGAGGGGAGCGAGGAACACGTCGCTCGGGTTACGACCGAGGCGAAGTTCATGTCGAACGTTACCAATCCGTTAGATGACCCGAAGGTTCTTGACGCGTCATCCAAGATGTTGTATGGCAAGTTAGATTTGAACAGTGATGGCAAGGTGTACGGCGACGAAATACCGTCGAATATGAAAGGTTTTGATCTGGACGGAGACTCCGTTTTGACGATGGAGGAACTCAAGGCCTATCTCAAAGACGCGTCCTGAGTTTAAAATCCGAATCGAAACCGTGAAAAGACAGCTTCCCATCTTTAATCATGCGCTTAATCGTATTGCCAACTTCGATGTTGTCCCGATACGCTTGAGCGTGCTGAGGCTCTGAGTCAAGACCCGGCATCAGAAGATTAAAAGCCATCATCTTCTGAGGGACGGAGAGTTGCTTGTCGGTGATGACCTTCAGAATATCTTTTGGAATCTGTGAGACGTCCATTACTTTTTAGTAACATCAATTTCCTTAACCTTAAACGCGAGGAGGTACCTGATGCTTTCCACGGCGATTGGTTCAAGGCTGTAAAGCACCCCGATGATACCGAAGGCGACCGCGATCCGGATCATGGATCCACTTTTCTTGAAGAATGTGTCAACTATTCTGTGGAGGAAAAGATTAGGTAGCGCGAAAGCGACGACCAGTAAACCGAGTGCGGTCGCCAGTGCGTCGGACTCGCTACCAGTCTTCTTGAACTTCTTGACGGACAACATCGCTATGCTGGTAAGGGCTACGAGGTCGATCATCACTTTGCCAACCTCCTGTCCAAACGAATCCGTGTGGTGAGGATAGATAGAAACCCGAGGGTGGATAGAGACTGCCCCGGCAACTTCATTGGCGAACGCACCAATCTTATACGACATGGTTTATTAATAGTGTACATTTTTTTTTAATCTCGAAGTCTGTGTATCCACTTCGAGACTAGTTCTGGAAAATTTGCTTTAATAGTCGCGGTGTACGATTCGAGCAACTCCTTTTCCGTCGCCTCATCCTGAGTAAGCAAGTTGCGGTCTGGTAGTATACCCATCTTGATGCCGTTCAACCAGTCTAACCTCTTATTAAAGTTTTTGAAAATTCTATATGAAACGAGCGACTCGTGTCTAATGTTCAGCACTCTAATTTCTTCGTGTATTCGATCTAAGTGTACCATTAACTTGAGGTAACATTTTTTGGTGGGTTCTGCCAGGCCATCTGAATATCTCTGGCTCTACAATGATTCACAAATGAAACTGGGTCGTGCCAATACGTACCCACGAATGCATCTGGATCGTTCACGTCGAAACTCTCACCACCTTGCGTGTACGCTATTCCGAACTGCCCAATCGACGGGTGTCTCAGGGCGGAATACCGTTTCCCAGTCGCACACGCCTCCATCGTGTGCGTTCGTTTCACGAGATTACAGTGGTTGCAGAGCGGTTGAAAGTCGGAAAGCACTTGAGTTCTGCGAGACAAAACCCTCGGGTCGTTGTACAGATCGTTTTTGTGATCAACAACTTCGGATTTGTTTTTTCCACAGCTCACACACGGTTGATTCTCGAGTGCCAGTCTGATATCGTCTCTGATAGGACGATCCTTACTCGGGTCGTCCCTCAGCCCTATCATCTGAAGCTCGACAACCTTGCTCGTGCGCTTCTCTGGATTTTGTCTGAAAACGTCCCATACATATCTCTTACTGTTGAACGGAATTCCGTTTCTTATGTTTCCATTGTTCGACCAACGAATACCGGCGGTGATCACTTCTTCTATTGAGACCCGTCGAGAAACCCCTAATTCGTTGGGCTGAAAAAGCGCGTCGATCTTTTGAGAGTTATTCATTTTCGTAGTTATAATACGTATTAAACTTTTAAGTACCTTCATTGTCTACTACATTTTTAAGGAGTTTAAAAAACTCCGGGTCGATCTCTGATCCGATGAATCTGCGACCAGTTCGTTTGGCTGCGACGGCCGTGGTACCACCACCGAGGAATGTATCTACGACTAAGTCGCCTTCGTTCGTGTGTTCTTTGATCAGCTCCTCGAACAGGGGGAGCGACTTCTGGGTCGGATGGAATCTATTCTTACCCGCTGCTATCGGATAGAAGTACACACCTTTGTTGTAGGATGAGTTGTAGGTTGCCTTGTTCTTCTTGACGAACGAGACCGCGATCTCCTTGGCGTTTGAAAGGTAATTGATTTTGGAGTTTAGAGGTTGTGGGTTGGTCTTGACCCATACGAACCATCGAGATTGTTTAAACTTGTTCTTCTTCATCATTTGGACCAGGGGAGTGATTTTTTCCCAGTCGAACCATACGATACAAGTTCCACCGGGCTTGAGCTTTTTGTAGAATAATTCGATGAATTCTTCGAGTTTTCCCAAGGTGAAATCCTCGTCCCATTGACCGTATTTTGTTTTAACAGCGTATTTTTTTCCATAGATCGTACCGTATTTGAGGAAGTTCTCTTTTGCGTTTTTAGCCATTTTAACATCCTTGTTTTTTTCGAGAAAGACTTTCCATTCATCTTCCGTCTTGGAGAGATCTTGATCCGAGTCAATCGCGTCTCTGAGCTTGTTCATACCCGATTCACGAGAAATGATGTACGGTGGGTCAGTCAGGAAGAGATCGACTGAACCATCTTGAATGGTATTAAGGAGGTCTATGCCGTCGCAATTACGAATATCCATTTCACTTATTTATTACACGAATCATTTCTTTATTTACCTGCGAATGAAAACACCACGGGCGAGTTCTGTAAAAGGGGTCCGATCGGTGATTCGGATCTGTACAGCTGCCCCGATCCAGACTGGACCAATGGGGTGTCGACATTTAAGAGACATCTTTTTGGTGGTGGGGAGTCGTAAGAGTAAGGGGGGTACTGGCTCCGAATAATAATTGTATTCTTCGCGGGGGGTGCAGCCTTCTCGAACCCCGGCGGTGGGAACAGTGTGCGCGGGACGATGTGTCCGTCGACACTGTGCTCACACGCGGTTTCGTCCCAAGAGACGACGCGCGGCGCTTTCATTGGCGCGCAGGGCGTCTCGAAATGGTAGGGCACCCACGAGTCGTGGGTGGTGCCGAGAATGAGCCGCGTCGCGTCATGCGTCGTCATGGTTTCCCGCCGAACGGACGACATGGTGGGCGCGGTGGGTGATGGTGAAGAAAAAGGAGAACTGGTCATCATTATGGTGTCGGTGAGGTGTCGGTGAGGTGTCGGTGAGGTGTCGGTGAGGTGTCGGTGAGATCGAGTGTGCGGTGCGGTGATGCGCGTGCGCGTGCGTTGTGGCACGCGCGCAACATGAGTCGTGAAATAAACAGTTTTTTGAATTCAAAAATTCTACGCTAAGATTAGTCCAAATTCAGCCAAGAATCGACCTCTTTGTAACGCTGGTACAGCTCAGATTCCAAATCCGTAATCACACGATTCGCCTCTTCTTCGTTCATATTCTGAACAGAGTGTACGAAATTTCCAAAAGAAGGTGGCATTTCCCGCGCTTTTTTCACCTCACTCAAAAATTGGCTCAGCTGGTGGTGGCCGAAAATCGGGAGGGTGGCACGGAATTGTTGAGGGTCAAACATCTTGATTTTTATTGTGAATTCCTGTTTCCCTAGGTTTACAATGTTTTGCACAGAAGAACACGAACCGCACGCGGTCCTCGCGAGCGTCCATGGGTGGGACGTCCCATTCTGGATCGACTGCGGCCGCGGCGCGCTAAGCGTCCGTGAGCTGACGGCACTGATACTAGACGGGTTCGCGAAGCAGGTTCCCGTGTGGCTGCCTCGAGACGACGATGTCACTCTCATGTGGTCCGGTCGCGTTGTTGACCCGACCCTGAGGGTTGCCGACGCGATTCCTAACCAAGCTCGAGTTTTCGTCCACATATAAAAAATAAAATCTTTTAATAATAATGTATGAAGTATGGACAGACGGATCCTGTTTGGGAAACCCAGGAAATGGGGGTTGGGCTGCGGTGGCGAACGATTTCAAAATATGTGGCGCACAGCGCGATTCGACCAACAATCGTATGGAAATGGTGGGTGTGATACGGGCCCTTGAACGTTGCTTGCAGATCGGCGAGCGCCGGGTCTGTATCAACACAGACTCGAACTACACGAAAAATGGCATAACTTCGTGGATCATCGGTTGGAAAAAGAACGGGTGGCGCACGTCCAAAGGAACTGACGTTAAGAATAAAGAACTCTGGCAGAAACTGGACGATCTACGCGAAAAATTTATCATCCTAGAGTGGAAATGGGTCAAGGCGCATAGTGGCATTCCGCAAAACGAATTGGTCGACACCTTGGCGCGTGACTGCGCGAAAAATATATCAACAGTAAGTAGCTGATGAGTGACCAGCACTGTGAGTGGTGCGAAAAGCAGGAAAAACTGCTAATACGCTGGGCGGAGAAGGCGGCGGGGTATCGGTGGCTGCATAATCACGCGAGGATCAACTTCAAACGGACCAACGACTGGCTGGCATACCCGAGCATCGTCATCGCGAGTATCACCGGTGTCGGTGGATTCGCGGTCCTCTCTCCATCTGGGAGCGACGACGCGTCCCCGGAAATGCAGCAGCGCATTGTAATTCTTCAGTACCTATTTGCCTTCCTTAACGTGGCGGCGGGAATCCTCTCGTCCGTGTCTAAGTTCAGTCAGAGTCTACCACTTTCCGAGGCGCACAGTGCGATGTGCGTTCAGTGGAGTAAGTTTTATCGATCGATCGACATGGAGTTGAGTCTCGACGTAAGGCACAGGACGGATGTCGTGAAATTCATCGTTAATTCAAGGAAGCTGTATGACAAGCTGTTAGATGACTCTCCTGATATCCCATCGGACAGTATTCGTGCTTTTCTTCTCCAATTTCCGGAAAAAGAAAACAAACCCGATGTCTGTAACGGTTTATCGATAGTTGTTGACGACACGGACTCCGTGAGTTCATCCAAACGGGCGGTCAAGAGATGGCTCGGGGCATTCAAAGGTGTCACTACACGGAGAAAAAGTGATGATCTACAGATGGACGAGTTACACCGAGTAGATTCGGTTTAGAATTCTTTTCTCAGTACACAATAAAACATAATGTCTATGAAAATTGTGGCATTCCTGGCGACAACTATTATATATGGGATAGTCTATATGGTCCTTGATAAGGCTGACCCCAACGCCTTCGGGTTCGGTAGTTGGATAGACCCTTTTTACTTCAGTTTTACAACCATGAGTACGGTGGGCTACGGCGATTGGCTCCCGCAGACAGACGTCGCCAAGATGGCGGTCATGAGTCACCAGTTTATCCTGATTGCGGAAATTCTCACCATGTTCTTCGATGGTGATTCACCTCCGACGATGCCTAAGATGCCTAGTATGCCCCGTGGTGGTATGGGTATGGGTGGTATGGGTGGTATGATGAAGCGTCGCTATTGATTTAAAGATAACGCGCGAGACATAAATAGATGAACATCGGGATCCTAACTGCGGGTGGTGTTTGCCCGGGTGTAAATAACATCGTAAAAACTTTAACTCTGTACGAAAATTCCCTGGGGAACCGTGTCTTAGGATTCAACGAAGGATTCAAGGGACTCAACCGGAATATTCGAACGGATCTTAATCGTAAACACATTCAGGACATCGCAGGTAGCATCTTGCGCGTGTCCTGTGAACCGGTGGAGTTACAGGCTTCCGAGCGCACACTGAGTGAAATCGACCGTCTATACTGCATATGTGGGAACGAATCGATGAAAAGCGCGTCGAAACTCGCGATGAGCGACTCGGTGCAGACCAACATCATCGGTATAGCAAAGACTATCTTCAATGACCTTCCGGGTGATTTGGAGGCGGTCGGGTTCCAAACCGCTGTCCAGCAATTCGCCAATTATATCGATTACGCCTACACAGAAGCTTCGACGACAAACTCCATCGTCTTCGTAGAAACACCGGGAAACAAGGAGAGTGCGCTGTATACCAACTCTATATACGCGCGATACTCGAAAGTGACTGATATGATTAACCACAAAACGAATAAAACAATTTCGATGCATCAGATAAAAAATAATTGCGAGACGAACGGCTTCGCGGTCGTTGTAGTCGCAGAATCATGCGACTACAAAGAGATTATAGACTATTTGAAAAAGTGGTCTCTTCACGAGGTAAAATTTATGACCCCTGGGTTCGTCATAAGAGACGCCGAGGCCTGTGTGTATGATTCCATTCTCTCCGTAAAGGTGGCGAAGGAATCATTCATGGATGCACAGAAGATGAGGAACTTCATCCGCGGTGGAAACACGCGTATCCTATTCGAGGATTACATTGAGATGGTTTAAAGATTTGCGTTCTTCAGTTCATATATCGGTGTTCCTATAGCTCAGTCGGTTAGAGCGTGGTGCTTATACGTATGTTATACTAAGAAAGGTCACACTTTCGTAAGCGACGCCAAGGTCACGGGTTCGAGCCCCGTTGGGAACAATTTATAAACACCTGACCATTAGAATGCCGTCTGCCGTTCTTAACCGGTTAGGATCGAATATAAAGAAATGATACGCAAGTGAAATATGACGAGCCCTCGGGTGCTACGAAGTTCTATTTGCCGGACGTGTGACGACCGCATCAGTTGGCAAGATTATTTCATGAAAGTCGCCATCCTCGCATCGATTCGGTCTCCATGTGAAAGGCTCAGGGTCGGGTGCGTCCTCGTGAAGGACAACCGTCTCATAAGCATGGGGTACAACGGCTTTCTCGCGGGAGCTGAGCATAGGTCGATCGTCCGCCACGGTCACGAGCAGGCCACGATACACGCCGAGATTAATGCCATCACCGATGCAGTCAAGAGGGGGGTCTCCATCGACGGCGCCGAGGCGTACATCACACATTATCCGTGTTTGAACTGTTTCAAAGCGCTCGCGAGCAGTGGCATCAAGAAGATATTTTACGAAATTGACTACAAAAACGACTATATACTCGAAGAACTCGGGTACGACATTCAAGTCGTGAAGGTTTAGTACCCCCACTTGACGTCGTCAACCTTGGCGTTCCTATTTTGTCGACTGATGAACGATTCTCGACCGTGGTCTCTATGACCTATAGTCGATTTGTGTGAGCGATCTATGCGCATATAGTCACGTAAGTCTTTATAAAACACTCGTGCACCAGCTGCAATCAAATCTTCAGTCTTCATGTCAACGTGATTGTCCATGGGTAAAAAGTGTTTCATGTAGTTCTTCATGTTAGGCACGTGAACCAAGTAGCATTTCGTCGACGAGATCCACTTCACGCGTTCTATGTCACTCTCCTCGTGGGTGTGAAAGGGTAGTCGCGACAGGCAGTGGAAGAAACACATCTCGAAATCATCCTTTTTTCTGTCGATCACATCTTGAATGTGGGCGTACAACTCTTTGGATTTTACGATGACGTTATCCTCGAATATCACGGCGTACTTCAACTCTTGCTCCATGGCCCTGCGGTAGAATTCGAGGTGGCCGAAATAGCACCCAATCGCACCCATGTTGAAGAAGGTAATGTTTGGGCGAATGGTGTTCGCGTTATAATGCATCTCCACCGCCTTTTTGAAATATTTTGGCACTATTTCCTCTTCGTACTCACGAGCGGTCTCTAAGTCCCTCGTGTCCGGACCGTATATAACTTCGATGGGTATTTTTGGATCGTGGTTCTTGAAGAATCTTTCTCGTCTCAGCGTCTCATTTTCAAGTGTCAACAAGAAGCATTTATACTGGAACGGTGAAGACCCGGACATGATGTACACCGCGATCAAAAACAAAACGACGACAATCGGAACCATCTCTACTTAAAAATAATATTTTTTATTTCGTTAAAATGGCTTAAAGAGAAGAGTGTAAACTAAGATATGCGCGCTCCTATAGTGTAGTTGGTCAACACAGTGGACTTTGAATCCACTACCCCAGGTTCGAGTCCTGGTGGGAGCTCACATCCTCTCTTAGCTCAGTCGGTAGAGCAGTGGACTGTAGTTCCAATGG
>TARA_R110001592_G_scaffold64518_1_pt1 | contig 13388 bp, 18 predicted proteins | sample TARA_R110001592 | Tara Oceans TARA_R110001592 (sample SAMEA4398387) | marine metagenome | biome: Polar Biome; feature: [SRF] surface water layer (ENVO:00010504); material: water (ENVO:00002006), including particulate matter (ENVO:01000060) such as... | depth 5 m
TTAATGACTTTATTTTTTTAGCCATTATATTCTGCTTATATATTGGTTAATATCATCTTCACTATCATCATCTAATCCTAATTCTTTTAGACGTTGTAAATGATAATCATCTACTTCCCATTCTACCTTTTCACTTGTACCAAAATGTTCTTGTTTAGTTTCAATTTGTTTAACATCCTTATCATTAAAAATATCACCAACAGTTAAAAAATAGTGGTTATAACATAATAATTGAACATTATCTAAGCTATAGTTATTACTATTACCATCTTGGAAATGGAGTAATAAAGGCATTTTATAATCTAATACTCTTCTTTCTTTAAATGAACACATAGCACATTCCTCTGATAGGTATCCTTGTTCTATTAATGCATATTTTAATTTATTGGGGTCAAATGAAGAAGCTGCTATTCTACCTTCAATTATTTCTAACATATGAGGCATTTTTTTAGGTCCTTTTAAAAACTTGGGAATTCCTTTACCACTTTGGTTTTTATGGCTGTCAAATACTTTATATAATTTAGCCCATTTTTTATAATGTTGATAAGAAACATGCAAATACCTAGCAGCCGCCATGTTTGATTTGGTTTTGGCTTGGGCAGCTAAAATTTGTACTTTAGATAATGGTTTAGCCTTAGGCATTAGTTCAATTTAAAAGTTACAGTATCACCACTACTACCTCTTTCTCTATTAGTAGTATTTACAAAAGATTCATATTGGTCTTCTTCCATTATTACTGTTTCAGTCCAAGTATGATCACCTGAACCTTTAGTTACAGGGATGCCCCGTTTAGTGCTAACACTAGAACAATTAACACATACTTTATATCCGTATTGGGTTAATCTTAACTCAGGCATATCTTCTTTACATTTAATACAAGGAATCATTTTCATATTTTTTTAAATTTAAATTGCAATATATAAATATACAAAAGAGGTATTAGGTAAACACTATATTACAGCTCTTCCTTCCATTTTTTCCCAATCTCTATTTTTTCTAACGTTATTATTTTTTTGGTCTGTAGCATTTAACATTACTGAGCTTACATCATAATTACTAGCTAAATGTATTAAGGCTTTTACATCTTTAGGAAAACAATGACCACCATAACCAAAATCACCATCTGGTCCTGGTACTGACCAATGTGATTTACCTAATCTATCATCTTGTGTTGCATATTCAATTACTTTATCATAATCAATACCCAATGCTTGGCTTATTTCATACATTTCATTTGCAAATGAAACTTTTGTTGCCAAAAAAGAATTAGTTAAATATTTTACCATTTCAGCATGAGTTGAATCTGTTTTAATTATACGAGCTGTTGGGAATATTTTAATATATATTCTTTTAAGTTCTGCAGTTACATCTTTATGACCCCCTAAAATAATTCTGTTTTGGTTATTAAAATCTTCTACAGCATTAGCTTCAGTTAGAAATTCAGGGTTAAATATAATATGAAGGCCATCATATTGAGCATTTAACTCCTCAGTTGTTCCTGGTGGTACTGTTGATTTAATTACTATTGTTCTAAATAAATTGGGAGAAGGAGTTTGTGATATTTTTAAAATAGTTTCTTTAACTAAGTCAGTATTACAACTCTCATCTTTATTCATTGGAGTTGGTAAACAAACAAATATAGTTAATTGTTTAGCTACTTTTTCAAATGTAGAATTACATAAATTTGATTTTAAATCATAAGTTACTACGTTGTAATAATTTTTAAATTTTTGGTATATAGCATTACCTACAAAACCTTGACCTATTATTCCTATATTCATAAAATATTTTTTAAGTATTTTTTTAAATTGTGTTTTGGTTTTAAAGTTGTGGCTAAACCATAAGCCCTATCATGTCCTTTTCTATCTTCTACAAATTTTAAATCTAATTGATAACCTAATATTCTTTCTATAATTTCAATTATTTGTAAATTAGTATATCTTTCACCTGAACCTATATTATATATTCCTGTTTTGTCTGAATTTAATAGATTAAATATTATCATTGAATTATCATCGGCATGTATCCATTCTCTTATATTTTGACCATCCCCATAAATAGGAATTTTAAGATTATTTTTAATACAATTTATTATTGTAGGTAATAATTTTTCTTGATGTTGGTTTTCTCCATAATTATTGCACGTGCGAGTTATTAAATATGGTAACCCATATGTTCTACCTGCTGCTTGAACTAATAAATCAGCAGACGCCTTAGTTGATGAATAATATGATGACCCAATTAGATTAAATGATTCATCTGCTAATACTCCTTCTCCATATTCATCCATGTCACCATAAACTTCATCAGTTGATATTTGAATAAATTTCTTTAAATTTGGGTTTTGTCTTGCTACTTCTAATAAATTAAAAGTACCTTCTACATTTGTTCTAACAAACGGTCTACCGTCTTTAATTGAATTATCAACATGAGATTCAGCTGCAAAATTAACTAAATAATCATACTCACCTAAATCTTCAGCTGTAACATCACAAATATCTTTATGTAAATGTTCATATGTAATTCCATTTAAATTGCTTTTATTAGCAGCATAAGTACAATTATCTACTACTAATATTTTAATATCATTATCTAAATTAAATACCCATTTTGCAAAATGTGATCCAATAAAACCGAATGCTCCTGTTACTACTATTCTCATTTTCCTATTTTATCTTTTTCTGAAATTGTTAATCTGTTTAAGTTACCTGTAGTTGTTTCTATTGTATTTTTTATATTGGGGATTGTATCCCACACAATACTTTGGTATGTATTAGGATTAAATTCTCCTTTTACTCCATAATATACAATGGTATTAGGAACCAATGTTAGATAACCATGGGCATATTCTTCTGTAATAGTAATTGTATCACCTTTTCTTAAATTATACTCTTTAACTTCCCCCGTTTTAAGATTATATAAAAAATCTAAAATTTCTCCTTGTATAACTGTTAAGTTTTTAACTTGGTATGGATTAGTTTGAAAATGCATACCCCTAAAAGTATATCTAGCTTCATTGGTTGCGATAAATACTTGATCATATTTAACCTCATCATCTAAAAAAAATAATCCCCTATGGTCACTAATTTTTTTCATTTAAAATATCTGGGTTTTGAAGAACTGTTTGTTTGGTAATCATATTTTTTAACTTAGTAGTTGACCAACCATGTGATCTAGTGGTATAAATTATTTCTTGAGGTAAATAATCACCTGTAAACCTTTTACCTATATAATCATCACCTAAGATTCTAATATCTGGGTTATAAAATTCTATTAGTTCTATCAATTCATCTTCTGTTTGATACGTTACTACTTCATCTACATATTTTATAGCCATTAAAGTCTTATATCTTTCATATAAAGGGATAACAGGTTTATATTTAGTAAATCTAGTTTCAGATGGGTCACGTTGTAAAAACACCATAAAATAATCACAATGACGTTTTGCTTCTTCAAAGGTATAAATGTATCCTGGATGTATTAAATCAAAGTTACCTGCTGTAAATCCTACTATTTGTTCCATTAAATGTATTTTATATTATTATTAGGGTTATGTTTAATATACGAACCCCATTTATATAAGGCAAATTTATGACATAAACTCTCTTTTTGATTTGCTTCTTCTAACTGTTCTGGTGATTTTGTTCCTAATGATACAAAATGATAAAAATGACAATTATAAGTTCTAATCATCTTTAACCCATTCATTTGACATTTCATAAAAAATTCCCAATCAACAACCCAAGGTCCAGGATATGATTCATCAAACCCCCCAATTTTTAAATAATCAGACTTTGATATTAAAAATGGAAAAGTTGAACCACATTCATCAGATTCATCTTTAGATATTAATTCATTATGTTTCCAAAATGAAGATAAATCAAAATTATCCAAATCTGTTCCTAAATCTTTTATGTTAAATTGAGGAAACATGCTAGGATTAGGTTCAATTTGATTAGGTGTTAGAACTGATCCTTCTTCATAATGTTCTAATAATTTTTCATCCCATTTATCTGGGAATACATTATCATCTTGAACATGAAATACTAAATCAAATTTAGCATTGTAGTGTCCTAAATTCATAGCTTTAATCATACCTTTATTTTCAGGTAAGTTTAAGATATTAATTTTATCTTTATATTTATCTAATACTTCTTTATTTAAATCATAAAAACCATCAATAACTACAATAATTTGGTTATTATGTGTCTGACCTTTTAAGGCTGAATTAAGGCAAATATCTAATGCCTCGGGTTCTTTATATGTTGTAATTACTACTGTTATCATTTTATGTATTTTTTCCACTCAGCTAAAGGTGTTAACCAAGCAGTTTCTCCGTGTGTTGAATATCCAGGTAAAGGTGTTACTAGTAAATGTCCTTGTTTTCTTAAATCTAAAAACATTTTAAAATCTTGAGGGTAAGTTCCAGTAGTGTAAGCTCTAAGTGTAGGTTCTATTTCTTTTAAGGTTTTTACTTTAGCAGCAAAAGTCATAGTAGTACTATTAGTTATCTTCCAATGGCAAGAATCAGTTAAATATACTCTTGTATCTTCAGCTCCACCTTGACAATAAGGATTACCACCATTTTCAGGTGTAATGTATTTATCTGGGTGGTCATATAGTGATACGAAGGATGCTCCTAATTTAAATCCTTCTTCTATTATCTTTTCAGATTCAGGTTTATGTAAATAATCATTTTCTATAAAATATATTATTTCTTCATCATCATAAGTTAAAGCTTCATCTAATGCTAAATTAAAAGTTGCTGCTCCATTACCCTTTTCAGCATAAAAAATACAATTACGTGTTACATATTTTTGAATCATATCATTAGTATCAGCAGATACATTATCTGCTATAACACTCCATATTGAATTATCAAATACCTTAACAGCATTAGCTAAACAATTTTCATTATTTATGTATTCAGGTTTAACTTTATTATAACCAGCATCTGATATTCTATATATTATTCTCATTTAAAAATTTATTTAATTTAGTTAAATTCATTCTTGTGTCATTTGGGGTTTTAAAAGGTGGAGGTATTTGCTTACATGATTTTGGAGCAAGTTCTTTTAACCATTTGTCTCCAGTACCAACATTAAAAACTCCACTAGCATTTTTATTTATTAATTGTATTATTAAATTAGCTATTTTATCAACTGTATCTCCTGATGTTTGAGCTTTCCAAACTTTATCATATGGAAATGGATTTGGCTTATGTAATTCTCTACAAATTAGATAATTTAAACTAGTAAGTTTGATATATTCATCTGATAATAATTTAGTATAAGCGTACCAAGTATTATCAGGAGATGGTATATCTTCTTCTGTAGGTGGATAATCATTATTGGCATAAACAAATTCAGTAGATATATGTACTAATTTTTTATTATATTCATTACACCAATTACATAGTCTTACTACTGATTTATAATTTATATTCCAATGATGTATTTTATCTTTAGAATATGAATCTGTATTAGCTATACAATTAATAATTATATCATATTTAACTAAATATTGGTACCAAGATGATATATCATTAAAATCAAGACCATGAGAATTTCTACTAATAATATCCCAATTGGTTTGTTTTGATAATTCTGTTCCTAGCAATCCATCCCCTAATATAGCTACTTTCATCTATTTATTAAAAAATTCTTTAATTTTATCACAAACAATATCTACATCTTCAATTGTCATACCATGATGTGCTCCTAATAAAAACCCATTTTTCATGATTAAATCTGCATTCTCAAAATCTTCTAAATATTCACGATAAACAGGATGCCTTGTTACGTTTCCAGCAAATGTTACTCTAGTTTGAATATTATTTTCTTCTAAAAATGATAATAAATCAAATCTGTTTTCCGTTTGGAATGGTATTGCTAACCAGTTTGGTTCTAAACTATCATCAGGTAATGTTAATTCTTTTACGTCCTTTAAATTTTCCATATAACGCTCAAAATTAGCTCGTCTAATTCCGGCATTTGTTTTAAATCTCTCTAATTGTACTATCCCAAAAGCAGCATTCATTTCACTAGCTTTCATATGATAACCTAATACACTATATAAGAACTTATGATCATAAGGAATACCATCTACTACATGGTTAAATCTATCTGCTACAATTTCTGAATCATCACCTAAACGACCCCAATCACGATATTGTAAACATTTAGTTACGTGTTTTTTATCATTATACATTACCATACCACCTACACCACCTGCTGTAATAACATGAGAAGCATAAAAACTAGTAGTTGCAACATCGGTTTCAGGTGTTTTAGTTAAGGTATCAGCTGAGTCTTCGATTAAATATATATCTTCACGACCCATATCAATTAACGCCTTTTTTATTCTTGGCCAATCTGGTTTATTACCAATTAGGTTAGGTAACATAAGTGCTGATGTATCGTCCGTTATTTTAGCCATAATTTGGTCAAAATTGGCACAGTATGTGGTTAAATCAACGTCAACAAATACAGGTACATATCCTAGTTGAATAATAGGAGCTAACGTTGTAGCAAACGTACATGATGGAGTTATAATTTTAGTACCTTTGGGTAAATCTAAAGCAGCAATTGCTAATAAACATGCTGATGACCCTGAATTAACAAACACACCATATTTTTTACCAAAACTTTTAGCTATTTTTTCTTCAAATTCTACAGATTTAGGGCCTTGTCCTCCTAACCAACCACTTTTTAGTGATTCTACAACGGCATCAATTTCTTCTTGACCATATGCTTCATGTTTATATGGAGCATACCAAATTTTTTTTGTTTGTTTCATATTAAATTTTAAAGTTTTATTACATTATTACCCTCATGTAAATGACAAATATTTTCAATTATTATTTGTTTATGACTACAATCATGTATTCGGGAATCTTTTATATATTGAAGTAATATACGATAGTTTTTTGGAGTAACCAAATGAAATTTAGAAAGATTATTTCTAATAATGCAATTTTTTAAGAAATCTTCACAACTCCATCCCTTAAAATATTCCCAAATTTTTCCATTATATTTAGGGTTATCTTTAACCACATTATATGTTTGATTTACATAATCTTTATCATTTAAATAATCAGTTTTAGATACATTTATAAAATAAAAATTAGTTTGGGGGTAAAAATCTTCTTTGATAATTAGATCTAAATCATAATTATACTTATTCATTCCACCATATCCAATCCCATTTAAATAATAAAAATCACTTTTTTCAATTTTATTATTAAGAACTTCTATTTCTAAAAGGGTATCACCTGAGGACTTACATAACCATTCTATGTTATTTTGTTTACAATAATCAAATAGGGCATTGTCTAAATCTACAGTTCCAAAGTTATGCCCTCTATTTTCATGTAAATCAATTATATGACAGTCAGGAAAATACTTTAACCACATTTCTGAGTTATGAGTAGTTAAATTTAAATCTTTATAATTCGTAGTTACTATAACACCTTTATATTCTTTTAATACATTAAAATTATATTTAATAAGTTGTTCTAATCTTTTAAGATCATTAATATTACTAATATAATTACAAGTACCATAATAAGATTTATTTATAATTTCTTTTAATATCATATTTTAGATAATATATACTTAGCTACATTTTTTGTAGTAAGGTTGTGTTTAGTATAATCAAACAATTCATCTAAAATACGATAATATTTTTCAGTATTAAAGTCTTTAGTTAATTCCCTTCCTTCTATAAGTAATTCTTTTGGGAGTAAAGATAAGGTATTTTTAGGACAATCTTCTAACTCTGGAAAATAAGGCATACAATAATTACCTAAGATTTCATAATGTCTCATACAATCCCATCCTGCTTTTTTTGTAGTTACTCCATAATATGATTTTTGATAATCTTCATAATAACTTTTTTCATCTTTAAAAATATAAGTTTCAGGTTTACCTGGAATATTAGTTGCGTATTGTTGGGTTTTTATTATAGGTAATTTAGCTATTTTAGAAGAAGGAATACCAAAAGTTATAGGATGGATATTTTTATGTTCATAACCTGGTAATAATTCTCTTTTAAAATATAAATGTTTAGTATGTAAAGGGTCTAAAGTTTCCTCATCATTACCATCAATTAATATAACTCTATCAGGTGGGTATATTTTAGAAACTAAATTATAATAGTTTCTACAACGTTTAATTGACCCATAAATAATTAAATCATAATATTTATCTTTAATTTTATCTTCAATATCATTTCTATCTATATTATTATCACCTATTAACCAAAAAAGAGTCATACGCCCCCATAAGTTTTGAGGTAAAATTTTACCTTTAAATTCTTTATATAAAGATATTATTTGTGTACTATCTACAACATCATCTCCAAATAATTCTCTTAAACCATGAAATACTAAATCATTTTGGTAATCGTTAATAACCCCTTTAGTAAAGTTAAAAATGTCATTATGATTTGTTACATATAATATTTTCATAAAGTACTATAATAATTATTTTGTTTTTCTTGACGATCAATTGTTTTGGGGTGATATAAAGATAATTGTTCAGTAGAGGGAATTGATGCATATGTTTTAAAACCCTCTAAAACCTCATGTACTTTATTTTTCCATTTAATTTCAGGTTTATTTTTCCATATACGCCATTGATAATCAGGATAATTTACCCACCCTTCATTATTAACTTTCCAACCCCATTTTTTAATATGTTCATCAGTTAGCCCTTCTACGGTATTAACTCTAGGAACTAAATATACTTCATTATTAGGGTTATTACCTAATATTTCTGGGAGGTAGCCTAATAATACTTTGTGGGGCATTTCATCAGCATCTATTTGAAAAATATAATCTCCTGAGCAATGGTTAGTTAATAGATTCTTCCAATCAGCAAAGTGTCCTTTAAAATTATCTTCAATCAACTTAATATAATCTTCCGAGCTTAGTTCATAAAGATAACTTAGCAATTCAGATGTAGGTTTATTTTTACTTAGATCAACTAATACTACAATTTCATCCTGTTGTCTTTTATTATTTAATAATAATGAGAGAAGTCTTTGTATTTCAAGAAACTCATCACATACTGTAATAGCATAACTTATTTTCATTTATTTAAATTTATTATATAATCTCTTAATTTATCATAAGGTTTCCACCCTAATCTATCTAAACTATCATCATTTTCTCTTAATGTAATTTTATAATTTCCAGATTGGTCGGGTAAATTAATATAATCACATCCAAATCTTTCTTTAAACATTAAATAAACATCATTTATAGAATAATTCATACCTGTTCCTAATTCCCAAGCATCTTCATGAACTAAATCTTTCATTCCTATTTTCCATAACCCATCTATAATATCATCTATATGAGTAAAATCTCTTCTTTGTTCACCATTACCCACAATAGTTATTGGTTCCCCATCTCTAACTTGACGTCTCCATTTACCTATAACTGCTGCCCAATCCCCATCTACTATTTCACCTGGACCATAAACATTATAGAATCTAACTATTTCAATATCCATTCCATAAGTTTTTTTATACATCTTACATGCCTCTTCTCCTATGTGTTTACACGCGGCATAAGGTGATTGGTATGGATCATGCCATCTAGATGAGGAACCAGCGTATATAACTTTAGTTCCTGTTAATCTAGCGAATTCACATACTTTTTGTGTGCCAATACTATTAACCCTAAATGTTTCTTCTGGGTTATTAAATGATGGTTGTATTCTGGATAGTGCTGCTAGATGGAATATCAAATCAAAATCTCTATCCATTAAACCTATATTTTCTATATCCCCATTAATGTAATTACAACCATCAACTTCATTTTCTTTTAACCCAACTTCATAATTATCTAATGAATGAACATTATGTCCTTCATTTAATAACTTTTTAATTAGGGCTGTTCCTATAAATCCAACTCCTCCTGTAACTATTATTTTCATTTATTCTGGTAATACTCCAATATATGAAAGTGCTTCTATAAACTCACGTTCTGCAAAGTGTTTTATAGTAGACATATCAGCTCTATGTTTTTCTCCTTTATATTTTTCTTGTTCGTCTTCTGGTATTTCTACTGCTTTTGTTGCTGCCCATCTCCAATTATCTCTTCCACTCCCATCTGCAAATACCATACCCTTATCTTTTAAATTAATAATGGTAGGCATCCAAATTTTACCTGTTTCTTCTTCTTCATCCATTAACTCTTTATAAAGTTCTGGGAGGTTTTCAAATTGTTGGTTAAAGAAATCATTTCCTTTCTTAATTACACTATTACTTTGAAAACCACATCCATAACACATTTCAATGTTAATTTCTTTAGTTACTTCCTGGGTATAACAAGCATCTGAACCACATCGGGTGCATACTTTTAATGAGTCATGTTTCATAATTTTGGTATATTTAATTCTGGGAGTTTTAATTCCATTTCTTTAGGAAATTCAGGAAGATTATCATCTAAAATTTGATTAACTAATTTTTCCATATGGTTCCAACTATAATTTTGTTCTGTATAATATTTTTGCCTTTTACCATTTGCCTTAAAATCTTTGTATTTTTCAAATACATTTTTAAATGATCCACCTACATATCTAGTATCAGGTTTAAACCATTTTGCTTCAGGTATTAACCAATTATTAGCAGCAGATGCATGTACTGGTTCAAGTTCTCCAGGTATTAAAACTGAAAATTTTTCATGTAAAAAATCTACATGACCTGACCAACCAGAAGCTATAACAGGTTTTCCTGTTGTTGTAAATTCTAATAATGGTCTACCAAATCCTTCTCCTTTAGTTAAGCTAACCATAGCTTTTACTTTATTGTGGTTATATAATTCATTAACTTCAGAATCAGAAAACTCACCATTTAAAACATATATATTAGGTAAATTAGAGGCATCTACTGATTTTCGTATTTGTTTAATTTTATCTAATATTTCATCCCTACTCATATACCCTGCTACCCCAGTTGATGATTTTAGTATTAAAGCTGGTTTGTGTTTTTTATTTTTAAATGTTTCATAAAATGCTTTGACTAGCAAACTAACATTTTTTCTATCATGTCCAAAATCAGCTTTCATCCAATGTCCTACAAATAAGTAACAAAAAGATTCTTTAATACTACTAAAATCAAAGGTATTTAATTCGTTCTTTTTTAGAGGTTTATATACATCTAAATTTACCCCTTCAAATACAACATCTATAGGTTTTTCTAATTTGACGTTACCCACAACTTGATTTGATTTTTTATCTTTTTGATCAAATATTTGTTCCTCAAACATTTTTTTAGTGAATTTAGAAGATACAAAATTCCTATCCATTTTATTTAAACCTATAACCCATTCTGGTTTGCATTTATCTGCTTCAATACCCGCTGTGCATCCAATATTATATCTACCAACAGCTTGGAATTCATTAGGTATAGTAATCTGCATCCAAATATCAGGACGTTTAGACATTTTATTGATTTTTAAATCATTTAAAAATTTCCATTCAGGATGTGAATCACAAAAACCCCATGAAGTTGACCCCCATCTTTGGGGTAATAGTTTTACATCATATTTATCAGATTGTATTATAGCTTTCACTATATCTCTAGATCGGGCTCCATACCCACTGTAAGTATCATATGGACAACTTATTACAAAACTTGGTTTACTCATTAATAAATTATTTTATGGTTTAAAAATTTTCCTTTATATTCATTTGCATTTATTATTTCATATTTTTCTCTTGGTTCCCAAACATCAAATAATTCATTTACATATTCTACAAATCGTTCGGCTTGATGTTTTGATGTAAAACCAGCTTCCTTACCTATTGCCCATTCTCTTCCTTTTAAACCCCTAGCTTTAAGCTCATCTACATCTAAAGAATATACTTCTTTTAACCTTTCAGTAACATCTTCCCAAGAACATCTATCATCATAAATGTAAGGGGTTGGAGGAGATCCTTGAATTGAATTAGAAGTTGGATAAACGGGAAAAGCCCATTCACCATGTTCTTTATAAGTACCTCTATGGTTTGAAGGGACATTAGCATCTGGTGTAAACCATTTTCCATCTTTATCTACAAACCTCATTTGGTCTTGCATACCACCTGTTGTGTTGGCAATAATTGGTGTTCCCGCTAATATAGCTTCAGTAAGAGTTAAACCCCACCCTTCATTAGAAGTAATTAAAATTTGAACATTAGCTATGTTATATAGATAATTTAAACCTTCTTCTGGGAGTTTGGAGTGAGAGAAGATTATTTGATCTTCAAAATCTTCACCAAATAAATACTCTCTTACTTTATATAAATCAGTACCATGATCTGTTATAGCTTCTGTATGTAATATTAAATAACATTCTTTAGCTTCTGATTTAGGGAGGGAATATAAAAATTCTCTAAATGCTAATAAAGTATCAGGGATTTGTTTTCTTCTAATATTTCTAGAATTAAAAAAAGCAACAAATTTAGGATTTTTATTTTTAAATATACTCTTTTTAAAATCTTTAAAAGATTTAGATGATTTTTGTTCTTGAGATAAAGGATAGAATAGGTTTTCATTTTTACCATGAGGTAAATACTTAAACAATCTATTTTTTTCTTTTCCTTGTAAAACTAATTTATTTATGTTTACAGTTTGTTTAGAAATTCCCATTAATAAATCACAAGCTTCATAGTAAGCACTATTGTACATAGGAGCAGGTAAATCATCCCAAATATTAAGGTATATAATAGGACAAGTTTTTCTAATTTCTGCCTCCATTCTAAAAACAAATTCAAAATACCTTGGATCTGTAAATAACATTACAGCATCAGGTTTTTCAAATTTTAATATTTCTCTTAGAATTTGCTCATTACCATAACCATCTACTGGGAATAGTTTTACATAAGTATCATCAATACCTATTATTTTATTAGTTTCACTTGATAAATCAAGTTGTTTCCCTTTTTCAGGGTGTTTAATAGCACCTGCTATTTGGCACCAGTTAAAATGGTTTGCGGTATGTACTACAATTTCTTTAGCAACAGTGGCAACACCAGAATGTACTCTAATATCATCACAAATTAAAAGTATTTTCTTACGTTTATCTTTAGGAATATAACTAAATTTTTTATCCATTATTCTTTATTTCAAGGTTAATTTGGTTTGTAATTTTTTTTCGAAAATCTTCATCTGTAAGGTACAAAAACAAAGCACGGTCTGCAAGTTTTTGGAAGGAAAATTTACGTTTTACACACTCAATTTTAAATTCCTCGAATAAAGGTGTTTGAACTTTAACACTAGTTAGTGTTTGATTTTTTGTTGAACTCATAGTCTTTATTTATTAAAACATTATTTATATATATACGTATGTGGGAACCTACGAAAAATGTTCACCGGCTCCACATAATTCTTTATCT
>TARA_R110001592_G_scaffold6836_3_pt1 | contig 13387 bp, 10 predicted proteins | sample TARA_R110001592 | Tara Oceans TARA_R110001592 (sample SAMEA4398387) | marine metagenome | biome: Polar Biome; feature: [SRF] surface water layer (ENVO:00010504); material: water (ENVO:00002006), including particulate matter (ENVO:01000060) such as... | depth 5 m
ATGATATACCTTATCTAATTCACGTACAGTCCAGTTATTTTTTGTCTTGTCGCGACCAAACTTATATCCATTCACTAAATATACATATCTATTTTGTTTTACTATGTCAGGTAAAATATCTTCTATTTGCTTATCAGTCCAATGCTGTATAACATCTTTTAAAATTACAAAATCATACCCCATTGGGATCTGCCCTGCATCTCCATGTTGAAATTTAATATTTTCCTTTTCATATTGTCTATTGTTTTTAATAACACTCTCTACGATATCGATCCCAGTATAATCAAGACCAGTCCAATCAATAGTCTTAGAGAATTCCCAATCCCCACAACCTATATCACATATATACTTACTACCTGTTTCATGAATATGTCGCATCAATTCTGCTATATGGAATTTTGTATCAGGTGTAACACCGTTAGATCCTGAACCTGAACTACCTTCACCAGTAGGACGTCTTCCCCATTTTTTTTTAAGGTAAATATCACTGAACTTTGCCTCCATTTATATTTTAGGATAATATTTTAATTTAAAAATTGAAACTTAGTATTTGAATTTAATAAATCAAAATGCCTTACAAAGATCCAGAAAAACAAAAGGAATATTTAAAAAATTATCAGAAAACAAAGAAGTATAATGATTACAGAAAAACAGATAAATGTATTAAATCATGTAAAATTAGTGATTGGAAACGTAAAGGTGTAATCTGTGATGATTTTGATGCATTGTATGATCATTACATTAAAACAAGTTATTGTGATCTATGTAGGTGTGAATTAATAGCATTTGATAAAAACCCAACTCCTAACAGTAAATGTTTAGATCACGACCACGACATCAGTGATAGACCTAATTTTAGAAACGTACTTTGTAATCTTTGTAATGTCAAAAGAAGATAATTATTTTGAACCAAATAATGATTGAATTAAATTCACAGGTAATGCTTTATTTTTTTCTATTTTGTAAATGACTGCACTATTATCATTTACATTTGCGAATGATCCATCGGGATCAGTTATAGTAGTTGTGATACTTGATAATGGTTTATTACGTGTAACAGTAAATACTAAATCACTTTGACCTGAGTTAAAAAAATCACCTGATTCAGTACTTTTCATAACGTGAGCCATGACAGGTAATCTTTCACCACTATCTTTACCACCCATATACTCAGCATCATCTATTAAATCAGACCTTATAGTATAAAATGGATTTAACATTTGTCTTGGGGGACCGCCGTCGGCAACAACACTAAGACTACCACTATCAACTACAATAGGAGTATTATATGCTCTGCCTTCTGCTGAAGAAGTCCTGTGATATTGTGCCGTGAGTACATTTGGCTGATATAGAGTATTCCCAAATATATTTTGATGATAAAATAATGTATCTTCTGCTTTTATAATCGCAGATGTTGATAGTTTATTTAATTTAGTCATATTACCTGTATTTACTCTTTTTTGCATCGTGTTTTCAGGGGTGATTGATGAATTGAATTGTTCGTATGTAAATCCTAATATACCCATCAAAGAATCATTCCATTGACTTTCAGGAATATTAAATGATTCTACTGCTATTCCTGAATGTGAATCAATAATTGACATAGGAAACATATTCACATTATCAAGATCAATCAAAACTGCCGTTGCCGTCGTGCCTGCGGGACCAGCAGCGGTGATGCCGAGCTTATCAGTATACGGTTGCATACCAGGACAAAAATTTTGCCTTCTTAATCTTTTATTTATTCTATACACAAGTGCCTGACTACCTGTATTAGCATCATACTTTGCTTGTCCAGCAGCACCATCATTTCCTAAATATTCGGAAGTATAAAAATCAGTGAAGGCAAATCTATCCTTTACATTATCATATGCTAATTTAGGTGATGGAGCACCTAAATACATTTTATTGATTATACCACCAAGATCAATGATGTCCCCTCCTGTGAGGGGACCGTTCTCGTCCTGGTTCTCGAAACCAGTTCCAAGATTATTTTGTAAATCTACATGTGCTGATGGAGTATATAATCCAAGACAACTATTACCATAGGCGGTAAAATGAGGATCATATCCAATAAATCTTTGGTATTTATCCTGACTATACTGACCCTCTAACACCGCCGTAGTACCTCCTATAAAAAATCCCGAAGCATTATAAAAAAAGCCAGGAACACCACCTATACCATCTGCGAGAACTTGTACATTGTTCCCATTCTTTAAAAACATTCCATAGGATAATAATTTATCTTGGTCGTCATACATAGGTTCTTCAAAAAATGTATTTTCTTGTTCTTTGATATACGTAAAAAATACTGGAGCAGAATTAGTATTATATTTAACATTCGGCTGTTCATCCCCCCCGACGATGTCAGTATCATAATATAAATCACTACCAAAATCTTTTCTTGTTGATGTGGTCGCTTTATCTGAATCATCAAATGCTTGTATCATGTCTATATGTAAAAATCTTGAATTATCAGAAGTGAGTGCAACCAATGTATCTGTGATTGTAAATGTTAAACTTGTTCCTTGGGGAATTATAGCATTTGTGACCCCATCTATTGTTATGTTCTGTAGTAATGAAACCCCACCAGTTATATTTTCTAATCCAGTTACATTCACAGTATTAGGTGTTAGTGATGTACTAGTTAAAGTTATTTTTGTAGTCGCTTTACCAAGACCAGGAGTTAAACTTAATCCAGGAGGGATCACGACAAATACTTGAATTACATTAGCAGCAATAGGAGTATCTGTATTAGTTGTTAGTGCTCGTGTTGATACGACTTCTGTATTGATACGATCATGATATGGACTACTTGCATTCCTAAAATCCCAAAATTCTGGGTATAGTTCCTGTGTTTTGATCCATCGTGAAATCCTTTCAAGATTTGATGCGTTGTAATCTATATTAAATGTTATTCTTAATTTTTCTTTATCTGCTATAGCATCACTATTTACATTTGTTATTTGATTATATCTATTACCCCCATGAAATAATTGTGTTCCCCAATCGCTTCGCCCTGATTCCACAAATTCAGGTCTTTTAAATGCTACAAACTGATAACAATTTATCCAATCCAATCTTTGCTGTGTTACTTTAGCCGCATCACCCGTCCCATTAAAATCAAATTTTTGACATGATGCATTATTAACCTCTGAAAATGTAGATCCATTAGCACACGTGAATGTTTTATAAGTATCAGTAGAATATGTAGCAGCAAGAACAGATTGTTGCAAGTAAGATTGCTTTGAACTTGGATTATCCCCAGTTTCATAACTATAATATTGCCGTAAACTACTCGCATTTTGAAATCCATCTGAAAATGTTTCTGCTACAAAATCAGCACTACGTCTTCCTGAAGGAACTGATAAATCTAATTCTTCCCTATATAATATGTACTCTGAAACAGCAGGATCTATACTACCATTCCCATTACAAAAACGCTCGAGGGAAGGAACACTTGGTTTAGTAGAACTCGCATTAAACCATGTCGTTCCATTGCGAACAAAGACTGTATGCTTTGTACCGTCCATACGAACCTTTAACATTTCCCTGTTATTTATCCAAGTATCATTCCACTGGCTATCTTTATTTCTATCACGCTGATAGTCACTTTCCACTATTGTACCATTCCTTTGACAACATCTTGTTGCTCCCTCCACAAAACTATCTAACTTCAACCAAGGTCTAAAATTATCTGCTTCTGACACATCACTCTTCTGGTAGGCAAATCTTCTCGGTAATGAAAAACCATTTTCTCCGTTAGCAGTTTTTAAATATTGAATTGTCATCGCGACATTATTATCATTTAGTGTTCTTCCAGTTTGTAATGTAAAATAATTCACTGCGTCTTCGGTACTTAGTGCTTGTTTATATCCATCATTCAAAAAATCTGGATTTTCATGATATGGAGTAAATCTTACAATATTATTTAATGAGATGGTTTGTAAAAAATTACCTTTTAATTCTATGGTCTCCTGACCTGCCCCTATCTCTGATATTATAGCACTATGAACTGATACTTTATCTCCTGCTTCTAACATAAATCCATTATCCACTTTATTCATGAATAATGCATTGTTTTTATCATGTCCTGATCCAAATTGTACTGATGATCTGTTACTACATTCTAAAATTTTCAAATCCACATAAGGTTCGGTTTGAACTGGTTGTGACATTCTATTAAAAAGAAATATATAAAAAATTATCTTAAAATTAAATAATTTAAGCAAATCCTGCTGTTAGGAAACCATTTTCTAATACAGCAACTCTGGCGATTTCAATGTAGCTTCTTTGGGTGTAGGTGTTAGTTCCATCAAGGGCGGCGAGTTCGGCGACCTGTGTGGTTAATTCAAGACCGCGTGCATTGACACGACCAGAAGGAAGTTTGTAGGCTTGGAAGAAAAAGTTTCCAAGAACACCAGTGGAAGCATTCTGTACATTGTCTTCAAATGTATTGGCGGTGAGGACATTACCTTCAGCAGCATACTCTTCGCGTGTTACAAATGGTAGTGAAAACTCAGCACGACTCATCTTGTCAAACAATACCGCCGTGTTGTTAAGATCAATCGGGAATACAAAGAAATCATTGTATCTAATGTTGGTCGTCATAGTACCATTGTTCTTAGCACCCACCGTCGTATAATCACGTTTGGGAGCAATAGCAGAATATTTATTACAGACAAATCTTTCATCGCGGTTATCGTCATTAATCATACTGATTACCTTAGTAACGATCCGTCCAGCACCACCTAAATTACGAACTGAGTTTTTAGCATCCGCTACCGATAAAGTCGTTTTGGTTAGGCGGTAATCATTGTATGCGAAATTAGTTGCCCGAGAATTGTAGGCAGCAAGTTGCTGTGACATAACTTCACCATCATAGAAAATATGATCCGCAACAAGTTTGGTTTCAGTTAAATCCATTTCAATAGAAGATCCAACATCAGTGTTATTACCATTTACAGATACGCGACCACCTACCTGATCTTCCCATACAAGATCGATGGTGACCGCTTGTTTCATGGCGAATAATGGTAAATTAAGACCTCGCATAAAAGGGAATAATTCCGCAAGCGTCACAGAGAATACTGGAGCATGGTTTACGTCCTGCTGAACAGGGCATTCTAAATCACCATCACCATAATCATTGATGTTACCAAGACCATAGGTGTCGGCAGAAGTATTGGATTGTGCCCCAGCAGTATCATTGTATCGGAACTGGTGAGCCATTGCTCTTGCCGACATAAATGATTCGCGTTCTTGGTTAATTTCATTGGAAAGGAAAATACTTGAATATGCAGTGAGATGGTTGTAATCATCTGTTTCAGAGATAGTATTACCACCAACTCTTAGAGTTGCTCTTTTGATTAAGGAATGTACCCCGACACCAAGTGGGAAGAAAGCACCATCGGAAGTAGAAGCATTACCTTTACAGCATAAGGTAATACGGGATCCATCGTGAAGGTATCCCTTGTTAGTCAAGACAAAACGACAGTTGGTTTGGTTATTTACGATTGGATCAAGTACATCACTAGTCACGTCCATAGACATGTTGGTCTGAATAGCACCAACACGGATAAGATCAGGAACATTAGATGAGTCCATTTTAGGAGCAGAAGTAGATACGGTTTCTTGAATAGCAGACATGTTTGATATTTGAAAATATAAAAATAATTTTAAAAAAAAAATTTTTCATTAGGAATCATCAATAAATCTGGAGAACCTACAACAATTGTAATGAATATTTTGGATATGAGATTATTGAATTACCTGAAGCCCTTGGGGACCAAATACAAGAGTCTGGCGTGAATGAACAAACAGGAAAAGGGCATTCGGCGAATCAGTAGTTAAACCGACTTCCATTTGAATACCAAAAGGAGCAGTAGAAAAGTCCTCGCCTACACCAGTTCCCGTAGTATCAAACGGAACTCCAATGCATTCCATGGGACCCCCATCAGCCGTGAGTGGGGAAGTACTACCATTATATTCACGGTTGGAATTAACAGGGGAAATCTCTGATCTTAAATTGATGCCCGAAGTAATAGCACTTCTCGCAAATGTTACGACCTGCGGATCGATAGTTGTGATTGAAGCATTTTCTTTAACATTGGTATCAAGATTAAAAGCAATAGGCATTCTCATTCCTGCTTTCGTAAAAATAATTTGATTTATTGGTGCCTGTGTTCCGTCCTTGTTTAGGGGCGTCGTAGTAGAAAATGAATTAAATTTCATGTTATTCAAATATCTTGAAGGACACATATTCATAAATATACCGAGAGTTCTTGAAGTTCCAAGATTAAAATTAACTACTGCGTTCGTAGAATTAATTACGTTAAAATAACTCGTGATAGCATTGTAGGTTAATTGACCTTCACTTGGAAGCATACTTCTTGGATCAGAAGGTACAACTAATTCACTGTGAAGTCTAAGGTTAGATAATTCATAGAAGGCATCTTCTAGTCCCGTAGTAGTACCGTCCTGTGCGTACAGTACCTGTGAATCAGGTGCAAGGTTCAAAGAAATCTCTATACCACCAAGGGATTCATTTGAAAGTGGAACCATGTTCCCTGATGAAAGGAAGCCTGTAGGGATCGCAATACAAAAACTGTTTCCAACCAACGTTGATGGGAAATCCACCAATTCTCTTTTCTGTGCTTCATAATTAGGAAGAGATAAAGTCATTTCATTCATATGGGAAAACTTATCCGCCTTGGAATTAACATACGGAACATAACTGGAAAGAAAACGTCCGTAATGATTTACAGTTTCTATTACCTGACGAGAACGCTGGGACGTTACAGTTACTTTTTCAAAGATAGAATAGATCGCTAACTTTTCATCAATTGACAACTGATCGGCCGTAGTTGCTGATGCACCAGCCGAATCCTTAAAGAATTGAATATTACCACTGATACGAACACTTCCAGCATCTAACATATGAGGTTGTGATCCAATTAAAAAAGATACAATAGGATTCCCCTTCTTGTAGGAAACCTTTTGGGTACTATTGACATTACTTGGCTGTACTTCGGAATATATAATACTCATTTTTATAAGAGTATTATATATTTATTTAAATGAATATTTTTCAAAAAAAGGATTTATACTTCTACTTGGATACTATCCGCACGAATATTAATACGACGTATGTGATATACGAAGTTACACCATAATTTATCAAATCCTGGTGCTCCAGAAGCAGCACTGTTCTGGTACAAGACATTCAGTCTACAATCCTTACCACGCATATCATAAACACCGTTGTTCAGTGATAAAGCACGACCAATACAAAAGTTTTCATTAAATCGCGACATTTGAAGAGCAGGCATATCCGCTTGTGCTAATGCTTTATCAAGTTCAAGAAGATGGATTGCATCAATTGAGGTCTTACTTGAAACCTTCGTAGTATTGACATTCAATGAAGGCTGATTACGACCATCATAGAAAAAGAAGTATTCCGTAAGTTCATCACTTATTCCAGCGATCCCTGATTGACTTGAAAGTAATTTAGTATCAGGTGCTCCATGGATTTCATAGGTACCAGTACAAGTGATACTGTCTGATACAGACCTTACACCTGCATCAGTCGGAATACAAACGATAGATTTTGCCCTTTGATGATTTGCTGGAATTCCAATGTTCGCAACACGATCACCCTTTAACTGAGAATAATTATATACTTGGGTTGTCAGGAAATCGTATACCATCATTTTACCTTCGCGCATATCTTTTTGTGCTTCTGCTCGAGCCTGAGCTCCCATGTCAATCTTGTTTAAGATTAACTCAGCATTACTGATTTCATATGATGGGGCATATGTAGCATTAGAAGATACCGTAGTAGAATACATAACATATCCGCCTGTAGATAAGATTTCAGTTGCTGGATTACAAGAAGCAGTTAAAGTGACTTCAATACGTTTATTAACACCAGCACCAACTTCGGCAAGACTAGCGATCTTAGCAACAGGAGTAAATACATTGTCAGTACTATCTGTGTATTTCGCCATCTTAAATGTTTCACCAACAACAAAAGGGAAATTTGCGACTTCAAATTGGTTGTTTTCGCCAGCACTAATGTAAAACTTATTCGTTGACGCGCTTGATGCGACTGGCCATGCTCCAGGAACTCCAGTGTTGTTGTCAACGGAATGGAAAAAAGGATTTAGTGGAAGACGACGGTTTAGACTTACTGTATCTAACTGACGGAATACACGTTTATTTTCCGAAGTAAGAATAGTTACAAATAGACCATTCATCAATCCAACAGGGACAACACGGTCGTTCTGGAAAAGACCAGTGTGAAGTGGAAGTTTCAATTTAGCTCTGCCATAAGCAGACTCATTAGTGAATGCAGCAGCAGTAGAAGCATTGACTGACTTGTAGTATGGACTAAACTTATGATTTGCTAAATTAGATTTAGTAGTTCCTTCCGTACCGCGAGTATCGGGAATGTAAATACCAGCTCCTTCATTAATAGCACGGAGATTTTTAAGGGAAGGATTAGAATGGTAAGCATACTTAGTCGCTACATGAACTGGGTAGTGTCTAATTTCCTCCAAAAGTTCAGTTTTGTCCCCAGAGTGAATCCTAATCGTATCAATTAAAATTTGTCCGCCGATGAGTTCATCGAGTTGAAGACGAGTACTTAGACCAGCACTTTCATCTTGGGATAATTCAACATCAAACTGAAGGTAAGAATTCTTAGGTTTAAAGGCATCAATATTAGGAGGAATATAAAATTCAATTAATTTTTGGGCGTTGTATGACAACCCATTCTGTGATGGGATCGCAACGTAACTTTCCTTAAGAGGTATTTTGTTATCAGCAACAAAGAATCCAGACATTTATTAATGTATTGATATAAAAAAATTATTAAAAAATTAATTATTAAAAATTATCATTATGAAGTTCTTACATTCGCAAAACTTCCAGCCATTGATGCCTGAGCAACCTGAGGATTTTGCGTAGGTGGTGTTGCATTCTTATCGTCTGCTATCTGACTAGCAGTATGTACGGCTTCACTTGATGCTTCAAGAACACCCGATGCAGCCGAAAGTCCAGCACCAATAACACCAGCAAGTTGGAAACCAGGAACAAACCCTAACATGTCTAATGCTGCTCCGCCAATAGATCCTATGTTTGCGATTTTTTCTCCAATATTATCTCCAGCGATTAGACTTCCACCTGATGTGGCGGATTTAAAATCTGCGGCAATATCTAATCCAGCAGTACCAAGAGCACCAATTGTTCCTGCGGCACGACCTATACCTCCCGCGACGCGTGCCCCCGTACTGAGCTCCTCACCTACTGCTCCTGCTCCCTTAGCAGCACCAATTGCTCCCTTAGCGGCACCAACTTCAGTTTCAACACCACCAGCAACAGCCGTAGAACCCTTAGACAAAACTGTTTCACCTTCATTCAATGTACCTTCACTTGTAGTGATCGCCGCAGCAGGTTTGGAGCTGGGTTCGGCGCCCAAGACGTCCCATTCCTCGTCCGTATATCCAGCAGGTGTTTTGGTAATGTCTGGATCAGATGGTTTGATCGGTGGTTTACCACCTTCACCAAGTTTCGCGACCGCTTTTTGATAATCGGCAACTTTACCCTGTACGTTCATAATAGCACCGCCTTCACCAACAGCATCTTTAATTCCAGCAAGTAATCCCATTTCCTTATCGGTACTTACATTTTGTTTGATAGCATCTTTTGAATTTTGAATTTTAGTAGCATTATTAGCACGTATCTGTTCGTTTAAGTCATCAACCTGTGATGTACGAGCATTGCCTTGTGATATAGCATCACTCATGTTATACATGTCAAACCCCATTTTACTGATAAATAATATATTTATTTTACATATCTTTTTCTATTATTTCTTCTTTGTCTTCTTTAGATGCACCCCCTGTCGCAACTATTTTTTCAAAGTTCTTATACATCAATGGAGGATTAGACATCTTCATGTAAGCAAAATCATATTTGTTTGATGTCGCACGTTTATATAGGTTTAACCAATTTTTGGGACCCGAGAATAAATCTCCGTACTCTTCTGCTATGGCTCCCAGTTCGCGTTGGTTTGGAAAAGGACTTCCAACAATGACGTCAGTAGCATTGGATCTTATAATAGGATCTACAGCACCTCTGAATTTTTGAACTGATATAATCAATAATTTAATATTGTAATGACGTGATCTTGTAACTAAATTAGCGACGTGTTTATCAAGTAGACCAACACAATCATCTAATACCACGGCGATCTCAGGGCGGTCTTCATCTTCAAAGGACATCTGGCGTTCTGTAATACCTTGGATAATAGTTGGAGAATATGTATCGTAGCATGTAAATCTTTTCTTCATAAATCGTGATGTACTATCCATATTGATTGTAGGACTAATTACAATTACGTCATCAAAATGATCCTGACCGTATAAGTTATCATTTAAAAAAAGGTTAGAGATAATCGTACTCTTCCCAGTCTGTCGAGGACTGATCATCAAAAGCATCTTTCCAGCACCTTTGACACCAACTCCTACTTCAGGTAGATTTTCATGATGAGGTTTAGCGACACCATCATTTTCTTGTTTAATAGGTATAATTTCAGGAAAATCCATTTGTTATATTATACATTATAAAAAAATATTAATCTTATTGAAAATTATAAATGTGTGCTGATGCGAAACCTTGATCACCTGCGTATAATTTAGAAGGATATACCGCCTGTCTAATGACTTCATGTGCCTTTGCTTTTGCGACATCTTCATCTAATTTTGCTTTCTTTGCTGCTTTCCTTTTTTGTCTGATCATTTCTTGTTTTGTTAATGCATCTTCAATTGCCTTCTCAATGATAGAAGGGTCTATATCCGCTTTAGGTTTTGGTTCAGGTACATCGTTTACAATATCTTCTAATTCCTTTAATTTCTTTTGTTTTTGTTTAACATCTGCTATACTTTCTAATTCCTTTATCTTTTTCTTTTCTGCTGCCTTGGCTCTTCTACTTTCAACAGCCTTCTGCCGAGCAACAAATAATTTTTGCTTATGTTCCTCACTCATAGGTTTCCTACGTTTATCAGACTTAACTTTTTTTACTACTGGATCAGTAGCGTTCTTAAGACCCTTTTTTACAAATACATCATCTGTATCTATCTCACGAACTTCCATTTCAACCGCCACTTCATCTGCAGGAGCCAGTAAATCTTCTTCGTCACTTTCAACAATTAAATCAGGATCATTGATTATTTCAGGCAATACATCACTCATTTTTATATATTTATATATATTTTATTTATTCCTGACTAAAAAATTAATTTATCGGTCAAATGAAGTATTTGGTAAATGTTTTTTCCTTCTAATATGAAACATTGCGATTGTATTTCCGTTCAACCCTTCAATTGGTACTTCCTTGCGATCAACAATATCCACCGAGAATGAATTAACTTTGATATCTTGGATATTCTCTAAATCAAGATAAGTCTTTTCATTTGGTTCAAAGAATAGTTGTCCCCTATCTGCTCCAGATGTATCAAACCTAGGACAATGATAAACTATCTTACTTTCATTACCAGTTAGACCGTTGATTGATCTTTGGGTTGTGCTTGTAAGTCTTACAAACATACTCGTTCCATCTATACTTATAGGTGTGATAACACTTGTAAATGTTTTAAATCCTGCTGTTTGGATAGGATCCAATACTGATTCACCTGGGAAACCAAGCAGAGCAGCACAGTTTGCTTCAGTACTGTCCGTATATAATACGGTATCAGGTGAAACAATAATATGAATTTCAGGTAGTTTAGTACCGAACTTTTGGAATACAGGTGCGGAGTCAAAGCCTTCGCTATTCGGGTCAAAATCATTGTATATACCTCCAAGGTCATTCTCTCTACATAAGTCAATATATTTAGGCTGTCCAACCACTGCCTGAGCTGCATAGAGATCCATTAGATTTGAACTACCATCTGCGAGTAATCCATCAAATACAAAATTAGCTAGATCCACACCTTCGTGATCTACAATATCAAATACTGATGAATCGGATACAAGTTCAAACTTAGGATATAGATAGGCACATGCCGTATTGATTGGTTTGAAACAATTTGACTTTTCAGGAGTTCCTAAATCAGGGCTACATATTAGATCTCTAGTAGGAGCGGCAGCACCTTTATCATCAAGTGCGGCTGAATTACGGAGGTATACATTAATTTGGTTTCCATCTACAAAGAATTCTAATTGATCGTATGCTGATGCGTTAGTTGCTAGATCGTATCGTTCGGTAACGAGAGCCCCAGTATATCCATAGTATACTACTTCCTTTGGTTCTAATACTGGGTTATCAATATCCGCAATAACCGTATGGTATATTTCTAGTTTACCATCGATCTCAGCAACACCAAAGTCAAACCAATCTTTTTGAATTGGAGAACCCCATTCAGGTACTGGGTCTGTTGCCGAAGCATACCTTGAAAGACCATAAGCCCATGATGTTCCAGCTCCCGAAAAGTCTACTACATGTTTTGCTTTACGTTGCGACATGGGTAGTTCATTCGCAATACCATATGCTCTTGTAGCAGTTTCTGTTCCCTTTGTAATTACACCAGTAGTGGCGTTATATGTAAAATCATTAGTTCCATCGTCGGCTACGACAAAGGCAGCGGGTAATTGACTTGTAGGCGGAGTATCACCTTCACCGAATTTAATATTGTATCCCCTGAAACTTCCAGTGGCAGCATCTTCATTTACTGATCCATTAATACGATCTTGGTAATCAGCATGAAATACTGCTTTTCTTAGACTTGGTAAAAGTACATTATCAACAAATGATTCAGCACTAACTAATCCTTTGGGTTCTAATGTAAATGGTGCTACAAGGCGGGGGTCGTCTTCCTCTCTAAGAGTATTGCTACGACCAGCCCCTATGTATAAATAACCTTCATTATTATTATCACTAACTATGGGACCCAGTGTTCTATTCACCTTTAAACTTTGAAGTGCTACTTCTGAATCAGCACCAATGACTAATGGGTGTTGCGTTGTATTTGACCATTGGTTCGCCTGTGCAATCCCAACTGATTGACCACCAGTTAAATCAGTATCATTTGATAGTAGTATTAATGACATTTTAAAACAAATCAATATAAAAAAAAATATATTAAAAATATTATAAATATGAAAAAGAAAAAATGCTCCTACAATAACAGTGATTGCTTCAATTTAGAGAAAGTCCAGGAAGATGCTAAAAAGGTAAGAGCCAAAGATGTCTTTGAAGGGTACAAAGATAATACAAAACCCAACAAATCAAAGAAGACTGCCCCTAAAACAAAGAAGAAGAAGAGTAAATATTGATGAAACGTAACCAACGTAACATTGAGGTTACGCTAAATGTTACGTTTTA
>TARA_R110001592_G_scaffold81239_1_pt1 | contig 13380 bp, 12 predicted proteins | sample TARA_R110001592 | Tara Oceans TARA_R110001592 (sample SAMEA4398387) | marine metagenome | biome: Polar Biome; feature: [SRF] surface water layer (ENVO:00010504); material: water (ENVO:00002006), including particulate matter (ENVO:01000060) such as... | depth 5 m
CTGCCGGGCAGCATGGAGGCCTATTACCAGGAAATCGGCCGCGCCGGACGCGACGGCGCGGCAGCGGACGTGAAGCTGATCTACGGCCTCGACGACATCCGCATGCGCCGCCAGTTCATCGATCAGGACGGCGAGGACGACGACCACCGGCGGCGCGAACACAAGCGCCTGGATGCGCTGCTTGCCTATTGCGAGGCGACGACCTGCCGGCGGGTGACCCTGCTGTCCTATTTCGACGAGGCGACGGAGGCCTGCGGCAACTGTGACATCTGCCTCGACCCGCCGAAACTGGTCGACGCGACGGTTCAGGCGCAGATGCTGTTCTCCGCCGCGCTGCGCACGGGCCAGGCCTTCGGCGCGGCGCATCTGATCGATATTTTGCGGGGTGCGGCGACCCAGAAGATCAAGGACCGCGGCCATGACCAACTGCCGACCTACGGCGTCGGCGCGGCCCATGCCAAGGGCTATTGGCAGAGCTTCATCCGTCAGGCCCTGGCCGGAGGGTATCTCGCGGTCGACATCGACGGCTACGGCAGCCTGAAGCTGACTGAACGGGCCGAGGCGGTGGTGAAGGGGGAGGGCGAGTTCCTGATCCGCGAGCCCGCCCCCGGCAAGGCCGCAACGGCGCGCACCCGCAGCGGGCGCGGGGCCGTGCCCGACCTGCCGGCGGAGCTTGCCGGTCTGCTCGCCAATCTGAAGAAGCTGCGCCAGGAACTGGCCAAGGCGCGCGGCGTGCCGGCCTATGTGGTGTTTTCCGACGCGACCCTGCGGGAAATGTGCCTGAGCCGGCCGCAAACCCTGGAACAGATGGCCGACATCAACGGGGTCGGCCCGAAGAAGCTGGAGGAATACGGCCTGATGTTCCTGGAACGTCTGTCCGCCGGGGCGGCGGCCGGAACCCCCCCGGCTGAAAACGCCTGACCGGCCGGCGGATGTCGCCTATAACAGATTGCAGGCGTTCGGCGCCGCTCAACCGTTTCCGGGGCAAGGGACGGAGAGAAAAATAACCGCGAGGGTACGGACGTTGGACACGATGAATGTTTCGCCGCGGCAACCGGCGGGGGTGGCTTGATGCGGGAAAGCGTTCTCGTCACCGGCGGTGCCGGGTTCATCGGCGCGCATGTGTGCAAAGCGCTGAACAATGCCGGCTATGTGCCCGTCGCCTACGACAACCTGTCGCAGGGCCACCGGGAAAGCGTTCGCTGGGGCCCCCTGGACGTGGGCGATCTTGCCGATGCGGTACGTCTGAAAGAGGTCATGCTGGCGCGGCGCCCGGTCGCGGTCATTCATCTCGCCGCCCATCTTTCCGTGAGCGAGTCGGTCGCCAACCCGGCCAAATATTATGACAACAACGTCGGCGCGACGTTGACGCTTTTGGCGGTCATGCGCGAGACGGGGGTCAGCCGCATGGTCATGTCCTCAAGCGGCGCGACCTACGGCTGCCCCGCCGCCATGCCGGTCGCCGAGACGGCGCCGCTGCTGCCGACCTCGCCCTACGGTCACTCGAAGGTTATCTGCGAGCAACTTGTTCGTGACCATGTGGCGCACGGTATCGGGTCCGTCTCCCTGCGGTATTTCAACGCGGCCGGGGCCGACCCGGACGGCGAGCTTGGCGAAAGGCACGAACCGGAGACCCATTTGATCCCGGTCTGCCTGGAAACGACCCTCGGTCTCCGGCCCGAGGTCGAGATCTTCGGGGATCGGCACCCGACACCCGACGGCACCTGCATCCGCGATTACGTTCATGTCTCGGATCTGGCGGACGCCCATGTTTTGGCGCTCGGGCGGCTATCCGGCGCGGCGTCGGCCGCGGTCTACAATCTGGGCAGCGGACGGGGCGACAGCGTGCGCACGGTGATCCGAACCGCAGAAGAGGTCACCGGGCGGTCCATTCCCACCGTCTTCCGCGGCCCGCGCCCCGGCGACCCGCCGGAACTGGTCGCCGACATCCGGCAGGCGCTCCACGAGCTGGAATGGTCCCCCCGCTTCGGTGACCTGACGACGCAGATTGCCCATGCCTGGGCCTGGATCAGCGCGGAAAAATCTTCGCAGTCGCGCCGGCGGCAGGCCTAAAGAAGGCCGGTGATAAAGGCGCAGGCGCCGATGGCGTAATGCAGCAGCGTCACCCCGGCGAGGTTCTGATGACGCAGATAGAAGAATCCAAAGACAAAACAGCTGAGCATGGTCATGCCGACGGCCGGCAGACCGAAATGGATATGGAACACGCCGAACAGCGTGCCGCTTAAAAGCACCGAGCGAATCCCCTTCTCATCCATGAGGAACCGCTGGAACGACGACTGCATCAGGCCGCGGCCGATCAGTTCCTGCAGGAACGAATGCAGCAGATAGGCGACGGAGCCCACGGGATCGAACTTGAGCTCGATCGGCGGTATGGAATCGACGACGCGCGACGCCACGACCACTGCCACCGTCAGGGCGATGATGACGGCGGAGATCGCGGCGCCTTCGGTCAACGACTTGCGCAACCCCCGCGTCGTCAGGCCCAGCTGCCAGAACGGAATCTTCATCAACCGGACGACGACATAGCTGGGCACCAGAAGGACGGCGAGGTACTGCCAGGCGAATTGCGCCGTGTAGATATCGACCTTGAGAATCTGGTTGGCGATTACGTTGTTGACAATCATGCCGATCGCCATCAGGGCGACGGTGTAGACGAAGAACTGGCCGAACTGCTGCTGTGTCTTGACGGCTTCGAGCTGATGCTTGAGGGTCGCGATCTGCTTTTCCGTGCTGATCCGCATGCGCTCGACAACGGCGACGCTGATGCTGGCGCGCAGGTTGTCGTAGAAATGGTCGCCGTTATCCAATTCCAATAAATCGAAGGGATGGAAGCTGAGAAGCGTGCAGTCGCTGTCCGCGCGGACGCTGATCTGGCGCGGCCCGCCGTCGAGGAACGACATTTCGCCCAAGATCTCGCCCGGACCCAGGCGGACCACGGACCATTCGCCTTCGGCGCCGTCATGGCTCTGGGCGCGGAAGCCGACCACGTGGCCTTCTTCGATGATATAGAATTCGTTGGTCTGCGCACCTTCGGGAAAGATCAACTCACCCGCCTTGAAGGAGATACGCTTGGCAATCGAGAACATGGCTTCGCGGGTGTCCGGCGCCAGCATCCGCAGGCTCTTCGCCTGCTGTGCTGCGCTCGCCGGCGGCCGGGCGGATGTCTCCGCAGTCTGATTGACAGTCTGGTCCGCCATTATTCCCTCTGCTTCATTTTGGACATTGAATCCGTAAGTTTCTAGAGTTTCGTGGCGGCAACGGCCGCCGGAACAAGGACCATCCTGCCATGCCGCCGCGACACGAAACAATCCGCCCGGACGGTGCCGCCGAAATCGACGTCGCCGTCATTTCCACGGCGGCGTTGCCGTGGCGGACGGGGCCCGCGTTCTTTGCGCTTTGGCATGCCTGTGGTTTGGCGGCCCTGGGCCGGCGAACGGTCCTGGTGGTGCCCTGGCTGGGGGCGGGCTCGCAGCGCCGGTTGTGGAATCGGGTCCTGTTCGACACGCCCGGCGATCAGGCCCGTTGGCTGGTCGAGGAAGCGGAACGCCTGGGCGCGCCGCCGTTGCCGGAGGTGCGGTTCTACCGCGGCTACTACGCGGGTCCGCTCGCCAGCATCGTGGCGCTGGCGGATGTCTACGCCGCCGTGCCGGACGCCCGTGCCTACGTATTGCAGGAACCCGAACACCTTCATTGGTTTCCGACGAGCCGCCCGCGCCGGCGTCTCGCGGCGGAACGAGTGGTCGGCATCGTCATGACCAATTACGGGCATTATATCCGCGCCGCTGACTTCCCCGGCTGCGATCTGATCGCCCGATTCGTCGAATGGCGCCATGCCCGGCTGATGCGCGCCCATACGGACCTCATCGTTCCGCTGTCGCCGGCGGTCGCGCTCGACGGCCTGGATCATCCCATGCGGATTGCCCGTGTAACCGGCGTGGTCTCCGACTACGCCCGGGTCGCGCCGGTCGAGGCCGGAAACCGGGGCGTTTTCTTTCTGGGGCGTCTGGTCTGGAACAAGGGGCTGGCGGCGGTCATCGAAACCGCCAAGCGCATGGACCTGGAGATCGACGTGCTGGGCGAGGGGCCCGACCGGGCGGCCATTGAACGGCGTGCGGCGGATCGCGGGGCGCCGGTCCGATTTCTTGGTTCCAGCAACAGCCCATGGCGCGACATGGCGAACTACCGCGTGTTCTTCAACCCGTCCCTCAGCGAGGTTCTGTGCAGCACGACGATGGAGGCCCTGGTCGCGGGCCGTCACGTGGTTCTGCCGGAATGCGCCGCCAACGACCCGTTCCGGGATTATCCGAACGCCCATTTTTATTCCGACGCGGACGGCGCAGTGGTGGCCTTGAACCATGCCCTTGCGGTCTTGCCGGAAGCGCCGGAGAAGGCGCGCCGGGAATTCGACTGGATGACCGCCTGCCGGACCCTTGACGACATGCTGTGACCGGGCGTCAGGCCGCCGGCGCGATCAGGAACACGGGGTCGTTGGCGATGGTCAACGTGACCGGCAGGCGGGCAATGACGTCGCCATCGCCTTGCACCGGATCGCCGGATGGGCCGGCGATGTCGATACGGTCCGCGGCCACGTGGTCGATCAGGTTCAGCCGGGTCAGCAGTCCAAGCGGCAGGGCGAGGGAGTAGCCGGCCGTCGCCAGGCGTCCGGGGCGGCGGAACAGGGCGACCTGGAAGCGGGGTGTCGTCAGATCCGCGCGCGGTGCCAGCACGAATCCGCCGCCGTAGTGGCGGCCGCGGCAGGCGACCACCGTCGCCGCCTCGACTTGCCGGTCGTCGATCCGCACGTCCAGCGGCGGACATGCATAGCGGACGATCCTGCGGGTGGCCTCCACCACATAGGCCGCCTTGCCGATGTGGTGCTTCATATCCAGGTTCAGGCCGTCCACGACCTGGGCGTCGAATCCGGCGCTGGCCATCATCAGGAACCGCCGGCCGTTGGCGACGCCCGGACGGACCGCAAGGTTGCGCCCCCGGGTCAGGCAATCGACGACGGCCTCGGGCCCCGCGCCCAGGCCGAGTTCCCGGGCCAGGACGTTAGCCGTGCCGATCGGGATGAGACCGAGGGCCGGCGACGTGGGTGTGACACCGTTGACGGCGTCGTTCACGGTGCCGTCGCCGCCGGCCACGGCGATGGCGTCGAACGCCGACTTGTCGGCGGCCCGGACAAGCCGGCTGGCTTCGCCAGGCGCGAAGGTGGTTTGGACATCGACCCTGCATCCGGCGTGCCGCAATCCCGCCAGCACGTGCCGAAATCGCCGCTCCCGCCGTTGACCGAGGGAGTGGTTCAGGATGACGAGCAGGCGTGACGGCCGTACCGTTGTCGCAGGGCCAGGATGCGTGCCGTGCAGGACGTCCAAATGCCGATTCTCCCTTGCGATGATGGGTTTAAGTACTAGAACACCGCCGCCTTGTTTGTATAGTCGCGCGGATCGTTTTCCCCAAATCAGCGCCGAGACTCCGCCCATGCTCACCGACCTAGCCATTACCGCCCTGACCGACGTGATTCTCGCCTGCGAAACGTTTCTCCTGGCCGGGCTGTCGTTCCGGCCCGGCATCTCGCTGCGTTCTCCGGCCGGGTACTGGGCCGTCACGCTGCTTCTGACCGGCACGGCGACCATGCTCGGCGCCATCGATCACGGGTTCTTCGAAGCGGCGGGCCATCCTGGGCATGCTGCCATGGCCATCGCCACGCGCGCGACCATCGCGCTGGCCAGCTTCACCATGCTGATGGCGGCGGCGGCCCAATTTTTGCCGTCCCGGTGGCGGACGGTGGTGCTGGCGGCCGGGGCCGCCGGACTGGTGGCGACGCTGTGGATGGTGACAACCTCCGACAATTTCCTGGCCGTCGTCGGGTTTTATACGGTGGTGATGCTTCTGCTGCTGGTTTTCAGCCTAGCTGGCTTGCGCAGCGGAAAGGGCTCCGTCGTCATGTGTCTGGGGGTTTTGGGCACGCTCGGGGCTTCCGCCCTGATCCCGCTGGGCAGCCCGGGCTTCTTCGGGCTGGGGCTTTACGGCACCTATCATGTCCTGCTGATGCCGGTGGTGGTGTTGCTCTATATGGGCGGCCGGCGCCTGTCCCCGCTGCCGGCGTCCTGAGACGCCGCTAACGCCGACCGGCCACGAAAATCACTTGATTGCACCGATCGAGAAAACCGTAGCGGAAGGTTTCCTGCTTGATGATCCGGAGACCGGCCGTGTCGAACAACGCATCCCATTCCGCGGGTTTCAGATAATGGTTGGGCAGGTTTATCCCGCGGTGCCGGTTCCCGAGAAAATCCGACAGGCGGAGAATCCACCACTCCAACCGGGTGTTCCAATAGTGATCCTTGATCACCACCTTGCGCCGGGCGACCCGAGCCGCTTCCCCTAGGACCGCTTCCGGGTGATCGTCGTGGTGAAGAACGTCGATCAAGGTGACGATATCGAACGCATCGTCCGCGAAGGGCAGGCGATGCCCGTCATAGCGGAGGACCGGCATGCGGGGGGCCGGCGCGACAACGACATCGACCGCGGTCAGGGAAATCGTCGGATCGCCCAGAACAAGCCGTTCCGCCAGGGCGCCGTCATAGGACCCGATGTCCAGGATGTCGCTGTTCGGTTCGAGGTGCGCGAGGATCCGCGTGGGCAGGCGCTTCATCCGGGAATGAGGGCTTAGATAGCGGTCCCAGACGTTCAGAAGAAACGTCAGCATGCCGGCTATTCCCCGTGGCGTCCGCTGTCGCGGTCCAGGATACCGGCGACGATCGCGGGCAATTCGGCGGCCGCCGTGTTCGGGTGGGCCGGCGGCCCCCCTGTGCGGTGGCGGCCCAACAGATCGGCCAGCGTCCGGTGAAATTCCGCCAGGCCGGTGAAGGCCCGGCCCGCGCCCGATGTCTTGAGCCATCGCAGCACCGGCTTTTCCTGCGGCAGGGCCATGGTTCGGTCGACCAGCAGCGACAGCCCGCAGGCCAGGGCCTCGCTGACGCTGCCCGGCCCCGGCTTGCCCACGAACACGTCGGCCATGCCGAGATAGCCCGCCACGTCGTCGGTGAAGCCGACCACCCGTGCCGGGAAGGGCCAGTCGACCGCCCGCAGTTCCTCGGCCAGCGCGTCGTTATGCCCGCACATGAAGACCACCTGCCCGTCCGGCGGCGTGTCTTTCATCGACAGCGCCAGGTCGCGCATGCGCCAACTGCCGCCGCCGCCGTAGAGCACGCAGACGACCGGCCGGTCCGGTGCCAGGCCGCGGGCGGCGCGGGCGGCGGCCTTGTCCCCCGCCGGGCCGGCGAGGAACGCGGGCTTCAACAGCAGCCCCTGGGTTCGGTGGAGGCGTCCGGGGGGGACGACGCCGGACGCCGCACGGCGGTGGGCCTCCTCGGTCCCGCAGATGGCGTCGTAGTCCCGGCCCCTGGGAAACCAGACGTGGCGGCCCATTTCCGCCCAGTCGGTGATAAGCACGACGCCGCGCGCCGTTTCCCGCCCGCCGCCGCGCATCCGGTAGTCCTGAAGCCCGTCGAAGATCACCCGGTTCAGCATGGGCAGCACGCTGATCACCATGTCGGGGCGCTGGCGTTCGAAATAGTCCGCGAAGGTCCGCCGCCCTTCGCGCGCCGACAGGCGGAAATTGATCAGCACCATCATGTAATACAACAAGCAATACAGGCCCGTGCGCCCGTCGCGCAGGATCGTCTCGTTGTAGATGTCCTCGGACCGGCGGCCCGAAAGGCGCAACAAAAGATCCAGATGCGGCATCAGTTCCTTGTAGGGGTTGATCAGCGTCACCCGGTAAAGCCCGGTCGCCTCCAGAATTTCCTTGGACGCGAACGCGGTCATCCGGTGACCGCCGCCGGCATCGGTGTAGATCACCACGACATGGCGGCGACCATCGCTCATTCCCGGAATCCAGATGTCATCGGTCGCGGTAGAGGTGTTCGCGGGTCAGGGGCAGGTCGTTGGCCAGGCCGTTCGTGAACACGACATGGAACAGCCGATTGTCGCCATGCGTGAACGAAACGGCGGATACGGCCATATACAATCGATACATGCGCAGGAAGGTCTCATCGAACATCTCGCGGATGCGATCCTCGTTCCGATTGAAGGAATCGAGCCAGGCGTTGATCGTCGGCGGATAGTGCAGGCGAAGGTTCTCCACGTCGATCACGTTCATGCCGGCCTGTGCCGCGTTCTCGACAAGCTGGGTCAAGGTCGGGACCCGTGAGCCGGGGAACAGGTATTTTTCGGTCCAGGGGTCGTTATGGTGGGGCGTGTCGTTGCCGATGGTATGGACCAAGCCCAGGCCGCCGGGTTTGAGGACCTCGCTGATCTTCTTGAAACAACCGGGGATGAAGCGCCAGCCCACATGCTCCATCATCCCCACCGTGACCAGCTTGTCGTAGGTCCCTTCGATCTCCCGGTAGTCGCGGAATTGGACCTGCACCTTGTCCGTCAGGCCCTCCGCGGCGATCCGTCGATTGGCGAAATCGACCTGTTCCCGTGACAAGGAAACGCCGACGCCGGTCACGCCGTAGTGCTTGGCGGCATGGATCAAAAGACCGCCCCAGCCGCAGCCCAGGTCGGCGATGTGGTCGCCGGGGGCGAGCATCACCTTGCGGCAGATGTGGTCGAATTTGTTGATTTGCGCCTGGTCGATGGTGTCTTCCGGCGTGTGGTAGTAGGCGCAGGTATAGGCCATGGTCGGGCCCAGCAGAAGTTCATAGAACGCGTTGCCGATGTCGTAATGGTGAGAGATGTTTTTGCGCGCGCGGGTGAACGTGTTCTGGTTCAGGATATAGGCCATGGCCATGCGCACCTTCAGGCCCAGCGATATGGGATTGTTGGCGAAGTCGACGGACCAGGCGAGCCGGAAAAGCTCCTGTAGGTCGCCTTCGACCTCGATATCGCCGGCCATGTAGGATTCGCCAAAGCCCATGAAGGCGTCGGCAAGCGTGCGGGAAAGCGCCCGTTTTTCCTTGAACCACAGCACGAATGCCGGGGAGTCGCCGATTTCGATCGCCTCTCCGTCCCAAAAGCGGATTGTGAAACTTGCCTCGGGTTGGGCACGCTGTATGGCATGCGCGATGTCGCGGATCGTCTTTTTCATATTCCCCCTCCTGCCCTAATGGTGGCGTGCATTAGAGTTGGATATCAAGGAGTTGTGAAGGACGAAATCGGGCGCGAAGGGCGGCGGGGGTCCGATTGCATTCCGACGCGCCATCATCTATTCACGAAGGGCTAGGATAGGCGGGGCCCGGCATGATCGACAAATCCTACTACGATGCCGATATGGCGATCTATTACGCGGATTTCCTGGCGTCCTTCGCGGCGTTCCTGGCCTGTTTCATTTTGGCGGTCGAAACGGACGGCTGGATGCGTGTCCTGCCCATGATTCTCGGCAGTTTGTCCCTGTATCGGGGCGCCTGCTTCGCGCACGAGATCACCCACCGCCAGGGGGACAGGAAGATGAGACGCTTTGCCCTGCTGTGGAACCTGACGGTCGGCGCCGTCGTCCTGCTGCCCGCATCGCGGTTTTATAAGCCGCACCTGACTCATCATTCCCTGGGCGTGTTCGGGACCAAGGACGACCCGCAGTATCTGCCGCTGCGCACCAATCACGCCCTGATGATCTTCGTCGTGTTCATTGCGCCGTTCCTGATGCCGTTCCTGAACCTGTTCCTGGCGACGACGGCCAGCCTGGGGGCGAACGCGGAAGAAGGGTTGGAACGCGTGCTCCGGCGGCACGGCTTCACCATGGGCAGCGATGTCGAGGAACGCTACCGCAAGGAAATCACCTGGCTGAGCCGCTACTCGCTTGTCATTTTCGCCGTGTTTTGTCTGACGGCGCCGCAATGGCTGCCGATCTATTACGCCATCCTGGTCGGCGGCTGGATGGCGGGGACCATGCGGATTCCCTTTGAACACCGCATGATCGGGCATGTCGCGCAAACCGACAAGCGGGACCATGTGCTTGACAGCTTCACGGTGGAAGCCCCCCTGGCGGCGCTTCTGCAGCCGCTCGGCCTGCGCTTCCACACCGCCCATCATATCTATCCAGGCGTGCCCTATCACAACCTGCGCCGGTTGCATGAGGAACTGAAGGGGCGGGGCGACAAGGACTACAACGCCAACATCATTTCCTTTTGGCGTGCCGTCCGGGGCCCGCAACCGCTGCCCGTGGACGAAACCGCGACCTCATGAGCGGCCAGCGCTGCCCAAAGTCCGGCGCTTGACCGGAGATTTTCTAAATTCAGAGGCATAATGGCGGTGGGGGCAGTCTGGAGTAAACGGGTCTCTACGCCGATTTCATTGTTTAACTGGGAGAGTACAGGGAATATTTCAAAATTCGACCGCGAATAGGCTATTTTCAGATCAGCAACCCTACATGGTTCTGCGGTTTTTCAACCGGATTTCTCTAATGTGCAGAACAGGGAAACAAATTCAGCCTACAGCGAACGAACATTCATGATCAGGGGGGAAGTTCAAATCGGGGGTAGGGTTTGAACCTGTAGCCTTCAGGTTAACGATTTGGGTCGGTTTGATCTCGGGCTATTAGCCGTTAGGGCAGAGCGCTGAAGAACAAAAACGGTTGAAAGGCAATTCAAACAACTCCTTTCAGACGAAATGCAGACCTACCTCTGCCCGCTGGTTCGGGGCCGCTTATGACCCAAAGCCGCCTATGTTCCGCGTGGCCCCCAGAGAATGAAGGCGGCACCCAAGAGGCAGATTGCTGCACCAATTAAATCCCACCGGTCCGGTGTCCGACTTTCGGCCAGCCAGAGCCACAGGATAGACGCAGCGATGTAGATTCCCCCGTATGCCGCGTAGGCCCGCCCAGCGAATTCGCTATCCACTCGGGTCAGCAGAAAAGCGAACAGCAAGAGGCTGAGCAAACCTGGCGCGAGCCAATAGACGCTTTTCCCGAGCCGAAAATACCCCCAGAAAGCAAAGCATCCAGCGATCTCCGCAACGGCTGCGCTGATGTAAACGACTGCTGTGCCAATCATGATGCCAATGCCTCGAATACCTGGCATTCGAGTACTTCTTCACCAGAGTACCTCGCGGCCGTATCAGCGAGCGGCTTTTCTATACGCTTGAGGCCCGTGATCTTGGAGCGCGCGTCCTCAAGATGTCTTTCGGTCAATGCCTGCACTTCGGAGCAAGTCTGGATACCGCGGTCAACCAAGCTCAAAAGACCGCGGAACTCCTCGATGGAAAAACCGAGTTCACGACCAAGCAGAATGAACCGCAGACGCGCCACTTGTGTATCGCCATAGCTGCGGTATCCCGTGGCAGTGCGCGGCGGTTCGAGCATCATGCCGATCATCTCGTAGTAGCGAATGGTCTCCAGGTTACTGTCCGTCCACAGCGCGAGTTCAGCGCGCATCAACCTCTTCCTGGAAACGTGATTACCCATGCAGATAAAAAACATTTTATACTTGCGGTTACTGTAGATATTGCCTTAGTGGATTTTAATCACGAAGTAAACAATGGAAGGTGAAGGGACGAAAGGTGGCAAAAGGTCATCACCCGACGAAATGCGTGATTATCCGTGATGGCCGCTTTTCGTCCCTAAGAGTCCTTGCTCAGCCCGGTTGCCCGCACGAGAGCCCCCATTCCCAGCTAATTAGATTCAGTCTCGTCAATTGGCGAATTCGAGACAGGTTGTAAGCGACGAATGCCTCGCCTCATCTTACGCTGGTAATAGCGTATCCCTTGCCTGATTGCACGAAGTCGAAATCGACGGTATTGCCGACATTGAGTTTTTCCAACAGGGTCTTATCAATGACCATGAAGCCCATCGTCATGGACGGCCAATTCAAGGTTGCGACGGGTTCGTGGGCCAACGTCACCATGCCACTGCTACCATCGACCTTGGTCACCTTACCCCTTGTGGAATGTACCGTTTGGTCGGCGACAGGTTTGTCCATCCTGTTGTTTTCCATGGTGCCCATTGGCATGTCGTTCATCATCTTTTGCTGAGCCGTGGCCGGGGCCGCGGCTATCGCCAGGATGGCGGCACAAACAACAATCCATGATGTCTTCATTGAATTCTCTCCTAAGGTTGGTGAAAAGTTACGAACTGGGTTACGGCACCGCCGGTTGACCTGAAGATGTTCATCACGCGGCATCGGCACGCGATGGAGCACGTTGGTCCGCCACCCGCCATCCTTTGCGCCGTCGGCGCATTAGGTAGTAGGCGGCGGGAATCACGAACATTGATAACAGAGGGGCGGTGATCATACCGCCGACCATCGGCGCGGCGATGCGCTGCATGACCTCACTGCCGGTCCCGACACCCCACATGATCGGCAACAGGCCGGCCAAAATCACCGCCACCGTCATGGCTTTCGGCCGCACACGCAGCACCGCGCCTTCCCGAATGGCGTTGAGCAAGTCGTCCTCGCTTGTCAGACCTTGTTCAATCCGCGCGGACCATGCTTGCTTCAGGTACAGGAGCATGATGACCCCAAATTCGGCCGCCACGCCCGCAAGCGCGATGAACCCAACCACACCCGCGACGGAAAGGTTGTATCCGAGGCCGTAAAGAAGCCAGATGCCGCCGACCAGTGCGAACGGCAGAGTGGCCATCAGCAGCAAGGCCTCGCCGAAGCTCTTAAAGGTCAGGTACAGCAGCACGAGGATGATCAGGAGCGTAAAGGGTACGACAACCTTGAGTTTGGCGCTCGCGCGCTCGAGAAACTCGAACTGCCCGGACCATGTCACCGAATACCCCGGCGGTAGATCGACTTGTTCGGCTACTTTCTGCTGCATTTCGCGAACCGCCGAGCCGAGATCCCGTCCGCGCAGATCCACGTACACGAAGCCGGCCAGCCGGGCGTTCTCGCTACGAAGCATCGGGGGGCCGTCATTGATCCGGATATCGGCGACATCACCTAGCACCAGTTGCTGGCCGCGTGGCGTGACAATGGGTAGGGCACGAAGCCTGTCGAGAGAATCGCGAATTTCGCGAGGATAACGCAGATTGATGGGATAGCGCTGCAGTCCCTCGACCGTCTCGCCGATGTTCTTTCCCCCGATGGCGGAACTGACGACCGACTGAACGTCGGCGATGTTCAACCCGTAGCGGGCGGAAAATTCCCGTTTGATATCCACATCGACGTACCTGCCGCCCGTCATGCGTTCGGCGAAGGCGCTGGTCACGCCAGGCAGGTTCTTGACAGTCCGTTCGATCTCGCCGGTGAGCCGGTCGATGACCTTCAGATCGCTCCCGAGCACCTTGACCCCGACCGGACTCTTGATGCCGGTCGCCAGCATGTCAATGCGGTTGCGGATGGGAGGAATCCAGATGTTCGTCAACCCCGGCACGCGCACGGTTCTGTCGAGTTCCTCGACGATCTTCTCGGG
>TARA_R110001592_G_scaffold19847_12_pt1 | contig 13369 bp, 19 predicted proteins | sample TARA_R110001592 | Tara Oceans TARA_R110001592 (sample SAMEA4398387) | marine metagenome | biome: Polar Biome; feature: [SRF] surface water layer (ENVO:00010504); material: water (ENVO:00002006), including particulate matter (ENVO:01000060) such as... | depth 5 m
GTCTTAATCTGTTGTAGTAATTAACTACATACTTTATTTATCACTTTTAAAACGCTATCTAACAGTGGATTGGTTTAATAATTACCATTTAGCAAGGAGATTGGTCATGGCTTGATTGTTGTCTGTATTATCTGGATCTATAGGATCCCATTGTCTGGAAGGGCATTCTATATAATTTTTTAGGAAATGTCGTTTATTATGCAGTAGTTTTTCTTGTACAACCGGTTGCATTACTATATTATGCAACTGCTCTATAGACATATTCATTAAATTATGTATAGCATCTTCAATTAACGACATACGTTTTTTACCATCTAACTCCGTGTCATAACTTTCGTCAAACAGTTCTGGGAATGTTTTATATCCCATTAGTTTTAAAGACGTTAATGTATGAGGAAGACCTACTACTATAAATGGAATCTCATATTGAAATGCCTTTAATGTTTTTTCACTTACAAATGATGGTATGTCAGTTAATACGTCTGGTTGTCTAGGCTCACCACAACATGGTCCAATATGTGGTGCGTCATACTGTGTTTCTGTAACAACATAAAAATAACATCTATTAATACAATCATGTGGTGGAGAATCCTGCCAATGACCAATGTGTTTTTGATGTGTGTTTTCTTTAGTTACTGAAGACCCTAATGTTTTACCATGAGCAAGAAAACTGTAGTCAACTTTGTCTTCCCACTTATTGTCTTTAATAAAATTTACTATTTTTACTCTGTGTTCTTTATTGTAGTTATTAAAACATATAAAATATTTTTCCCTGTGGCTTTTATTAGCAATAAACTCTTGTCCCAAGTTTGTTTCCATCATTCTTGTATAGTAAATGAGATATACTTGTATGTTCATATTAGGAAAATGTTTTTTATATAAGTCAACAGTCATTGCATTAGCAAATTGTAAATACACATTCTCAGGATTTACATTTCCTATTTGTGTTTTAAACCATGCTATGCGTTTGTCTTCTCCAAGGTCATATAAATCCCATCCGTTAGCAAATCTCCATCTAAGTTTTTGGAAATTTTTCCATGTCTTCATTTCGTCTATTAAATTTTTTAATTGGTCTTTACTATTATAGTCCATTGATGGATGTATGTGCCAGCCAAAGTCTAATGTATATGTTAGTTCATCTGTTTGCGATTCTACTAGCTCTTTTAATTCTGTCCAACTATTACAAAAATATCTATAATCATGAGTATGATGTAGTAAGTAATCATTTAGAACAGTTGATAAGCCTGGTACTTCACTTGGCAACAAACAACTAGTTGCTGGATTATCTTGGATAGTGTGTACCTCATTACTTACTGCATGAGTTACTCTATGGTTGTTAGGCAATGCACTTTGTCCTAATTTTATTAGTTTGTTAATCATTGTTTCGTCCAAAGTTGTTCGTTGTTTGTTCTATCCATATCCGGAAAATGTTTATCAATATTATATTGAACTTGTTCTCTGTCTGTAAGTTCCATCTCTATAATCATTTTCCAAACTTCTGCAATATAAGTAAATCCGGGTAGGTATTTTTCATTTGACCTAAGTATATCTAAAGTTGTTATTGTAACTAGCCGTACTGCATCTGTAAGTGATAAATTTATACGAAGCATTGAATTTATAAAAGTATCATCTGCTTTATATTGTGTGTCATTCAACGGACCATAAAGTAATATATTATACATCATTGATATAGAATTAGCAACTACTCTTTCATTTTGTTTACCGTGTTCTGCAAAACAATTTAAAATTGCTATGCACCATCTAGGCGTTATGTTATAACTTATGTCGTCCCAGTCCGTTAAAATTAATTGTCTTAGCACATCGATATCCCATTCATCGTTTTGAGCAGGGTGTAATCCATTACTAGTTCTAGATAAAATAATACATGCTTTAGTACGCACAATCGAACTAGGGTGATTAGATGTTATAAAATTTAATATTGGCTTCCTGTCTTTGAAGTCTTTGAAGTGTCGAGGTAATGCTAGTGGATTACTTTCTAAAACAAATGCATCCTTAAACTGCTGAGCAATGTCTGTGCCGATTGGCGATGCCCAATTAGTTAGTTGAGGAGTTATCTCCATCTGCTGTTGTGTTGTGGATCAACTCTTGTGTACCAATCCAACAACTCCTGGTCCGCACTATATATTTCTTCAATGGTCAATGTATTTTCATAGCCATCGTTTCTTATGTCTGCTATTGTCTTTTGCCATTGTCTACCGTTCATGAATTGGTCTTCTGCTGTATCAGGAAACTGTTCTTGAAACGTTGGTGTATTTAATATTTGGTTTAACTGATTAATAACTGTTTGTTGTTTAGGAGTTATAATAGGTGTAAGGTCTGCAATCAGTTCATTAACAATCCTGTCTAGTATGTGTCTGGGCCAACTCATAAAACTAAAAATAACATCAGGGTGGAATGCAAACATGTTCTTTGTTTCTATCTTTACATCATTCTCTAAAGCATAGTTTACAAAGTCTCTAAGCCCAAATAAGCCTGGTCCAGTTAATGTTAAGTCCATTAACATCTTCTCATGTCCTCCGGGCAATGCTACGCCCTCTCTGAAGTTCTTATCCCATTGTTCCCAATCTAATCCTGTACGAATAAACTCTCCGATGTCTCCTATAGCATCTATACTAGCACACATAGTCCAGTCCTTTGCTTGTGGTAACCAGTCGTATAAGTAATGTTTACCAAAACGTACTCTACTCAGGTTACTGTTATAACGCAAGTGTACTTTCTTTAAGTTATCATCTTCTGCTAGTCTATCCATTGCTCGCCAATGTATATCATACATTAACGGCTCACCACCTACCCAATATAATTCTTCTACAACTCCACTACATATGGCGTCCCAAAACTCTCCTTCAACAACTTCCTTTTGAAACTTGTCTATAATTTTTTTATTCTCTGGAACCATAAACGGTTGTTGCTCTGGACTCCAATGGTCATTCTTTCTCTTCTCGGACTCCCATGCACTACTTAAAGGCTCACCACACATACGACATTTAAAGTTACATAAGTTACTAACTCTGTAATCAAAACTAATTGGAGGCATAGTTGTATGCCCTGTGTCATCCGTGCTATCGAAACATTCATCTATCTTATCATTGAATAAGAAACCTGTGAACCATTGTCTGTAATTGCTTTGACTTAATAAGTTGTCATTACATACAGCACATTGCGATATCTTTTCTCCAGCCATAAGTTTTACTCTTATGTCCTTCATGTAGTCGCTGTTCCAATGTTCTTCTAAACTAACAGGCTTGTAGTCTGCTATAGTACCAACGGGCCTAAACATTCCTGTGCTTTCATCATTACTTGCATCGATGTATTGTTTTTGCATCATGTGGTCTTCACGACTAGCACAACACATTCGTCTTTCTGATTGTGGACTTATGTAAGTATGTGTCCATGGAGCAGTACAAAACACCTTGTTAGGTGAGTCCTCTGTCATTGACCCATGAGCCCAAGTAGGCTTAACTCTTTTCATATATTCCTAGCCAGCAGTCTTTTTTTGATGTTCCGTAGTCTGTATCTATGTCTTTTATCTCATTATAATTTTCGAGACCACCTACATATTTGTAACCCACGGAGTCTAATACTTTATTAACTATATGGCACGATATAGTAAAACTAAATGGTATGGGTGTGGTTATATCTTTATCACGAAAAGCATTACCAGAAATATTGAATTCTTCATCTTCCAAGGCGGCGTCTGCCACATGAACAGATTCTATAATAATTGTTTTAGGTTTACTTTTATTAATGATTTGTTCAAATAAATGCATAGGGCTATGTAAGTGATATAATAAACCAAAACAAGTTACTACATCATACTCTTGGTTGCCAAATTTGGAATTATAGAAATCATTTGCAGTTCCAGTAAACATATTAGAGCCTACAAAACTTTGATCCGGTTCAACTCCTTGCCAACTACTTGCAAGTCCTTTAATAATACGTGAGTGCCTGTTATTGAATGATGCAAGTTCTAAAACACTCTTGTCTTTACAAATGCTAAATGTTTCTTCTAGGAATTCGTTATACGTCTTCATCGACTGCTCCACCAAGCCCATCTGTCTCGGTGTCCCAACCAATACTACTTCCAGCCTTACGTTTTATATTTGGATTAATTCCGTCTATTTCATCTGCATACTTTTCATCGTCATAGTCATCATCGCTTTCACCTGTTTGACGTCCACGCACTTTCATCTCTACAACTTTAACTTCACCGTCCTCAGTAACAATACGTTTTGCATATAATGTATTTGTTATACCTGTACTGTCTGGTGCTTGTATGTCCTGTATCTCATCGTCCGATATGTCCTTAACTTCTATACTGTCATACCATTCAACTAGCCTAGGGAATGTTTCTCTAAAGTTAAACCCACGTCTAGCATCATACTGTTCGTAGAATACTTTAAAGTCATGATGTAATAAGTCTTGCTCTGCTGTATTTCTGTGAGGAGTCTTAACAACATCTAAGTATTCTATTAGTCTTGCAATTTGGTCCTGTTCCCATGCTTGTAATAGTTCAACACCATTCTTATCTCGTTCTCCACGTTGCCTTACTGCATCTAACCAATTACTAATCTCATCATGGTACATCTTTCTTAAATGGTCTGGCAATGTTAGTGGGCTTTGGAAACTAGGAAAACGTAATATGTTTACACTAATACCTGGAACGTGATGTCCGTATTTACGTTTCATCTCTAAGGTCCAATCCCAGAATTCACAAATAGTATCTAAACACAATGCATTTATAGTCATCATCATGTGTACACCTTCGTATCTTCCTTCAGTAGCAAAACGTTCAAACTGGCTAGTCCATACTTCCCAGTCTAATCCATCTCTGATATACTCTGCTTGTTTGCCATATGCTTCACAACTAGTGTACACATGAAAGTGGTCAATATGTTGTGTGGCATTAATAAACTTATCTAGTAACACTGGCTTAGCCATTAAGTTACTGTTAATAGCAAGACGCATTTTCTTAGCATTGGGTTCATCTGTGTCTTTAAACCAATCAAACAGTTTGTATATACTAGGAGTCATTAATGGCTCACCACCTGTAACTCTAATCTCTTCTAGTTCTTTACTTAGCTCGGGCCACCATCTCCAAAAAGCATCTACATAAGGATTGAACTCTCCAGTATCGAAAGGCATGGCATACGGAGCATCATCTATAAAGTGACCTCTTGCATCTGACTTAATACCTTGATAGCCTCCGTTAGTTCTAATATCTTTAACCCATGTACTACTAAATGCTGGGTTACAATAACTACATGCTAATTGACATGTTCTGTCAAATGCTACTTCACATGTTTTTAAATTTACATCAGCATTAGGATCTAACGTTGCAATGTGTTGTAAGTCTCTATCTTCGTATATAACTGTTTTGTATGTTCTATCGGATACAGGCTCGTTGCCGTCTGAGTCTTGCCCCATGTCTTCTATCTTCCAACAGTACTCACACTCTTTAGGTCGAGTTCCTTCTTGCATCATTTGACGCATCTTCTTTTTGTGTCTACTGTTATGAATAGCACTAGGGTTTTCTTTTATATCTTCTAAATCAATTTGGTGTGCTGGAGGGTGATGACAACTTGTAGTTCCACCATGCCCTAACCATATAGTAGCATTGTACCATTTAGCACCACAAAAGGAATCCGAGACTGGATCAATCATCCTCTCTTTAAATTCTCTATGTGTCTCTCCGACTCTTCTAACCATTGTAATTTCCTACATCAAAACTTAATGTTCTCATTTGAGTATTGTCCTCTAGTTCTATAACCCACTCTATCATTTCTGCTACACTATCTGGTGTCATCATGATATCATCTACTAAACCTTTTAACCATGCTGTACTATCTGTATCAACAAAGCCAGGTTTAATCATAGTAACTCTACACTTGCCAGGTTGGAACTGATTACTTAATTGTAAACTTGCCCAATCTAATCTAGCCTTATCACTGACATAAGGAGTCCAGTCTGGATTGTAACCTAGTTGTGCAAAGTTATTTATACTGTCGCTACTAGTAGCACCCATATTAATAATTAACTTAGGTTTATCTACCCATTGCTCGTATATTTTATATAGCAATCTACTTTGAGCCTCTGGTGCGTATGCATTATTTACAAATACATCGGCGTCCCAGTCTACAATATCTTTAATAACTCCATTAGGTCTTAATATGTTAAAGCCGTTGCTTTTACTGTAACCTCTTACTTCGTAGTTCTCTTGGTCTAGTCTTTCTGCTAGTGCTAGTCCAATGCCCCTAGTGTGTCCTGTGATTGCTATCTTTTTCATTATTCTATTACTTCCTCTAGTATGCCCAGTAGTTCTGCAATTAGAAAACTAACTGCTAATACTACTATACTCATTGACGCCCATGCCCATACGCATCCGCCTATTCTAATTGCACTCTTTACTAAACTAATGTAGTAATGCATGTTACCTGGATCTTTTCCTATACTCATATACCGTATTTCCCCTCAATGGCTTCTGTTGCCATTCTTATTTTTGTAGCACTAATGTCTTCAATATCTTTATCAAAACTTTCTTGTTCAATTTTATATCCAACATCTCTGCCATATGTTATGTTAAGTACGTTAGGCACAATAACTAAATTTACTTTGCCTGCATAATGTACTAACTTTTCTTTTAAATTTTCTATTACTTCATCTGCACTATATGGATTATCTTTATCAGTATCCATATCTCTTACCATTAGTATAACTTGACCATGCTTTGCTATTGCTCTATCAAACAATGCTTGATGTCCGTTATGCCATGGCTGATATCTGCCAAGCATTTGTGTTGTAGGTGCTTTGTTATTCCATATAAACAAGTTACCTATTAACCATGCTATGTGTATTGCATCTTTATCATTATGTTCTGTCACAGTATATACGTCATTATATATAGACGCATAGTGTGGTCTTTCAAATACTTTATTAGTATCTTCATATTTACTTTCTGTAACGGTATCCATGAATATTTCTAGGTCTGCATTAAACTCCTTTCTAGCATTGGCGAACGGTGCTACAAAGTCTGCTATAGCGACCTTACCCGTTGCTTCTGCTTCTTCGCATAACAATCTCATACGAGTATTTTGTCGTAGTCGTCCTTCATCACTGAAGTCCCAATCGTCTGCTTCTTGTCTAACTTGGTCTGCATTAAACCAAGCAACACTATTTCCTAAATACTTAACTAAGTTTTCTGCTAAGTAAGTCTTACCACTATCTGGTAATCCATAAATCAATACTCTCATTCCTCTCCGACGAAAAGACCTTTAAGTGCCTTTCCCTTGCTCATGTCACCATTAAAAGTCATCTTCCCACCCATAACTAATTTGACTGGGTCCTTACCTTTAGTGAACATTTCTATCATCGTGTCTTTGTCTACAAAGCCTACTGTAATGTCTGCTTTAGGTAAGTTTGTATCTGTAATAGTACACTTGCCTTCAAAAACACTAACGGAAAATTTTCCGTTTGTTTCACTGATAACATTAACATTTATATCAATGTCAACTCCATCAGCACGTTCTTTATTAAAACTTGTCTCCAAGTCTGCCTTAATTTTTACAAAGTCTAACATTTGATTTCTCCTTTTAGAAAATCATTATTGGTCATATATTGCCTCTGCTTCTTCACACATAAACCAGAACTGACTCATCTCTGGAAACACGGCTAAGAAGTCTGTATTTCTTCTTCGGTCATGTTCACTAAAGAACTTACTAAAGTCTGCTCTGTCTCTTAATAACTTGTCTCTGCTTAACTCTTTCTTCATGTGTTCTAGGTTACGTCTAACTTTATCTATCTCAAAATCTTTAAAGCCTTCGTAGTTTACAAACTCCTCATCTGCTTTATTCTGTTCCATAAAATCTATTGCTTCTAACATATAGTCTTGATAGTCATCTGGTAGTATCTGTATACTTTGCCATGCCGGGTTACGCAACAATGGTATATCAAACCATATACGTTGCTCTGGTACTTCCCACCCTAATGCAAACTGTACACTTTTATTCCATTTCTTTCTAAGTTCCAATACGCCTTCTAAAAATTCTTTAAGGCTTGGTAAACTTAAACAGTTAAATGTATTAATAAAATTAATACTAGTGTGATGAGTTTCATCTAAAAATCTGTTTACGTTGTTCCATACTTTATCAAAGTCCATACCATATCTAATATACTCTGCTTGTTGACCCCAACCATCTAGACTAACAAACACACTAAAGTTATGATATGCTTTGTCTTGATACTTGTATTCGTATGTAAAACTGTTGTCGCCTTGTTCCTCACATTGTCCTATTTGTAAAAACGTTTGTTTAATTTCTTCTCGTTCTATACTAGGTAGTTCGCTACTATGATAACGTTTGCTGTCAGCACTAACTATAAAGTGATCCCATGTTTGCCAATCAGTTCCATCATGTGGATCAGGAACATATACTTCTGCACTATGTTCTACGTTATCTAATTGTTTTATCAATGTCATAAATCTTTCAAACAATACTTGGTTGACAGGACACATGTTTGTTGTTATACTAAGTTCTAAATCTTTGTTTGGATTATCTAAAACATATTCCATAACTCTGAATGTGTTTTTATCCATTAATGGTTCGCCACCTGTCATGCGGAATACTCTTAATGTTTTAAACATCTCGGGCCACCATCTCCAAAACGCATTAACGTATGGGTTATCATCTTGTGCAATTTTAAGTGGCATAAGACTTTTATTTCTTAAACTCTCAACATTGTTATGCGGAGCAACTGTAGGATATTCTCCATGCTCATCTATTTCTTCTTGCCATGCTGTACTTAAATGTGGTGAACAATAACTACACTTAAAGTTACATGCTTGGTTAAAGTTTACTTCTACATAACGTGGATTAATGTTTCCACTAGCACCAGCATCCATTATATCTTGTCTACTTTCCTGTGCCCAGTACTCGCCACTACGATATACTCTATCACTTCTATCGCCCTGGTCTTCTATGTTCCAACAATAACTACAACCATCTGGTCTCTCACCTTTGAGCATTTGCCTGCGTTGCTCTTTCTTTTCTTCTGTGTTGTGTAATGCAGTTACATTTTTTTCTAATTCTGCTAAAGGTACTTTATGAGTAGGTGGGTGATAACAACTGTGAGTCATGCCATTAGTAAGGTGCATAGAGACTTGGCTCCATTTAGCATAGCACATACTAGGACTTATTTTGTCTAGTTGTTGTTTAGCCTTGTCGGCATCTTGGTCATATATACTCATTTACTACCACTGTCTAATTATATTCCACATGATAACATACACACATGCTAGATTAGATAATACTAATATTGTCCTAATCATTGCAACGTAGTTTTCATTCTCGGCACTATACCCATCCTCTTCATCAAAGGATCCTAAGGCGTGTTTCCATATTGTCCATATTTGTTTCATATTCATACTCACTACTTAAACTTTATTGCTAAGTTAATTGTAAAAATATTTTTACTTTCTATGTTATCGGTGTATGTATTACCCACACCCAGTGAAACTTTTTCTGTTAGTTTATACATTAAGTCTGTACTATTTCTTATGTACGGATTATTACCACTCTCAATTAAAAACTTATTTACTAAAGATAAGTTTGTACTTATTTTGTATTGTACCCATAAACTATTTCTAATTATTAATTCGTTTGTATCGCTTTTTAAATATGCAAATGAAACTTCGTTACTAGCCTTCCAGTTGTCTGTTCTTAATAATTTATATCCATATCCTAAACCTGTTACGGCTCTCATGTCATATTGTGTTCTAAATTTATCGTAGTCTACTTGTGCTACACCTATTAAGTAACCTTTATCATTTAGTGCATAGTTTTCTTTGAATTGGAAGAAAGCACGATTAATAGTTTCTGCTCCGCCTGTTGTTTGATAAATGTTGCTTGCCAAGTAGTTGCTTTGCCACTTGCCATTCTCTTCAGTATGTTTAAATTTTCCTCTAAACGTTATGTCTTTGTTTACTAATGTTAAACCCAAGTTACCTGTTGTATCTGCATACACAGGCTGACATGTAGCAATTAATAGTGTGCATAATGCTAACATCATTCTCATGTTATTAATCCCTTCTCTAGCATGTCTTGTATCTGTTGTTCTCTAATCATAACTCCCCAACGTCTAGGATTTACATAAGTTGCTTTAAAGAACTTGCTCATGTCATCGTTAGGATCAAACAACATCATCTCATTTATTTCGCTGTTTAGTTTTGTACCTAGTTCACATACTGCTTCGTGTAATACATTATAGTCCCATTCTAATTTTGAATAACGACATGTAGTAATCTCATGTCTGTTTGGATTATTAAATCCACTAAACTGTGGAGCAACTTCATTGTTAAAGAAATCTTTAAACCATTCAAAGTCTGATATTTGATTAGTATCCCAATCGCTTAGTACAGTCATTTCACAACCTAGTCTTGCTCCGTAGATAGCCCATAAGCCATTATCTATATCACTGCCTATGTTACACCATGTTTGTAGTCTATTATAATTCTGCCACCATACTTTTTGTTTAAACTCGTCTGGTCTTATCCTTGCACCTTGGTCTAAACTCATTTTAACACCTTCACGAAAGCCAGCTCTAAAGGCTTGGAACGGACTGGCTGTTTGATGAACTTCACTGAATGTATCATTCAGTTGTATGTAGTTAAGTTTCCAACAAAACTCCATACCTTCACCGTCAGTAGCGGCTTCGTGAGTGTTAATAGTCTTGGTATATTCTGTGGGCCAACATTTAAGTCCACCGTTACCATAGACTAAACCATTAAGAATGTTTTTAGCATTCCAACTAAATATGCTTTCTGATATATTGTTCCCATCGTGGTCTTGGTCCGGAACGTCTAAAATTTGTTCAAAGAAATCATCCATAACGATGTTATCACCATCTACGGTTATGAATCTATCTGTTTCTGATTGTTCTGCGGCAGTCTTGTGTGCTTTATCAAAGCCCTTTACGCCGTGTACCCTTTTTGCCCAAGGTACTTTATTTAATAAGTCGGCCCAATGCTCCTCACAGTTGGGTTCGTCATATGATATATAAAATATGTCAAGTTCGGTGACATCAATCTTAGCCATGTTGTGTCCTGTTGTAAAAATTTAACTACGCACATATTTATCTAATATTTTATGAGTGTATATACTAAATTCGCTTACTTCAGTCGTTTTAGGTAATGTAACGGTACCAGTTTGTATATCTGATAGTTTAACAACAACCTTTTCTAATAGTATATGCGGATCGCTAGGTGCTGTTATATAAAAGAATAAATTAGTGTTATGCTTACTAGGATCTGCAATATCTATAATCCATTCATTTACAGCATCACATATATTAATATTGAATACTTTATCGTTTTTAATTTGTTCTGGTATCTCGTATAAGAAGTCTCTATCACTTTTTAGTGTAGGCTTTTCAACAGGCTTTGGCACTATCCTTGCTACTTCGTGTTCGTCTATTTCAATATTGAACTGTCCTATGCTGTTACCTTTTTCATCTACAAAAGCATACTCTTCCTTCTTTAATTCTATAGCCTTAGACCCTTTGTACCTTCGCATGTCGGGTTTGTCGAGTCCTTTGTATTGTATGCCACCCTCTCCGTCAAAGACAAACCATGAGGTCTGTTGTAGGGCCTTTTGTACATCTGTACTCGTACCAAGTTTTTCTTTTTGTAAAGCAAGTTTCTGTCCTGCTGTTAGTTGTTGTTCCATGCTAACTCCATTTTGTGTATTTTATCTTTATCCATCCAATGCTTTTCTACATAGTGGAATGGATGTGAGATTTGAAAGTTACCAACTTTAAAATCGTTATAATTTTTATAGTATGTAGGTATAGACTTTGTCCAATCCTCTTCCATACTGCTAGTAGGTACATTTTGTACATGTGTTTTCATGTGTATAAATGTAGGTAGTTCCGTTAGATGATCCATTGTAGTCTCATCTTCTATTCCTAATATTTGTATTGCTAAAGCAAATGCCACGTCGGCACTTAACCAATCATACTTACCGTTAGGCATATATTTAAAATAAAATCTTTCCCAATTATTAAATATTAGTTTGCACATTTTAAAAAACTCACTGCTTAGTTCACATTCTTTAAAATAGAAAAATGCTGTATATACATTAGGCATACTGTTAAGTTTCATTTGTCGCCTATAGTAGTTGTCTACTATTTGCTCGCCTTTATATGTCTTAACATTAGTACATGCCCAAATATCTCTATCAGCCATTGCTTCCCACCAATGACTTACGTCTGTGGGGAATATCATATCTGTATCTAGTATTACTGTTTCCTTATAAGGAGTCATGTAATAGTATTTCCACTTGTTATTAATCTTCCATGCTTTGCCATCAGCATCATCTTGCCATGGTATATCAACTATGTGGTCAAATATATTTTTATGTTTTTGTGTAATAAGTTCTTTAGTTTTAGCATCGACACATACTGTTAGATTACTTATAGTACTCTGTGTTAGTTTTAAATTCAAAGCAAGAGCATACGCCTGTTCTAGATAATCAGTCGTGTCATTATTCTGTGCTATTACTATATAACCTTTACTCATCTCGTTCTATTTGCCTATCCTCTAATAAATTCATTATGTGTGTACGTTGTTCGTTAGTCATGTGTATCCATTGACGTATCTCGTTTCTTGTTCGTTTACATGCTGTACAAAAATCTTTACTGTTAATAGTACAAACTTGTACGCACGGTGTTTCCATTAATCTTGTTTTTTATTAAATTCATATCCGTCTTCTGGATCTATCTCACAATCAATATTTGCAAATCGCATTCTTTGAATCTTATCCCAATTAACATCTTTAGTTTTCCATGCAGATGCTATGTCTTCAATATCAGTCATATCAAAATTTTCTTTCTCACTCATCTTACTACCTCTATGTCACTCTCTGTTTCTATAACTACTCTGGCTCCACAGTTTAATAACTTCTCTCCGTTTTCGCCATACACAACTTTGCTTGGGCCTTTTATTTCTACTTCGTGACAGTAAGTATTACTTTGCCCTTGTTTAATAGTTATCACAGGATCGTTTGTTCCGTGTTTTAAATTACTTCTAATCTTTAATTGATTAACGTGTATGTATTTCTTTTTATTTTTCATAACTTTTTATTCTGCTTATCTGCAGTCTTTTTAAAACTCCATTCTAAAAACTTATTAAATAAGTCTGCTATTGCTTCTTGTAATTTGAACATTATGAAAACCTCCGTTGTATGTATTTAACTCCAGCATATATACTTAATCCATATATTGCTAAAATTGTTAATGGTATTGAAAAGGATAATACAGTCCAAAAGTCTAATGTTAATAATGTTTTTGTAAAATCGATTAC
>TARA_R110001592_G_scaffold14971_4_pt1 | contig 13367 bp, 12 predicted proteins | sample TARA_R110001592 | Tara Oceans TARA_R110001592 (sample SAMEA4398387) | marine metagenome | biome: Polar Biome; feature: [SRF] surface water layer (ENVO:00010504); material: water (ENVO:00002006), including particulate matter (ENVO:01000060) such as... | depth 5 m
CTTCATAGGCACAGCAGGTATGAGCGGCCTAGAATATACTATGATATTCGATGGAACTAACACTTTTATAGGAGCAGGTGCCGGTGGGGCTTTAAAACTAAGAGGACCATCTAATGATTCATCTCCGTCAATAGTTATAAACGGTACTACATGCACAGTTGATAATGGATCAAGCGTAGGTACAGGTGCGATAAGAGCTAAGTATAAATCTTCTGATAATTCAGCTGGCATAACAACTACTGTAGGTGTTAAAAATGCAAATCAATCAGCAAATTTAACTTTAACCATAAAAGACGGTATTATAGTTGGGGTAAGTTAATGAAAGTAATACAGGAGTGGAGCAAGGAAGATCAAGATAAGTTACTACAAAGAATACTAGAAGTATTAGGAAATAAAGAATATGTAGACATATTTGTATATGGAAGTAGAGTTAGTGGTGATTTCACTGTTAAGTCTGACATTGATGTGGGTGTTTACGTTAATGAAATTAAAAGATGTCCATGCTGTCATTTGCAACCTGCTGAAATTACTAGTTATGTAAATGGCATATACCACCCAGAGAATCAACTTGGCAATTGGTTTGTTATGGATATTACGTTTCATTTAGCTACAAAAATCAAATCTAACAATTGGAAACAGTTTGATGAAACATATGATCTTCCTAAATACTCTTTAATAACAAACAATTATTACCCAGGTAACAAAGAAGAAACTAAAGCTTTTAAAGCTAACAAATATTATCCGGGAATTATTAAAGGTAAGTAAACTAACTTACAAGTGATTATATAATTAAGTTAAATTAAATTAAATAAAATGAAAAAAGTAAAAAAAGCTACAAAAGCTGAGTTAAAATCAATTCATGATGTTAACGAAAAAGTTAACCAAGAAATATTTAATCTTGGATTATTAGAAGATAAAAAAGTAGATCACCTTCAGAAACTTCAATCACATAGAATTGAGCTAGGTAAAGTTCAAAAAGTTTTAGAAGAAAAATATGGTAAAGTAGTTATTGATTTAACTAATGGAGAAATAACAGATCAGCAAAGTGAAACAGATTAGTACAATTAGAAAAATAAGTATAGGATCTGACTATAAAGACAACGCGATGCATTATGCTATTGGTCAAAAAGTTTGGGGTGATCATATTATTTCTAATATTATTCATAACAAAGAAGAAGATTCTTACGATATATTTATATCTAAGAATAATGAAATTTTACCATGGAAAAAGTTTAATAGAAATATGGCTATTTCAGTAGAGTATAATTTAAGTTACGGTGAATAGTTTATATGATTTCATTATTAAGCCAGAAGAACAAAGGTATGATAATGAAGTGGATGTAGATGGTAAGTCACTCATTGTAAACACTACAATAGAAAACCATAGGTTTGTTAGCAAGAAAGCAGTTGTAGTATCTACACCAACAGCTTATCCTACTCCAATAAAGGAAGGAGATGTAGTACACGTTCATCATAATATATTTAGAAGATGGTATGATCAAAAAGGTAGAGAAAGAAATAGCTCTAGATATTTTGAGAAAGACTTATACTTCTGTGGACCTGAGCAACTATACATATATAATGATAAGTCGCATTTAGATTATTGCTTTGTAAAGCCTGTAGAAAATTCTAACTATTTACACAATAGAAAAGAACAACCTAATGAAGGCATTGTACATATTTGCCCGAAGAACCCTTATATTAAAAAAGGAGATCACATAGTTTTTAAGCCAGAATCTGAATTTGAATTTATAGTAAATGAGCAAAAGCTCTACTGTATGAGATTAAATAGAATTGTATTAAATTATGAAGACCAAAGAAACTAAAATAAAGATTATTGAAGCAGGGCAAAAAGCTGTAGAAGAATTAATAAAGGTAGCAAAAGAAAAGATTGTAGACTCAGACGATGACGTAAGCGCTGATAGATTAAAAAATGCTGCCGCAACAAAAAAGCTAGCTATATTTGATGCTTTTGAAATACTTAATCGTATTCAGATAGAAGAAGATATGTTAAATGAAAAACCTAAAGATAAAGTTGAAAAAACTTTTAAAGGTTTTGCAGAAGGAAGAAGCAAGTGAGTTATAATCAAACTCTTTGGAAAGAGATTAAAGACGTTGTAAATCCTAAGATATTAGCTAAGAACAATAGGTTTAAAAAATGGGAGTATGGTTACAACTCTGATTATAATTTTATAGTTATAAGTAAAACTGGAAAAATTGGACAAGTCATTGAATTACAAAATCTCCGGATTGCTTTACCAGCAGCAGATCAACCGTTTAAACGAAGCGAAGAAAAAACGGAGCAACACTGGGAAAAAAGAAGTTACCCAAAAGAGTTACAGAGGATAAAAACTAGACTTGATTGGGAAGAAAAACAAACTGAGTTTAAAGAACAATGGTATGATTACATTGATGAAGAATTTAAAAGAAGAGATCAAGGATACTGGTTCTACAACAAGGGTTTGGCTACTTACATTACTGGTACTCATTATATGTACTTGCAGTGGTCAAAAATTGATGTTGGAGCAGCAGACTATAGAGAAGCAAATAGATTGTTTTACATTTTCTGGGAAGCATGTAAAGCAGATACAAGATGTTACGGAATGTGTTATCTTAAAAACAGACGATCTGGATTCTCTTTTATGTCAAGTGCAGAGCTTGTCAACCAAGCTACAATATCTTCCGATGCTAGGTTTGGAATACTTTCCAAGTCTGGTTCAGATGCCAAAAAAATGTTCACAGATAAAGTTGTACCTATATCAGTCAACTACCCGTTCTTTTTTAAACCCATTCAAGATGGTATGGATAGGCCGAAGACTGAACTGGCATATCGTGTTCCAGCATCGAAACTTACTAGAAGGAAGCTTGAATCGAATGAACAGCTCAGAGAACTAGATGGACTTGATACAACTATTGACTGGAAAAATACAGGTGATAACTCTTATGATGGTGAAAAGCTAAAACTATTAGCTCATGATGAAAGCGGTAAATGGGAAAGACCTGATAATATATTAAACAACTGGAGAGTTACAAAAACTACACTACGTCTAGGATCAAGAATCGTAGGAAAGTGCATGATGGGCTCAACTTCAAACGCATTAGACAAAGGTGGAAACAACTTTAAAAAATTATACCATAATTCAGACGTTACAAAAAGAAATAAAAACGGACAAACAACTTCTGGACTGTATAGCTTGTTCATTCCTATGGAGTGGAATTACGAAGGATTCATTGACAGTTACGGACTACCTGTTTTCATTGGAAGAAAAAATAATCCTAAAGGAGCAGACGGTAATGAAATTACAAGCGGAATTATTGAGCATTGGGAAAATGAAGTTGAAGGCTTAAAAGGAGATAGCGACAGTTTAAATGAATATTACAGACAGTTTCCTAGAACAGAGCAACATGCTTTTAGAGATGAAAGTAAAGACAGCTTATTTAATCTTACTAAAATATATGAACAAGTAGATTATAATTCTGACTTTGATAATTCAAAGATAGTGACTCAAGGTAATTTTATGTGGGCTGGAGGTATTAAAGATACTAAAGTTGAATTTTGCCCTAGTAACAAAGGTAGATTTTACATATCTTGGGTTCCTAACGGAAGTGATCAAAATAATGTAATAATTAAAAATGGAATTAAATATCCAGGCAATAAAGACGTTGGAGCATTTGGCTGTGACTCTTATGATATTAGCGGTACTGTTGATGGTCGCGGCTCTAAAGGAGCGTTACATGGACTAACTAAGTTTAGTTTGTTTGATTGTCCTCCTAATCATTTTTTTTTAGAATATGTATCTAGACCTCAGACAGCTGAGATGTTCTTTGAAGATGTTCTAATGGCATTACACTTTTATGCAATGCCTATACTAGCAGAAAATAATAAACCTCGTTTATTGTATTATTTAAAAAGAAGAGGTTATAGAAACTTTAGCATAAATAGACCTGATAAAATTTGGAACAAACTATCTGTTACCGAAAAAGAGATAGGAGGTATACCTAATACTAGCGAAGATATTAAGCAAGCTCACGCTGCTGCAATTGAGTCTTATATAGAAAATCATATAGGAGTTTCAGATGATGGTCAATATGGTAATATGTATTTCCAAAGAACTTTAGAAGACTGGGCTAAATTTGATATAAATAACAGAACTAAGCACGATGCTTCTATAAGTTCAGGTTTAGCTATAATGGCAGTTAATAAACAAAAATATAATCCTACTGCTGCAAGATCCTTTAATAAAGTTGAAATAGGAATTAAAAGATATGATAATAAAGGGTATAATTCAAAAATAATATAAATGATAAATACTAATTATAATAGTTCGTTTCCAGATCAGGTTGTACCTGAGTCAGAGAAAGCTACTCTAGAGTATGGATTAGCTGTAGGTAGAGCTATAGAAAATGAGTGGTTTAAAAATGACAGGGGAGTATACGATAGGTTTAACACTAACTACAATAACTTCCACAGACTAAGGCTTTACGCTAGAGGAGAACAATCTGTTCAAAAATATAAAGATGAGCTGTCTATAAATGGTGATTTATCTTATTTAAACTTAGATTGGAAGCCTGTACCAGTAGTACCTAAGTTTGTAGATATATTAGTAAATGGAATATCACAAAGAAATTACGAGTTAAAAGCTTACTCACAAGACCCAACTTCTGTAAGTAAAAGAACTAAGTATGCAGAAAGCATATTAGAAGACATTAATGCAGCCAAATATATAGAAGCTGTAAAAGCTGCAACTGGAAAAGATGTTTCAAGAGGACCTAAAGGTAAAAACGTACCAACACAGCCAGAAGACATAGAAGCTCATATGCAGTTTGATTACAAGCAATCTATAGAAGTAGCTCAAGAAGAAGCTATAAACTATATACTTGAGAAAAACAAATATGATTTAACAAGAAGAAGATTAAACTATGATTTAACAGTATTAGGAATAGCTTGCACTAAAACAAATTTTAACGAAAGCGAAGGTGTTAAAGTTGAATATGTAGATCCTGCTAACTTAGTTTATTCATATACAGAAGATCCTTACTTTGATGACTTATACTATGTAGGAGAAGTTAAAGCAATTAGCTTGCCAGAATTAGTAAAACAGTTTCCTAAACTTACTAGTGAAGATATTAAAGAGTTACAAAAGTACAACGGAAGCCAACAGAATACTAGAGCATTTGGAAGTAAGTATGATAATCAAACAGTTCAAGTTCTGTATTTTGATTATAAAACATATACAAACCAAGTATTTAAAATAAAGAAAAAGGACAACGGATTTGAAAAAGCACTAGAAAAACAAGATACTTTTTTAGAAGCAGAAGATAATGATAACTTTAAGAAAGCACACAGATCTATTGAAGTACTTTATTCAGGAGCTAAAGTACTAGGTACTCAAAAAATGCTAAGCTGGAAGATGTCAGAAAACATGACAAGACCAGAAGCTGATATAGCTAAAGTAAATATGAATTATTCTTTAGTAGCTCCTAGAATGTACAAAGGTAGGATAGAAAGTTTAGTTAGTAGAATTACTACATTCGCTGACATGATACAAATAACTCATTTAAAACTTCAGCAAGTTATGTCTAGAGTAATACCTGATGGTGTTTATATGGATATAGATGGTTTATCTGAAGTGGATTTAGGTAATGGAACTAATTATAATCCTGCAGAAGCTTTAAATATGTATTTTCAAACAGGTTCTATAGTTGGAAGATCTATGACTCAGGACGGTACTGGAAATCCAGGAAGAGTTCCAATACAAGAGCTTAATACAAATAACGGTATGGGTAAGATACAAGGGCTAATTCAAACTTACCAGTATTATCTCCAAATGATTAGAGACGTAACTGGTCTTAATGAAGCTAGAGATGGTAGTAATCCAGATAAATATGCTTTAGTAGGTTTACAAAAACTCGCAGCAGCAAATTCAAACGTTGCAACTAGACATATATTGCAATCAAGCTTATATATAACATTGAGAACATGTGAAAATATAAGCATGAGAATAGCAGACGCTATAGCTTACCCTACTACTTACCAAGCATTAATACAAAGTATATCTTTATATAACTCTAAAACTTTAACAGAGCTAGATTCTAGCAATATTTTAGATTTTGGAATATTCTTAAACCTAGAGCCAGATGAAGCTGACAAGCAGCTATTAGAACAAAATATACAAGTGGCTTTACAAGGAGGTCAAATATACTTAGAAGATGCTATAGAACTTAGGGAAGTTAAAAACTTAAAGCTAGCTAATAGAATGCTTAAAAAGAAGCGTGAAGAGAAACAAGCTAAAGAACAAGCTATGCAACAACAAAATATGCAAGCTCAATCGCAGGCTCAAGCTCAAGCAGCAGAACAAGTTTCATTAGCTGAAACTCAAAAACAACAAGTATTAAATGAGCAAAAAATACAGCTTGAACAAGCTAAGTCTCAGTTTGATATTCAAAAGTTAGAGAGAGAATCTCAAATTAAAAAAGAAATGATGGAGCAAGAGTTTAATTACAATATGGAATTAGCTGGAGCTTCCTCTAAAGCTAAGTCACAGGTTGACAATGCTAAAGAAGATAGAAAAGATAAACGAGTGTCTATGCAAGGCAACGAACAAAGACAAACACAACAAGAAAAAATAAGTCCTGATTCTTTTGAATCTAAAGGCAACGACAATTTAGGAGGCTTTGGTTTAGACCAATTTATGCCTAGCTAAATATTATTAACTATTATATTATATTATATTATGTCAAAAGAAAAAGTACAAGAAGAAGGTTCTTTCAAGGTTAAAAAAACACCTAAGAAATTATCTCAAGAAAAAGCAACTATTATAAAAGCTAAAACTATAGAAGAAGTAGAAGAAGCTAAAGTACAAGAAGTTGTAGAAGAAAAACCTGTTGCTAAAGAAGAGACTACTGAAGAAAAAGTTGTTTCAAATTCTCCAATAATCGAGATAACTGAAGAGCAACAAGAGGTTAAAGAAGAAATTAAAACACCTGAGCGTATCATCGAGCAAGTTCAACTACCTGAAAATGTAGAAAAGCTAGTTGATTTTATGAAAGAAACAGGTGGAACAGTAGAAGACTATGTTAGATTAAATAGAGATTATTCGAGCATAGACAATGATGCTTTATTAACTGAGTATTATAAATCTACAAAACCGCATTTGGACTCTGAAGAAATAAACTTTTTATTAGATGATAAGTTTTCTTATGATAAGGAACTTGCCGAAGATAGAGAGATTAGAAAAAAGAAACTAGAGTACAAAGAAGAAGTTGCAAAAGCTAAGAGCTTTTTAGAGGAAACAAAGAGTAAATATTACGACGAAATCAAGTTGAGACCCGGCGTAACTCAAGACCAAAAAGAAGCATCTGAATTTTTCAACAGATACAACAAAGAGCAAGAAAAAGCTGAACAACAACACAGTACGTTTAAATCACAAACCAAAGAACACTTTAACGATTTCAAAGGTTTTGAATTTAACTTAGGTGAGAAACAGTTTAGATATGGTGTTAATAACGCTAATGATGTTGCTGATAAACAATCGAATTTAACTAATTTTGTTCAGAAGTTTCTGGATGGTGAAGGTAATGTTAAAGATTTCAATGGTTATCACAAAGCTATTTTTGCAGGAGAAAATGCTGATGCAATTGCTAAGCATTTTTATGAACAAGGTAAGGCTGACTCTGTAAAAGAAGTTATGGCTAAGTCAAAAAATTTATCATCAGAGCCTAGAAATAGTGCTTCTAATATAAATGTTGGAGGCTTAAAAGTACGAGCAGTAGGAGGTATTACAAGTTCAAGATTAAAAATAAAACGATAACAATTAAAAAAAAAATAGAAAATGGGATATACATTTGCTAGTACACACGACTCTACCGCTATTCAGCCTGAGCAATCTCAAGTAGTTACTAATGCTAACTACTTAGATTTCCAAGCTAATGGTGAAGGTTGGTCAAAACAATTCTTACCTGAATTATACGAGGAAGAAGTAGAGCGATACGGAAACAGAACCTTAAATGGTTTTTTAAGAATGGTTGGCGCAGAGATGCCAATGACATCGGATCAAGTAATTTGGTCTGAACAAAATAGACTACACATTGGTCATGCGGCTTTTTCTGGCGGTAAAGGAGCAAAACTTAAAGCTAGTGATGGTCATACTGCTAACAAGATAGAAATATACACTTTAGGAGAAAACTGTGCTGTTAGAATTGGTGATTTATTATCAATTTTAGAGCCAGCATCATCTAAAAGAGTTGTAGCTATTGTTACAGCTAAAACTGTTGCAGGAACAACAGCTGGTGGTAACTTGGTTACTACTCTTACAGTTGATCCTTACAACTACGTTGCTTTAAGTAATGCTACTTTAGCAGCTGGAGAAGCCGTAAACTTATTTGTTTTCGGTTCTGAGTTTGCAAAAGGTTCAGCTGGTAGAACAGAAGCTTTACAGCCTGTTTTTACAACTAAAACAAACAATCCTATCATCATCAAAGATTATTACGAAGTTAATGGTTCTGATGCTGCACAGATTGGTTGGGTAGAAGTTGCTACAGAAGACGGAACATCTGGTTATTTATGGTATCTAAAAGCTGAGTCTGAAACAAGACTAAGATTTGAAGATTACTTAGAAATGGCTATGGTAGAGTCTGTCCCTGGAACAAACGCAGCTTTAGCAGGTACTGAAGGTATGTTACACCAAATTGAAACTGGTGGACACGTATTTCAATCAGGAAATGCTGACGACTTAACTTTAGCAGATTTTGACTCTATATTATCAACTCTTGATAAGCAAGGAGCTATTGAGGAAAACATGCTTTTCTTAAATAGATCTATGACTTTAGAGATTGATGATTTACTAGCTGGTCTTAATTCATATGGTTCTGGTGGAACTTCTTATGGTTTATTTGATAACGATGAGAATATGGCACTTAATTTAGGTTTTTCAGGTTTTAGAAGAGGTTCTTATGACTTCTACAAGACTGATTGGAGATACTTAAATGATGCTACTACTAGAGGATTACTACATGATTTAGAAGGTGTTGTTGTTCCTGCTGGAACTTCTACAGTTTACGATCAGCAGTTAGGATCTAATATTAGACGTCCTTTCTTACACGTAAGATATAGAGCTTCTGAAACTGAAGATCGTAGAATGAAATCATGGGTCTTAGGATCTGTTGGTGGAGCAGCTACTTCTTCAACTGATAACATGGAAGTTCACTTCCTATCAGAAAGATGCTTAGTAGTACAAGGTGCAAACAACTTTGTATTATTGAAAGATGTAGCCTAATAACTAGGTTATTTAAAAGGTGGTCGAAAGGCCACCTTTATTTTAATTATTATATTATATTATATTATGGAAACAAAAGAAAATAAAGCTCCAGCTAAAGCTGTAGTTAAAGAAACTAAAAAAAATACTTGGGAAATTAAAGATAGGCTATATACACTGTCTACACCCAATAAACCTTTAAGTTACAGAATCCAGAGTAAAGGAATGCTTTGGTTTGATGAACAAAAAGGTGAACAAAGAGAATTAAGATACGCTGTTAACATGCCTTCACCATTTGTAGATGAGCAAAAAGGGAAAGCTAGATTATCTCAAATAGTTTTTGAAGACGGAATATTAATGGTTCCTAAACAAAAAACAAATTTACAAAAGCTTTTAAGTTTATATCACCCTGGTTTAAATAAAACCTATGTTGAAGAGAACAAAGCTGAAGCTGCTGCTGCTGATGTAGATTATATAAATGTAGAGATCGATGCTTTGATTGCTGCTAGATCTGTAGATATAGATAAAGCAGAAGCTGTATTAAGAGTTGAGATTGGTTCAGAGATCAATACAATGAGTTCTAAGGAGATAAAAAGAGATTTGCTTTTAATGGCTAAGAGAAATCCTTATATGTTTTTAGAATTGTTAGAAGACGAAAACGTTGAACTAAGAAATGTAGCTATAAAAGCTCAAGAAAATGGAATAATAGTTATGTCTCAAGATCAAAGAACTTTTAATTGGGGTTCTAATGGCAGAAAACTAATGACAATACCTTTTGACGATAATCCATACTCAGCAATTGCTGCATGGTTTAAGACTGATGAAGGCGTTGAAGTTTACAAAACTATCACTAAAAAATTAAAATAACAAGTGATTATAATTATAAGAGGTTACTGATGTAGCCTCTTTTTAAAATATTTAATATGATAAATGTTGATAACGTATACAAGACAGTACTACTTATTTTAAACAAAGAACAAAGAGGATATATGACTCCTGATGAGTTTAATAAAATAGGTGCTCAAGTACAAAACGAGATATTTGAAGGATATTTCAATGATATGAATCAATATTTAAGACAACCTCAAACTGACTTTGACTATTCTGATAGAGCAGAGTACATGGATGAGAAGATAGCGCAGTTTAAAAAAGAAGGAACTGGCACTCATACTTCTGGCGGTATATTTACTTTACCTACAGATATATATAGATTAGGCTCTGTAACTTATACAGGAGGCACTAATGATATAGAATTACAAAAAGTAGGTAGAAAGGAATTTTACAATATCCAAGCATCTAAGCTAACGGCAGCTTCTGAAGCAATGCCTATATTTCTACAAGAAGATAATAGCATAACTACACACACTAAAATAATAGTTCTTCCTAGTACTATAGGCTCAGGAATTAATGTCCAATACTTAAGAAAGCCAACGACTGGAAGTCCAACTTGGGCTTACACTGTTGATGACACTTCACAAGGTTATATATATGCTGGTACAAGTACTGGATCAACAGTTACTCCAACTACTGGCGTTGTTGATTTTGACTTACATGCTTCTGAACAACACGAGGTTATAAAAAGAATTTTACTATATGCAGGTGTCGTTATTAAAGATCCTATAGTATTACAAACTATGACTTCTGAGCTTGCTAAAGATAAACAAATGGATAAATCATAAAACATGGCTACTAACTTTCTACTAAACGAAGACGACGGGCAATATTACGCAGGTCAACAATATCTTAATGGTCAAGCTGCTGGATCAGGCTCTGCTAAAGCCCTTCCAGCAACCACATTTAATACAGACTTAGTATCTGCTTATAACTCTAGCGCTGCTCAAGTAGGTTCTGCTAGTAACTTTGAAGTTTATTTTAGAACAGGTACTAATGCTTATAAAAAATTAAAAGAAAATAATTTAAGTGTAGTAAGTAATGTTATTACAATACTTCATTCAGGTTTAACATATGCAGATGGAGCTACTGTATTATCAAGTAGTGTAATACCAACTGGTGATTATTACGTGCAGTTAAAATCAGCTGCTAAAGCTTATAATTATGGATCATATCAATATGTAGAACTTAACGATATTATAAATAACTTTATAGTTGGTTATGTAGGTGCTGATAAAATAATAGCACAATGCAAAAGAACTGATATAATGTTCCACGCTAGAAGAGCAATGCAAGAATTTAGTTATGATACTTTGAAAGTTATCAAATCTCAAGAGCTTGTAATACCAGCTAGCTTAGGTTTACCTTTTCCAAAAGACTATGTTAATTATGTTAAGATGTCTTGGATAGATGATGTAGGCGCTAAACATGTTATATATCCTACTAGAATAACTAGTAATCCTAAAGAAATACAAACGCAAGATGGGACTGGCGAAGCTACTCAAGATGAATTTGGAAATAACTTAAATTCTACTTCAGTTACAGAAGCAAGATGGTCAGCTATAAACATTAACACAAATACTCCACCTGACGATTATAGATATTCAAAAGATTCTACATTGCTAGGAGCTAGATTTGGTATACAGCCAGAAGAAGCGCAAGTAAATGGCAAATTTACTATAAATGAAAGAGACGGTGTTTTTAGTTTTTCTAGTGGTTTAGTAAACAAGTTAATAATATTAGAATACATATCAGATGGCTTATCAGTCACTGAAGATATGAGAGTTCCTAAACTTGCTGAAGAAGCTATATATAAGCAAATAGCTTATGCTATATTATCTACAAGATCAAGAGTTCCAGAGTATATAGTACAAAGATATAAATTAGAAAGAAGAGCTGCTATTAGAAATGCTAAAATAAGATTAAGTAATATTAAAATAGAAGAAATAGCTCAAGTATTTAGAAACAGAAACAAGTGGATTAAGCACTAAATATGGCAGAAATTAAAAACACTTTTCAAGGCTCTAAGATGAACCAGGATTTAGATGATCGTCTAATTCCTAATGGTACTTATAGAAGCGGAACAAACATACAGGTTAGTAGCTCAGAATCTGATGATGTCGGTACACTACAAACTGTATTAGGAAATTTTAAGTTATCTGATTTTGGAGTACCTACTTCTGTAGCTAATTTAGAGATAATAGGCCAAGCCATAGATCAATCAAAAGATATGATAATTGTTTTTGCTACTAATGCAGCAGCATCTACAGTTTTAGAAGAAGATAGAACAGGTAGTATTACATTGCCTAGTGGAACCACAAGCAATGGAGTAGCAAAGACAGCTTCAAAATGTTTTATTTGTTGTTTTTCTCCTACACTTAATGGAATAATAGTTCAAGGATCATTTTTAAAATTTTCAAAGCTTTTTCCAGTTAAAGCAGATATACTAGAAGACTTATTGTTTTTTACAGATAACTTCAATCAACCTAGAAAAATAAATATTAAAACAGCTTTATCAGATCCTACTTATTATAATAATGAAGATCAAATATCTGTAGCTAAGTACTATCCTTATCAACCCGCTTCTTTTATAAATTCTTCTTCTGGCTATAAGAAATTAGGATTAATAGATAAACAAAGTAAATTTCTACCTCCTTCTTTCGCTGCTGAAGGTCAAGTGTATACAGGGAGCACCACTTCCTTCAAAGAGTTTTTATATCTAAAAAATGGTTTGAGTGAAAGTCAAATAAATCTATTTGCTCACATGCAAGTTTCTGGAACTGAAGACTCAGACATAGGTTCAACTTCGGCGTCAATAGTAAGCGGAGTTAATCAAAGAATTAAAGTTACTAACTTAAGCGTTTCCGGAACTACAGAAGCTTTTGTTAGAAGAATTGATATGGATACTACTAGTCCGATAAAAAATTGTCAAATTAAACTTGAGTTTGAAGATGGATCTGATATAACTGATGTTGCAACTGCGCTACCGGATTGGTCAACTGGCCATAGTTTTGGTTTTAGCTTTCCTAATCCAGACCACGATCAAAGCTTTGCTTATAGTGGCCAATCAAGATATTTAGAAGATAAGTTTGTTAGATTTAGCTACAGGTTTAAATTTGATGATGGTGAATATTCTTTAATGGCACCATTTACCCAAGCAGCATTTATACCTAAGCAACATGGTTATTTTATAGGTAGAGATGCATTAGTGTCTGGTAGAAA
>TARA_R110001592_G_scaffold75322_9_pt1 | contig 13366 bp, 12 predicted proteins | sample TARA_R110001592 | Tara Oceans TARA_R110001592 (sample SAMEA4398387) | marine metagenome | biome: Polar Biome; feature: [SRF] surface water layer (ENVO:00010504); material: water (ENVO:00002006), including particulate matter (ENVO:01000060) such as... | depth 5 m
GCATTTAATAAATGACTCCATCCATTGTTTTTGTGCCGTTTGATGAACTTCAATGGATTGAGTCATATTCACCATAGAATCGTTTAGTTGTTGGATTTCCTCAATTTGGCTCGAGATAGGTTGAAGCTGTTGTTTGTTACCTTGCTTCACTTTATCTATCTCAACTATGAGCGCTTTAATCGGGCGAATAAGGGATGATGATAGTAACCACAATATCGGGAGTAAGATAATTAAGCAGACGACTAAGATGATGAATGACATTTTTAGTTGTTTTATACTCTCAGCAAACAAAATATCATTAGGCACTAAAATAGCTAAGTACCTGTTTTTAATGTCTGTATTGCTTTGCTTGTCATTGTAATTTGCATTTAGCGGCGCGAGATAAAGATGATATTTTTTGTGATTAAGAGAGATTGGATTTAGCTTATGAAAATTCACTGGTTGTTGCGTTAATTCAGTTAATATTGGGTAAGGTAGCAAAGGCAGTTGATTGTTATTTTTAAGTTCAGAGTGCGTTTGATTAGAGGTTATTATCGATCCGTTACCTTGATATAGGTAAAGCTCATTACTCGCATAATTTTGTTTATTTTGACTGTGTTTATTTAAGATATCTGAGAGCGAACTTAAGGTGGTCTCTATGCTTAATACTACATCCGTATCTGGGACTTTTACTGAATAGGTTTGGCCTAGTATTGGTGATTGTGAAATTATATAAGCCGCAGATCTTTTTACCTTTAAAGTCTCAGCATTTTGATACCAAGTTAATTTGCTGGCATCGACGTTTGTCTCTTCTTGATGTTGTGCTCGTAAGGTAAATGCTTGATCAAAATAAAAAATTTGGCGTAGACCTTGATTGTCTTGGTTGCTTACGGAAATAAATACCCATCGATCTGAGTCTTCAGTTTGTAAACTAGGGGGATTAACTCGTTGTTTATTTAAACTCACCAATTGCTGTAAATCACCATTTGCAAAAGCGAGGGAGATTGAGCGATAGGATTCATTTTTTTGCATTACATTCGCAAATAATTGTAAAGCATCATGGCTTATTTTTTGCTCCTCGACTAAGTTATTAAAATTAGCCAGCAGAGTGCTGTAATTGGCGGCTGTTTGGTCATTTTGGTTAATATAATCACGGACTCTATTGGTTTCAGATTGATAGAGTTGAGCTGTGGAAGTTTGCACCACTGATTGATTGAAATAATACTGTAAAGCAATTGTCATGGAAGCGATGAGTAGGAAAGCAAATATCAACACACTGACTATGGCTGTACGAATTGAGTACGTCATTTTTTGAGACTTTTTAGACATAGTTCATCCTGGCATTTGATTATTTACTCGGGTATTTGAGCTTAGTTTTTTCAATTTCTAACAAACGTTTTTCAATTATATTAAGAACAAGATGCAGACCAAGCATTTGGGCGCTGTTTAATGCCGTCATAAATATTAAAACAATACCTAATAAACCTGCTTTTAGCATTTTTTTTGAAAATGCATCCTTGCTGCAATTTTTTAATCGGTTTATTAAGTATTGTTGTGCGTTTTTATGTCTATTCTATTCTATTCTATTTAGTTTGGATAAATACCACTGCCATTTCGCTTAATTTTCTATTCATGTTAACTGATTAAAATGGTTAATATTTATGTTACTCGCTTTACTATTAACCACTTTATTGACTACCAATGTTCATTTAATTAAGAGAAAAGTATTACTGGTTTTTATTTTGCCACTCTTTTGCTTTGTTGATTAATGGCACAATGCTAGAGCCTTGCACAAGAATTGAAAATAGAACAACACCGTAGGTCATCACTAAAATAATTTCTCGTACATCAATTTGTTTTTCTGGTAATACCCACACGCCAGCAGGAATTGCCATTGCCATTGCTAATGCCAAACCTCCGCGTAATCCACCCCATGTTAAAATACGTATAGAATAAGGGTTATAACTGCGGAAACGATGAAAACCTATATAAGATAAACGAACGCTTAAATAACGAGCTAACAAGACTAAGGGAATAGTAATTAACATGATTATCCAGTCTTCGTTATGGAAGTTAAATTGCAACATACTTAAACCGATCAATAGGAATAATATACCGTTTAAAAATTCATCTACTAATTCCCAAAAATGGTCTAATTGGGCTTTACTTTCTTTAGAGAAACCATTTTTTCTTGTCCAGTTACCAATCATGATACCTGCAACAACCATCGCCAATGGCCCAGAGACTCCGATCATTTGCCCAAATACGTAACCAGCAGTTGGGACACCAATTGTTAACAATAATTCCATTGCATGATCATTAGTTGCACTAATTAAATAGTGAAACAATAATCCAAGTGCAAAACCATACACAATACCGCCAATAGCTTCATGTAAAAACAGCATGGAAACACTTTCTATCGTTAATGGTTGACCAGAAAAAGCAATGCTAAATAAGGTGACAAAAATAACCAGACCAAAGCCGTCATTGAATAAAGATTCACCTTCAATTTGAGTTGATATTCGCTTTGGAGCATCCAACTTTTTAACTATTGCTAGCACTGCAATTGGATCGGTTGGTGATATTAATGAACCAAATAATAAACAATAAATGAGATCGAAAGGGAGGCCAATAAGAGAACAAATGAAGTACAAGGAGTAACCGATAAAGAAAGTAGAAAACAGTGTTGCACCCAAGGCTAATACTGTGATTTCCCATTTTTGATCTTTTAAACTTTCTAATTTAATGCCTAACCCGCCCGCAAATAGTAAAAATCCTAATAAACCATTTAATAAAAAATGTTCAAAGTCTAATTTAGCGAGTTGAGTAACAGCAATATCTTGCAATTGTGTAAAGCCATTTTTACCTGCAACAACGATTAATAGTGATAACAGTAATGAACCTGCGGTAATCGCAATCGTGTTTTGCCACTTCCCTAATTTACTATTAACAAATGTAATCAGCATTGCGGCGGCGGCGAGGAAGCATAAAGTAGCGTAAACGGACATAAAATAACCTGACGAATAAATAAAACAATGAATATAATGCCAATTAGTAGCAAATACTATGCTTAGTTTATTATTTTATAGGAATTCCCCTCTCTATTTACTCAAATGTTTGCGCAGTAAAAACAAGCGAATACAAGGTAAAGCCTTATGTAAATGATTGTTCCTTTAATAAATACTTTAACTCAGTAGGCGCTTTTTTTAAGCAGTAAGATTGATCAGTGCCTAAGTGGAATTAGTATCATTTTTTGCTTGAATGAGTTTTAACTATTTAAGTGTTTGTATTTTTTAACTTCTTGGTTTTGACTTTAATAGGAAGCGTGATTTTTACAAAAATATTCATTACATACATTTTTATGTTTTTAACTAAAAATTAAACGCTGTTTATTGTTGTTGTTTATTATTACTGGAAGTTTTTTACACTGCTTCTTTATTTATTAAAGCTTATGTTTCTATTATTTTTTATGAAAGCTAGGGAGGGGGGATATATGGCTTTAGCTATTGCTTCTGAGCATATGACGTCAGTATTTTATTCACGAAATTATTTTTAATGACATTTTCACGTCCACCTATTATCTAAACCAGTAATTGTTAGCTTTAAAGTTAGGTTACTTTTGTGCGAGATCGACCATCGTCAATGTAATAGATCCTCACTTTAAATCTTTTCTTTAATATATTCTTAAAATAAAAAATACAGTTAAAGTATTGATATTAAAGTAAAAGTCTGTTTTTTATGCTTATGTTTGACAATGTTTTGATATATAAGTTCCTTTTATAAAAGAGATACGCAGTATTATTTATCCCGCAAACAAGGACGTAATGGTTTACAGGATGTAAATTAGCAACGGAAAGCAGGAAACAACAGGATGTTGTTACACGGTAAATAAGGACTATTTATCGTATTAGGATGATAAAAGGACACTTCAAGGAATGAAGTTAGATAAACCGGATGTTTATCGTTACGGACAAGCAAGGATGACATTACAGGATGTAATGAGGACACCTTCCAAGGAAAGGGAGCTGTTAATAAGCAGGATGTTTATTAAATAGGGATGTATCAAGGAAGAAACCAGTAGGATACTGGGTTGATAAACCGGATGTTTATCGTATATGGATATAAGCAAGGAAGAAGCCCGAAGGATACGGGGAGTGGATGCCTAGTATGGCAATAGTCAAATGGATTTTTGCATGGAGCAATTTCTATCACGGATTTGATAGTGAGACTAAAATTAGGGCAGCTTAGGCTGCCCTTTCCTATTTTTGTAGTACCGTAAGTAGTACCGTAAATAGACCCCATAGAATAATCATCTGCTCTAACCTCTAACCTCTAACCTATAACCCCTAACCTATAACCTATAACTAATGTCTAATTCTATGATTTGTAGAACGTACTTTTAATAGATGATTGATTATTCACTATTCAAAACGTACTCTTAGTTCTTTTTTATGAGAGCTTAATATGGCCACTTTTGCTGCTGTCGAAATACCTTTTAATTATCGTAATACTTGCTGGTTTTGTGGTGAGCCTAGCGATAAAAAAATCAAGTTTCCTAAAAATGATTACGAAATTAATATTTTGAGTCATCACCCTCTCACTTTACCTAGCTGTAAAGAGTGTGCGAATATCGTAAAACGTTCAGCATTCCCTTCTATTTACGGTTATCGTGATGCTATCAAACAGGCTTTAGCCGTTAAACATCAAAAGGTACTTAGCATTGGCTCTAATTGGACCAAAAAAGAGCTTGAAGAGTCTGAATTAGAGGGTAGTGCATTTGAAGGTTTTAAGCGAAGTGCATGGCCTATGTTTGAAATGATGCAGGCTCGTATTAACTATCCAGGTTGGCCTCTGGTGATTAATAACAATTTGTTAGAAGTAGATAATGATAATGACAGCTTTGAGTTTGATGGTGTTGTGTATGTCTCCTTGGATGATGCAGTAATACATGCAGTTAAAACGTTCTTTTTAGATGAAGCGTTATTTACGCGTGTATTAAGTGTATTAGGCAAGAATAAATTTAGCCAAGCAATACGTTTATGCCGCTTATATCCAAATTTAACACCTAAAACTCGAGAAGATGTTTTTCTAGAAATATTAGACAGTATTGGTATCTAATAACAATTCCACTGGATAGCAGAACAAACTTGTTGCTTTAAATGAACTATTTCTGCGTTATAAACATTATAAATAGAGCTTGAATTCAAGTAATAAGTTAGCGGGATTTCTGTTTGATATATGCTCACCTAGTTAATGAGATTGATATAAGATTAATCGGTGTGAGGTGTAATGGCCTAATTAAATAGGTGATTGAGTTTATTTAAAAGGAAAAAATATGAGTGATAAAAAGGAACAAGCAAAAATACAAGCAGAAAAAACTGCGCAAGAAAAAAAACCAAGTGAAGAGGAGTTACAGCAATGGTTAGATGCAGTGCACTTTGGCAGTTGCTGCAGCGATCCATCGATCTTTGACGATGAGCAGAAAAATAATGACGATTGTACTATAGAAAAAAATCCGCTACTAAACAGAAGTAATTAATCGCTAGATAACAAGTACAAAAAAAGCCAAGAATTAGTCATCACTCTTGGCCTTAATATTTAATCTATTCTTTAATAACTAATAGTTAACATTATGCTTTTTTGTTACGACGAGAAAAAGCGAAACCTAAAAGACATAAACCTAATAATGCCGTACCAGCTGGAGCAGGAATAGCTGTTGAAGAGAACGACACATATTTAGTATTACCTTGTGCAGTTATCGCCCATGTTGCAGCTGTTTGGTCAAATCCATTACCAGTGATATGGCCATTCCCTACAAGGGTGCGACGTGTAATACCTAAAGAAGTAGCAATTATATTATCTACCACATCAGTAATTGTGAAAGTGAAACCACCAACTTGCCATAACGTTGTAGGCATAAATGCTGATAAATCTAAGTCTGTAAACGTTGCTAGACTACCTTCTAAGGTATCAAAGTCTCCAGTTACAGTTGGACCAAAATTACTCACATTCACTGTATCAAATTTGATCGCAGTTACTGCTGTTGCTGTGTTTGTTATTGATGCGCCACCAATAAAATCAATTCGACCTTGAATAGGCACTGCAGAAGCTGTATTTGACACCAATAAAAGCATCAGCGAAGTTGCTACTATAGAAATAAATTTTTTCATTTGAGTATCACCGTTAATAAAAATGGAAAATTCCACCTGTTGTTATATATGCATATTTTGTGCCAAAAATTTATTTTGTTAAATATCAGTAATTTAAATGTTTTTTTATAAATAAAAAGACTATTTAGTCTGAGGCTGTAAGATTATTCAACAGTTTTTATATCGTTCATTAATTACACTATTAAGAAATAAAGATGATACTTTTACCTGATTACGTACAAAACTCAGCAACTTTAGCGCGCTCTTTATCGTAATAATCCTAATGAATACATTACTTTTCCATTACCATTTTTAATTCATGAATGACGGAAAAAAGCACCAAATTTTTAAATGTTTTGTATTTAACCATCTGAAATTAAATAACTTTAATTTTTTATATGGCCGAGTTTTGTGGGTAAACAAGTACTTTTATAATTAATTTTTCCTTTTCTTCAGTCACTTTAATTGACCCTAAGGCGAAGTTTTAATTGGCATTAATTGATGGTGTTTTTGTTGTTGAATTGTGTTTTTCACTAAAATGCAGTGTAAGTTTTTCCGATACTGATTGTGAATGCATAATTAGACTTATGGTTTTAAAAGTATTTAACCTCAGTTCTGGTTAATGGAATCGTAATACTATTTAAAATCATAACGTTATATTTTTTATTATACAGTGCCGTTAGTTTTTGCGTAGTTCAAGGCAAATGATTGAAGCAATAACGGGTTATTGGGAGAACATTTAACGTAGAAATTCGCGGAAATAGCGGTGTTGTATCGCTTTGCTTATCCGGAACTGAGGTTATTTAATCAGGGTGGAGGTAGCATTGAATAGAAAGTTTCAGGTTAATAATTGTTATTTAACAGGTACTTAAATTACCCATACAGTTGAGTAAGAGATAAAAATTACTTTTTGCTAACACTAAGTTTATTAGTATGTGCTCAACTAATAATAGCGCTTAATGTTTTTTAATAACCTTCTTAAACTTGAGTTGACTGATTAATAACACTAACAAACCTCCAATTACCCCCCAAATAACAGAGCTTAAGCCCCATAAAGATATTGGTGAGGCGGTAATCAGTAAGGTGATCACTGCAGCTTCATTAACATGTTTAGATTCGCTATTAAGGCTCTGCTGTAAGCTATGGATAATGGTGCTAAATAAAGCGATACCCGCCAAAGCTAAGATTAATGATTCAGGTAATAAAGCAAACCATGCGATAATATAAGCAGCAAATAAACCTAAAAGCAGATAGAAAAAACCTGCCCAAACACTTGCCCAATAACGTTTCTTAGGATTTTTATTGATATCTTCCGCCATGCAGATAGAAGCGCTAATCGCTGCTAGGTTAAGTGCATAACCACCAAAAGTAGCGACAATTATATTGAATAAACCAGTTATAGTTAAAATAGGTTTGATAGGGGCTTGATAACCAAAGCTTTGCAACATTGCAATGCCTGGTAAATTTTGAGCCGCTGTAGTGACAATAAATAAAGGCAAGCTAATACCTACCACAACGGACCATGAAAAATCAGGTTGTATGAACTGCCATTCACTCCATTGCCAGTCAATAGTCTTGCTTGCAATTAGCTGTAATTGCCAAGCAATGATGATTGAAACCAAAATAACGATTAATAATGTCCACTGTGGAGCAAATCGTTTAGCCAGCAAGTAACTGATAAACATACTAATAATTAAAATAGGTTGTAAGTCCATCTGAGAAAAAACGGAAAAACCGAAGTTTAATAATATGCCTGCTAACATGGCGGATGCTAACTGTGAGGGTAACCATTTAAATAGTTTCTCTAATGGCATTAATAAAGGAAAAACAAATAATAAAAATGCGCAAACGATAAAACCTGCTACAGCTTGGTTAAGCGTAAAACCTTGCACATTAGCAACTAATAAAGCCGCACCAGGGGTAGACCAAGCGATTAATATGGGAATACGGTAATAACATGAAAGGATAATGCTCAAGCTGCCCATGCTGACTCCTAAGGCCAAAAACCAGCTTGCAACAAGGTGCGTGTCACCGCCTAGATTGATGACTAACTGATAAATTAATGCCACTGAACTAGAAAACCCTACTATTACCGCGACTAACCCAGCACTCATTGCTGCAATTATTGAGTTGACCTGCTGCCAAACTGTTTTCATACTATAACCCGTGCGTTTTAACGTACAATGATTCAAAGTTAACACTGACTGTTATAACGCACAAGGTAAATATGTCTGATTCAATTAATAAAACGGTTGCAACACAGTTAAAAAAAATTCGTACTGAAAAGGGCTGGAGTTTAGATACTGCAAGCCTGCATTGTGGAGTCTCAAAAGCCATGTTAGGGCAAATAGAGCGTGGTGAATCAAGCCCAACAATTGCCAAGTTATGGAAGATAGCGACTGGATTTGCATTGCCATTATCTGATTTTTTAGGGCAAAAAAATCAGAATGATGTTGATACTAATATTAAAGGTTTTACCGAGGGGCAAGCAATCAGCATTGAGACTGTTTTTGAATATGATAAAAAGACCGGGATTGAGATGTTTGAATTACATTTAGCAATTGACCATGAGCAGCACTCAGAAGCACATCAAGCAGGTGTTATTGAGCATATTGTGGTGATCAGCGGCTGTATGCAATATTTTGCAGACAAACAATGGAATACATTGAACTCAGGTGAAAAAGCTAAATTCAATGCCGATCAAGTTCATATTTACCGTAATATTGGAAAAGTTCCTTTACGCTTTTTCAATATTATCCATTACCCTTAATGTTGATAGATTATTGCAATAACTTGGTCGTGGTCATGTTCAGTGGTTGGGTTTGTTGAGTTGTAATTGATACAACACTTGTTTGTGAAAGCATAAGGAAAAGTAAGGTTATGAGCATCATAAAACGTTTATTGATTATTTTTATTGGTTCCATTATTTTTACAGTCTCACAAGCAGATCAAGCTCAACGTGTTAGTCAAAAGGAGGTGAATTCAGCTATACAGCTTTTAAAGACAGGCAATATCTATGTCATTAAAAAATTATGTAAACCTTGTGGAGAGCAATTACCTGAGAATATTGTCATTGAAAATATGTCAGTACAAGATGCTAACTATAAAGGTTTATGGGAGTTAGTGATTAATGGTCAGGCAATTGATCTTGCTTATTATTATGTGCCGATACAAGGGCGCTGGGTAAACTTTGCTAGAGCCGTCGATATCTATGTTGATGATATGCCCAAATATTTAGAGAGCCTTTCAGTGCAGGCTAAAATTGAAGAGAGTAAAGGTTGGTATATTAATCCAAAGCAGAAAATGCTGATCACTCAGGATGTTAATACTGGAACAATAATCGCATTGTTAGGACGAGGCCAATTTAAAGAACTTAGTATTTTATTTCATTCGAATGAGAAAAAAAATTGCGCAGAAAAATCGATTAAAAAATCTCAATTAATCCCTATGTATGTCAATGACACATTAGTGAAGTTTACACTTTTATGTAATGAAAATTTTGTTGTCTTTTATGCCGAAACAGAAGCCGGTAATACATTTGTTATTGAGCAGTTTATTGAAAAAAGCTCCGTAACATTAAAGGCTTATTCTGGAGGCAATAGTTTTGTGTTTAGTAGTAAAGGTTTTAATAAACTATATAAAAAAGCCACAGGTATCGGTGATTGATATTTTTTGATTTGATGTTTTTAGAGGTGAGTGATGAGTGAAGTCACAATTTATTATTTAGAAATGAGCCATGAAAATTTGCTCAAACCAAAGCAAGCGGTGGAGGGGTTAAGCGTTGCTGAAACGGTCATTAAAGAATACCGTTTTAATCGTTTTTTATATACTTTAGTGGGCGAGCAATGGCAGTGGTTAGATAAACTCGAAGAGTCTGAGAAAAGCTGGAAGGAATATAGTGAACGCGATAATTTACGTACCTGGGTTGCTTATTATCAAGGTGCTATAGCAGGTTATTTTGAATTAGAAGTGAGTGATGATAAAGAAGTCGAAATTAAATATTTTGGGCTTGCACCCGCTTTTATTGGTAAAGGCTTTGGGGGATATTTATTAACTTATGCAATTCAACAAGCTTGGCAAGTTTGCCATGCTAAGCGTGTTTGGGTTCATACCTGTAGTTTAGATCACCCAAGTGCATTAGCTAATTATCAAGCAAGAGGATTGGTGCTATATCACCAAAAAATCGAATAAATACTTACCTTAATTTATTTGATTATTTTTTGTGGTTATAGGCTAATTCCTTATGACTTTTTGAGGGGTGTTTTGCTGTGAGAATGAGAATAAATAGACTAACTACAATTATAATTAGATTAATTATGGCGAGTCAATAAAGTTAATATTTCAGTAATAAGTAGCTGATGATAGGATATGCATTTTTTGGGGTAAGCTATGCCAGCTGGATTGTGTTTTGTCGTCGCCACTTTTTTATGGGGTAGTTCTTTTGTTGCTTTAAAAGTAGCTATTGATGTTTACCCTCCTGCTTTTGTTATTTTTTCACGTATGTTATTAACTTTAGTTATTTGCTTGTGTTTATGGCGTTGGATTAAGCGTTTTAATTATCAAGCAGGTGATTGGAAATGGTTACTGATAATGTCACTGGCAGAGCCGTGTTTATATTTTTTGTTTGAAGGTTATGCACTGCAATATACCTCGGCATCACAAGCGGGGATCATCGTTTCATGCTTGCCGTTAATGGTGGCTTTTTTTGCTTTTTTTCTAATTCAAGAGAAACTCAGTAAAAATATTGTGATTGGTTTTAGCTTATGTATTACAGGTAGTGTTTTATTAAGTTTAGTCTCGCCTAATACTGATCTTGCTCCAAACCCTTTATTAGGCAATACGTTAGAGTTTTTTGCGATGATCTGCGCCGCTTTTTATGTGGTCAGTATGAAACATTTATTGAACCGTTATTCGGCTTTATCACTTATTGCCTTACAAGGTTTATCGGGTACCCTCTTTTTTGCACCATTCTTATTTTTTATTGAGTGGCCGCTGCAACATGACATTAACGCATTAATGAATATCATTTATTTAGGTTCGGCTGTGACATTAGGCGCTTACGGTATGTATAACTACGCCCTTGCAAAATCCTCTGTATTAACGGCGGCTGCTTATTCTAATTTAGTGCCCATTTTTGCTTTATTAATCTCTGCATTAATATTAAATGAAGTATTAACCGTTTGGCAATGGGTAAGTGTTTTTGTTGTCTTTGCTGGTATTGTGGTCAGTAAACGCCACGTTAGCATCAGCCAAAATATTCAGACTCAGTAACGAATAAGGCAATTGAAATTATGAATTATCTTGCGCATTTACATATCGCGGCGACCACAAACACTAGCTTTAGTGGAAATTTTTTAGGCGATTTTGTGAAAGGTAATCCGGATCAGCTATTTCCTAAAAAAATAGTGCAAGGGATACGTTTACATCGTTATGTGGATAGTTTTACTGATAGGCATCCTGATGTGTTGGCTGCTAAGTTATTATTCCCTAAAACATTGCGTCGCTATGCTCCGATTGCTTTAGATATGTTTTGGGACCATTGTTTAGCATTACATTGGTCTTCTTTTCATCATTTGGCATTATCTGATTTTTGCCAATTAGCTGAACAAAATATTGCTAACGAAACACAATCAAAGCTAGTTATTTTACCTGAGCGTTTCGAACGTATTAATAGCTGGGTATGGCAGGATAAATGGCTTGAATCATATCAAAAAATGGCGAATATTGAATATGCTTTGCAGCGAATGTCTACACGCAGTGAGCGAATGGCACCTTTAGCGGAAACTGGCAGAGTATTAAGTGAAAACTACACCGAGCTTAGCCTTGTTTTCTTTGTTCTATACAAAGAGGTGTTAAAAGCGAGTCAGGTTTTTGTCGCAGATCTTAACTAGCAACTAATACTATTCACCTGTCCTTTTTTACTTAGGCAATTTATACCCTAAAAACTCTATAACTATTTTATTAAGCAGGAGGATACAAGCTATTGCTCGTTTGTGAGATGAAAATTGATGCAGTATGTTGTTAATTTAAGCTACAAAAAAGGAGAACAAATGGTCTCCTTTTTAAGATGATTTAAGTGAAAATTTAGTCTTCTTTAGTGAACAAATCAGCTATATTTTTTAAATCGCTTTTGCCTTGAGAGATTTCCTCAATCGATAAACCTGATACTTCGTGTGGGAAAACTAACCACTCCTCAGATTCATGGATGTAATAGTCTGGCACTATATCTACTGCTTTATTTTTTGGCTTGTAGTAGGGGGTTGCAATGCGTACATCGCGAGGCATATTTAAGCGCATTACTTCATTTAATTTCTCAGTTAATGCAACAACACTGCGGCCTGAGTCAAATACGTCATCAACAATTAATAAACCATCATCTGCATTTGCATTTTCAATAATGTAATGTAAACCATGCACTTTAATGGTTTTACTTTGTTTGCCGATACCGTAATAAGATGAAGTACGTACTGCGATATGATCTGTTTCTACTTTTTTGTAGTCAAAGTACTCTTGAACTGCAATACCGATTGGTGCGCCACCACGCCAAATACCAACAATAAATTGTGGGCGAAAACCACTATCGTAAACTTGTGCTGCAAGACGAAATGAGTCTTCAAGTAATTGTTGCGCAGTGATAAAGACTTTATCAGACATATCATTTTCCTCTGGAATTAATTTAGTCGCGCAGTTTAAACTAAAAAAGACCTCTCTGCACAATTTGCATGCTAAAAAAGCATTAAAAAAGGCCGATAACGAAGTAGATTATAGATTTAAAGTCTTTTGCTAACTGATGATGACAACTTATATTTATGAAGCGTTGATAAGGGAACAATTGTTTTAAAGTTCTTTTGTTGTAGTGATATAACGATTTCAAATTAGTTTGCTGATGTTTCAATATGTTGATGCGAAGGTTTCAATCTTAATAAAATTAACAATAATAAGCAGATAAACATTAACACAATAGTGCTAATTAGGTTTACCTGCTCAACTATTGATACTTAGAGTGGGTTGCTTAATCATTCACTTGATTAGCACTGGTTTTATCCGCAGCAAGCTCGGTTAAGTTGTTGAGCGTTGTTTGTGCAATGTTGGTGAGTGCTTCTTTAGTTAAGAATGCTTGGTGGCCAGTAAAAATGACATTGTGGCAAGCAGATAAACGACGGAAGATATCATCAGTAATAATTTCACTCGAATGGTCGTTAAAGAATAAGTGCTCTTCCTCTTCGTATACATCTAAA
>TARA_R110001592_G_scaffold61226_3_pt1 | contig 13365 bp, 5 predicted proteins | sample TARA_R110001592 | Tara Oceans TARA_R110001592 (sample SAMEA4398387) | marine metagenome | biome: Polar Biome; feature: [SRF] surface water layer (ENVO:00010504); material: water (ENVO:00002006), including particulate matter (ENVO:01000060) such as... | depth 5 m
ATCAGCAAAGTATATATCGTTATAACCTTCCGCAAACTTCTCTAATAAAAACCTCGCTTTAGCTTCTCCAGTGCTATTACCTAACCCAGTAATATTTTCTAATGGTATTTCTAATCCTTGAGATTTTAAAAACTCATATATAGCTTTTGCAGCTTCTGGTGGTCTAGCCGTTAATACGAATTGATCTTTTAATCCAAACTTTTTAGCTCTGTCTAAAGCTTTTTGAAAGAACGGGCCCTTTTCACCTTTGGTAACTACATTGAATTCTGAAAAATCAAATTCAGCTCCTTGCTCTTTTAACTTAGCACCCTCGGTTGCAAACTGCTCAGCATTCAACCTAGCTTTAATATAACCTTTAGTAAACGCATCCATCTTCTTAATCAACTCTGGTGGCATGGCATCTGTTTGCTTTAAGTTATCTGTTTTTACCTCTGCGAAGTTTTCGCCAAATAACTTTTTAAAACCCTCTTTGTTAGCCTGAACACTCTCGTGGTTTCTTCTTACAATGCCTTCTCTTAAAGATCGCTCAGATCTATTGGCATTTCTTTGAACAGCTGTTTCTAGTGAAGTTTCAGTAAAGACCATTTGAACGTCATATCCTTTGTCTCTAAACTCTTGCACTTGTTTTTCCATTACCTTTAAAGATCCTCCAGTTCCATCTACAACAACACCATCGCCGTTACCTTGGTATTTCATTTTCTTTTTAGAAGCTATCTGCCTAGCTTCCCATTGTAGTTTTCCTAACTCACTTTGTTGTTCTTTAGTGAGATCATTCATATTTTCTGGTAATCCATGGTTCTTTTTTAACCACTCTAATGATATATCAGAGTTTACTATTTTGTAACCTTGTTTTTCTAAGCCTAATTGCTTTATAACCCCGCCTTTACCAGATCCAGCACCACCAGCCATAAATATAACTTTTTTACCTGGCGCAGGTTTTCCAGATGGATTAGGTATTTTGTACCTAACACCAGATTTAGTTGTAGCTAGAGTGTCATCAAAATCCCAAAAACTACCACCTTTTCTTTTTTTATTGATTTTTCTACCATTTTCTAGCGCTTTATCAATGGTCTTTATAGTTTTGTTTATATCTTTTGAGGCCAGCTTTCTAAAAGCCTTAGGCAGTAGCATTTTGTTTTGAATATCAATCGCCTTACCATTTTTTATTTTAGAACTTAATTTGTATTCAAACAAGCCCCAATTTGCTTCTGGTATACTTAGTAACGCTTTTTTAGCAATTTTTAAATCTATACTTTCTAGTTGTACATCTAAAAGGCTTTTGCCTTTGTTAGGGCCACTTACAACAAAGTTGTTTTCCAACTTAGCATATTTGTTTGCAAACACATTTAGCAATGGATTATCAACACCTTTTTTTAACATTTTAGAATAAGCCTCGGTAAAAGTGGTTGGTCCTTTAGCATCATTGAAAAGTTGACCGTTTTTAGGTATTAGGTGCTGGTCTGATATGTCTAAGATTTCTTTAAGCCCTTTTTTAAACTCTGGCGTAACACCCTTGTGTTTGCCCATGAGTTTTACAAACCTATTAGTTTGGTTTAATAATTGTAAGGCGTGTTCCCAGTGATTACTTATGCCCTTATTGTCTTTTTCTTTAACCTCACCCTTCGCCCCGGTTGTATTTATCTTTCCAGGAGCACTTCCAATGGCATTTAAAGATGACATTTTATACCCTAAAGATTTACTTATACCTTTAGCGTGATTAGTTTGCATGGCTCTTGATTGTAGCATATACTCAACCCCATTATTGTTTTTGTTTTTATAAGCCACTTTTGCCACGGCTGTAATATAATCTTCAAAATATTCTCTATTAGCTTTTTCTGTAGCTTCAAAGTCCTTTGATTCACCACTGTGAGAGGCTTCTTTTCTATAAAGTTCAATTTTTGCGTCTTTTATATCTTCTATAGACTTACCTTCCATTCCTTTTTCAAGCTTGTCTAGCTTTTTCTTCAAACCACTCCAATCTGGTCTATAAACCTTCTCGTACTTACTAGCCGATTTACCTTCTGCTGTCGTAAACTTTTCACCTAAAAAAGCCTCAATAGCTTCCGCGCTTGTTTTACCTTCTTTGTTTAAGTAAACTACAGTACCATCTTCTAAAGTTTGTTTTCTACTCTTACTGCCGAACCCAAGTTCAACTAATAAAGCCTCTAAAGCATGGTGATTTGACTGTCCTTTTTTAGTAGTTAAAGCCCCTAAGTCTTTAGGGCTAACGCCCATTTCTTTTATAACTTCAACATCAAGATCTTTTCTCCATTGACTTAAGGTAACATCAACTTTTTTTCCATTAACAATTTTAGTTCCAACTATCTCATTAGGGTTTTTAGCAATGTAGTTTGGGTCAGAATGCTTTTCACTTAAGTTGTTTTCTTTAGCTATTTGCTTTGATCTACCCACGGACCCAGCAAGGTCAGCCTGTAACTCAACCTCAGTTTTGCCATAGTTTTCCATAGCATACCTTTCGTTCTCCATCACAACATCTATATCTCTCGTTAAAGCATCTCTTTTAAGTATTAAATCTTCTATAGGTCTCCTAGCTTTAGGAGAATTAAGCATTGCACGTTGAATGTCGTGTATGTTTATGCTGTTTTTCTTTAAAAGATTTATTACGGGATTTATGTCTTTAGACGCGAGTGATGAGGATTGTCCCGCCGATACTTGGTTTATCATGTTAGCTAACACATGCTTCATAGTTAACTCAGGGGTGTTTGGTAGGGCTTGTTTAACGCTTTGCATGTAAACAGCTTTGCCAGCCTGCGTCATTACCGCTTTATATATACCGCTAAGTTTAGCCTTGTTAAATTGAGTCTCACCCATACCCCAGGAGTCTAATACCTTTTGTTCAAATTTCTTTTTAAAAAGAGGATCCATTGTTTTATGATATTCAATCAAATCTTTAGACCACTCATATTTAGAGCCTTTAGTTCCAGTCTGCGGTATCTCCTTGAACAGCAGTTTATTTTTAAGCAAAACAGTTGCTATGCCAGTAGCCTTGGTTTCCGATTTAACTCCAGATACTGTTTTTAGTGATATGCTTTCCCCTGTTATAGCATCCACAGATACTTGACCCCATTTAGGTATTAGCTTTATGTGTGTTTCTATAGCTGGTTTTATCACTTTTTGAACAGCCTCAATGTCTGGGTTGTTTAGTTGCTGCGCAGCATCTTTTTTCATTTTACTATATATATCCGCGCTTACTCCGTAGTGATCGACTACGATGTTTTTCTCTATTGTTTCCTTGTAATTTTTACCTAGGTTTTTGTAACTAGCTTTTTCTTTTGCCTTAGCGTCTGACTCAAAGTTTAAGTTTTTAGTGTCTCCGGCTGCTTTTTTAACTGTGCTAGGGTTTATTCCTAAGGCATCAGCAACTACAATACCTTCTTTTTCAACCCTAGAACCAGTAGTGTTGTCAGCTTTAATATATCCAGTTTCCGTTGAATAAGCATCGGCGCCACCTTCAAAAGCGTCGTAGGATGACGTCTGAACTGTTTCTTTAAACTTATTCATTATGTCACCAGCTGACCTATATATTATAGACGATCCACCCGCTTGCCCTGTTGTTAGGTATTCAAATGGAGTTAAAGCCCTACCGTACTCAGGATTAATCTTACCTGGGTCGTAGTTTTTAAGAAACCTCTCTACTATTCTATCCTTAACATCTTCAACAAACTTTTGTTTTTGCACGTCTAAAACACCAACCTTAGTAGCCGCTTGTCTAATCATGTTTTCTAACCCGGTACTACTCATTATATCTTGAGTTACTTTACCATACTCAGGGCTTTTTTGAAACTCTTCTTTGGTTTTAGATGTGCCAGTATAGTTTTTGTCAATTTGATTTTTCCAACCCTCTTGCTTGGAAGCGTCCACCGCATCTAACTCAACTTTATTTTTTAATGATTTTTGATCTGCATTATACTCGTTAAAAAGATCCCTTTTTGCATCAACTTCTTTTTGAAATTTAGTTGAGTTTCCTTGTGCGGTTTTTAAATCGTTCATTTCTTCTAAAACCTTAGCTTTTTTTACATCTAACCTATCAATAGCTTTGTTTATCTCAGCACTAGCAACTTGACCTTCTCTAGCTGTTCCAGTTGGATCTGTTTGTATTATTTCACTTAATCTTTCTAGCTTGTTTAGATTACCGGTGTTACCTAGGGTTTTCATGAGGTTTATAACGTCTTGCTTTGTAGTTACGTCAGCTTCTAAACCTAAAGTGCTTTTAGCGAATTTATTCCAAAACTTTTTCATACCAGGAAAAGCGCTACCTAGTTTAGCATTTTCAGCTTTACCCATATGTTCGGCACCATAAGCCATCATTTCCTCTAACTTATCCATCTTATTGATATCGTTAGCCTCCATTATATCTTTATGTAGATTTCCACCGGGTGTTTTGATACTTATTAAAGCTTGTTTTAAAGATTTTGTAAAGTTTTCTTTTAACTTAATGTTACCATCAAACATTAAATCAACATAAGCATGTATTGCCTCATGATTAGCTGTTCGCTTACCCTTGGATTTTTTAGTGTTTATTTGTATTGTTGCAGTGCCATCTTTAGAATCTTTCATTCTAGTGTACAGTGCATTAACCTCTTGCTTTACAACCTCACCACTTGGTAAGACAACGTCTTGCATTACTGGTTTGTCAGTGATAACTATGTTTACTTTCTTCCCCTTTGCCTTAAACATGTCTACTAGAGGTTTGTAGTGGTCTTCATATGTTTTACCAACCTCCGCAGCGTTACCAGTCCACTTTTTTGTTTGATCAATCAAATTTAATCGCTCTGAAGCCATTTGAAAATCTTCTAAATGCTTACGGTAGTTTTCTACTTCTTTGTGGTTTTGGTTTTCCGCTATAAATCTTTCTACATCTGGGTTTCCATTTTTATCATACATCTTATTGGCTTTAGCTTCCTTTGCTATTTTACCCAAATCTTTGGTTGCAAGTTCTATTGACTGCCTGTTAAACTCACCTATTCCTTTGGTTGTTTTAAAGTCCATGTAGTCAAAATTCTTAAGACCAAGTGCCTTGCCCGTGATAATGTTTAAACCAATACGAGACATGTTCTCGTCTCTATCGCCCCAATGATGGTGAGCCCATGTTTCAAATTCTTTTTTTCCTTGCAAGTCTTTTACTACAGCCCCTATTAAATCACCACTTTCAACAGCCAAAGCAAAAGAACCACCATTAACAAATGTTGATTGTAAAAAAGTATTCATTTGAGTACTTTTACTACCTAGGTTGTACTTCTTACCTTTAGCAAATCTACCAAAACCAAATGGTAGTAATTTAGGGCCTAAAGCAAACCCAAAACCAACACCTCTTTCAAACTCCATTCTGCCATCAGTCATTCCCCCTAAAACTTCACGCATTTTTATATCTTCATATATACCAAGAGTTGCTAGCCCAATTCCTTTTTGCAAAGGGCTTGCTTTAACCATAGTATAACCAGCAGTTTTAGCCCAGTCATCCAGGTTTTTACCTTGTTTAGCTGCTTTTGTTATGGCTTGTGATTGTTTAACCACTTTACCAGCTGAGTTAATATATCTAGGCGCTGAAAGAGCCATTATACTTTTTGATATTCTTAGCGCTTTGTCTAGTTTGTTTATAGGGGTTAGCGTAGCAAGCATAGCCGCTAGCCCACCTCCACCTTCAACAGCTTTATCCATAAAAGTTCTTTCAAAGCTTTCTTCTTGCTCCAGGCTTACGTCTACACCAGAATCTGGTACAATTTGCTGGGAAATAATATCCACTATATCTTGTCCGCTTTGATCCCACTGCTCGTCAGTTATTTGTTCCCCAAACATTGAATTTGCAAAAGCCCCGGTAAATTGGGTTAACCTGCTTTTTTCTATAGTGCTAGGATCTCTGTTTAAGTAATATGTCTCCCATAAAGCCGCGTTTTTAGCGGCGATATTATTTCCTTGATTTCTTCTAACCCTTAAGTGATCGTGAAACTCTTCTTCGTTTTCATAAGGCATACCCTCAAAGCTTTGTGGTATAACCTCTCCCTTTGCATAGCGTGTGTTTGGGCTCCAAAAATTACTCATTCCTGGTACGTGAGATAGATTAGTCATAACGCTAAGCGGTACATCTTTGAATATATCTGGATTTTCTTTATCAGTTTTATAGCCTTGTTTAGCCAGCATGTTACGCATGATCTTATCTCCTACATAATAGTCTGCAGTTTTTTTACCCTCAATGTTATAGCCAGCTTCCTCTAACAAAACCTGATCGTTGTACTTGGCTAAATCAGCTTGAGATGTATTTTCATATGTTCCTAAGTAAGTTTCGTAAGCATCAGTGATATCGGAGGTTGCGCCACCATTGTCCCTTACAGCGCGAGCTTCTTTTTCGTTTATATTTTTACCGCTTGACGGATCATGAAATCGTTTGTAACCCACATCCTTAGGTATGCGTTTACCAGTGGGTGTCATTCTTCTGGTTAGCGGATCATACTTCATTTCATCCTTGTTGAAAGCGCGGTCTGCCAACGAACCCGGCGTGTTTATATCCATTGATCTCTCTAACACTATCTGTCCTTGAGATTTTTCCTCTCCTTCCTTTAGTGGACCAAGCGCCCTAAGTTGCTCTACGGCATCAGCATACTCTGCCTCGGCTCTACTCTCATTTGTTTTTATTTTAAGCTGTGACAAGTTGTTAATGTTCTCGGCAATAGAAACTTTTTTCTCTAAACCATCGTTTATAGCCGTGTATTGACTTGCTTTAGATATAACACCTTTTTCATTCCTAACCTTAGAATCAAAAACCTCGCCAAAAATATTATCTAAATTGCTATCTGTTAAACTAGGAAACGCCTCTCTACCTGTCTCTAGTCTTCCTAGGTTAGATTTAAAATCTTTTCTAAGTGCATCTTCTCCAGGGTTGTTTTTTTGATATGCGGTTAAGTTGTTGTTTCCTATAGCTTTTTGTGCAACACCCTTTCCAAAGTATTCAGTATTTAACCAAGCCTTTAACAGCTCCGTTTCGCTTGCAATCTTATCCTCAGGTTTGAATGTTGTTCCCTTTTCTCCTTTAGATTTCATGTTAGCAACAGCTTGCTCTCTAGTCCACTTTTCACCTGTTTGTGGATTTATTGTACCATCAACCTTTTCTTTACCAACCTCCAACAATGGATCTTTGCTTTCTTTATCACTTTTATCTTTGTTGTAAAAGTCCGCGGAACTTAAAGGAGTGTTTGGGTTTATTTCTGGTACGAGAATATTTGTCTGAGGTCTATCCAAGTTCATTGGATTTGGCTGCGAAAAGAAATTGTCGGGTACATTTTCTTCAGCGTGTGCTTCTGTGTGTGCTTCCTCGCTTAATAACGCGTGTCCGTCTTCCTTATGTTTTAATGGTGATGGTTTCAACATATTATTTCTTTAATTCAGGATTGTTTTTATTAGCAGCTTTACTTCTATCTTCTTCCATTTGCTTGACTTTAGCCGGTGTCATACCCGTTGGATATACCTTACCATCAAAAAGAAACTTAAGCATACCACTTTCTGCTGCCGCTGCTTTTTCTTTTTTAAATCTAGCTTCTTTTAATGAGTTTTGTTTCAAGCGCATCACATCTAGTTTTCCCTGCGGATAACCCATGCCTTTCCACCAAGAATTTTCAATCTTATAAGTGTAATATTCTTTTACTAAAGTTCTCAATAAATTCATGTTAAAAAATTCATTGTCAACGTTGATCAAGGCATCAACCAGTAATAACTTATCATAGTCACTAATTTCATCAGCCCAATGGTTAGTGTCTTCTGGCCCAATTGGAGCATTAAATTCCATTGAGTCCCAATCAAACCCACCATAGTTTAGGTTTTCAATATTAGGATGCTCGTACAAGTGTCTTCTAAAGCTACTACCATCTCTCAACACCTCGCTGTCATGACAAAACATCATTACTAATTCATCTTGTTCTTTGCTAGCTGTACCATCATTATAACCAAACATCGAATCTATCTTGTAATTAATACCACCTAGATCTATTTTAACTGCTTTTTCTCCTTTGTTAGCTTTTACCGCTGCCTCGTGTGTTTCATTTAAAAAATTGATGTATTCTAGAGCTTTTAGATTATTTCTTAAGTACATATCTCTATTACCTTCTAAAACACTGATCATAACTGGATTGCCAGAGAAGTCTTCAACAATACAATATTGTTGTTCTACCGCAACAGCTTCTCCATAGTAATCGGTATAACCACTTAACACATCTTCTTCAACGGCATAAACAACAACTAAATCTGGGTTCTTACAATACATTTGCGTAGCAAAACTAACTTGCTGTGCTGACACTCCTTTTGACAATAAGCTATTAGCTTTAAAATGATCTTCGTAAAACTCTTGTACAGAATTTCTTACTGAGTTTAAATTTTCTGCTAACGAAGCTAGTTTTCTATTAACAACTTTTTGAGCCTGCTCATCTTCATTACTTAACGCCTCATACAGTTCTTCTTTGTATTTCTTAACCAATGTGTACCCTACTTTTGCATAAGCGTCACTAAGTTTTATAGATTCGTTTGAATCAAAGTCTCGCCTTTCTTTGTCTCTAAGTATTTGATCTTTTAGCTTTCTTCTTCTCATTAATTCTGGCTCAATGCTTTTGATATCCATCTGCATCTCATCCCAACCCTTCCTGTCTTGTGCGCCAGCCAATATGTCTAACCCGCTATCGGTCATATCCTTTGTTTTTGACATGTGCTCTTGTGGTGTTTTGCCTAGTTGCTTTAATGGTGATGCTTTCATTTTTTCTATATTTTGCGTTTTCAAATTATTCTTATTATATTAAATTATATTACACTTACAGCCCAAACATTTTACCTACACCTCCGATACCATCGCTAATGCCACCCCACATTTTTTCATCCGCAGCTTGCTTTTCTCCAGCCGCCATTTTAGCTTGGTCCATGGAAGAACTCATTAAAGTGGTTTGCTTTTGCATTTCCGCCTCAGCACTCCACATCGCGCCATCAGCCTTTCTTTTTTGCACCTCCATATCACCTTTGGCTTCTAGCTCTTGTAATTTAGATGCTTCGCTTGCCTCGGCCATTTGTAATTTTGAAGCCTCACCAAGCCTAGCTGCTTGCATGGATTCTTCAGCACTCATTTGAGTTTTTTGAATATCCATATCAGCCGCCCGAGATTGTGTATCTAATCTTGATTGCTCACCAGCTTGCATTGTTTGCATTTTAGAAGCTTCAGTTGCGCTGGCCATATTAATGTCTTGATCCGCCTTGGCTGCCAACTTAGTATTAGCTGCTTCTTGAGCCCCAATTGATGCCGATGCTTTTTGTGCTTGTAAAGAACCTTGGTTGGCCATTGACTGGGCTAGAGCCGCAATACCAGACCCACCAGCCGCTCCAGACAAGTCGCTCATAATGTTAGCTTGCATCTGTTGGTTTTGTTGAGCTTCAAACTCAGCTTGTTGAGTGTTAACTTGAAGATCTTCAAAAGAGTTTTCAACCCCCTCCATTTTATTCTCCATGTCATCAAAGGCATTTTTCTGACCTGCCATTTTATTCTCCATGCCATCGTAAACGTTCTCTTGCTTGTCATAAACATTGTCTAGCCCGGACATTTTGTTGTCTAAATTCTCGTAAGCGTTGGTAGCATCTTTATAAGGGTTTTCAGTATTAACGGCTTTTAAATCTTTTTGTGCAGTCGCCAACGCCTCTTCCGCAGCTTCTTGCTTTTTCCTAGCCCTCTTCTTAGCGCTACCGCCTTGAATAGCTTTAACTGTTCCCGCAACCACCATTGCCCCACCAACTACTAATGCCGCTACTCCTGCCATAACTTATAAGTTTTTTATTATTTCGTAAGAAGGTTTGTTGTCTACAATCCACCCTAATTCTTTATGCGCATCAATCAAGTGCGTGCTTTTACTAATACTAAACATGTGTTTACACTTTAGTCTTTTAGCTTTAACCTCGGCTTCTTTTATCAATACTTCTACCGCTGTTTTTCTATCTTTATTTTTGTAACTTGGGTTGGAAACTATAAAATCTAATATAACAACCTTAGCATTAGTTGTATACAAGAAACCCGCCACAACACAAACGCCATTTTTAACAACCATAATTCCTCCAGTACCATTTTCTGGTAAAAAATCTTTAGGCATAATTGCCCACCTCCACCATTTCCACCAGCCAACTAAAGTATCCCAATCAGACTCTTCTAAGCTTCTAACTTCAAAACCCTTGTAGTCTATTAATCTCTGCAAACTTTCTATTTCATCCAGCAATCCTGCTTCATCCATTCTATTAAATTTAATTAATTATATAGTCACACTTTATGCAAGTTATTTACTACTAACAGTGTAATCTACAGCTGTAGCAAATATCTCCGCTGGAAGTGTGGATTCATTTCTATATTCAGTTTCCGCAAAATACCCGGTTATACCAGAGTAATTAGCAGCTTTATTTTTACCAAACATAATAAAATGGCTACCGGTTGGTGCTGGGCTACCGGCTGCTGCGGTATATGTTATTATGCCCGTAGCGCGATTTACCGCTGTTATTTCCCCCAATATTTTGGGCTTAGTATCCGTAGCTCCAGAATTTGGATTATTAGAACCACCTTGCCCAGAGGTTAATTTTGATGCAAAAAGCATATCCCCAACTTGCACTGAGATATTAAGAACGTCAAATTTTAGTGTTGCCATATTGTTTTATTTATACTTGTATTGTACTTAAAAAATTTTTCAAATTTAGCTCTATAGTTAGGTCTTCTTTTCCAAACACACCATCAATGTCTCCAACTGTCACTTTAACATACCTGTAAATATTGTTATCTCCGGTACCTATTGTTGGTGTTGCTTCGCTAAGATCAGTTTCCCCCACGACGTCTATCCCTTCTAAACTAACTTTTATGTTTTTTATATCCCAACCATTTTCGCTAAAATCTAAATCAACTCCGTCTGACGTATCACTAGTTACGGTGTGCTTTACTGAACTTGCAAAATCAGATAGAATATCTATTCCGCTAGCGATTTTAACTTTACTATCCGAGCTTTCAAAACCTAGTTGTGTTGCAAAGTTCCAACTAGCATATCCTTTTTTAGCAAATTTAGGTGTCCTATTTATTCTAAGGTTATTAGCATCGCCGTCTGCTGCTATAATAAAACTACGGCCTTTCTCTTTTCGCCCGTGTTGATTCACAATAGGGTTTGCGGATAAAAAACTAGATATTCCACTACCAGAAACACCAGCCCCGATAACATGCACACCATTAGCTACATGCAGGTTGTCCAATAATGTTACAGGCTCGGCTTGTAATTTTTCACCGTGTAACAACTCTCTAAATATCTTAAATATACCAGGATGTCCGCTTGGGTCTTCGGATGTATCTACTGGCCCGCCATCTCTTAATGCTATAGTTAGTGTTGGGTTTATATTTATTACTTGATCAACTGTAACTGGTCCTTCTGTTGGTTTAGATGAATCTAAAAGATAATCAGCTAGTTTAACGTGGTCAATATCCGCTTTTGTCGACAATTTTATGTTAACAGCTGAAGCGCCACTAGAGGCTGGTATTAATATAGACCTCTTATACTCTCCATATCCAACGCCCGCTCTTGCTTCTGGAATAACACCGCTTAACGGTTGTCCCTGGGTAAAACTACCAGTGGCTTGGTTGTAAAGCTCGCCACTACTAGTTGCTATATTTACACTAAACCTTGTTCCGGGTATACCTTTAATCACTATTTTTTTAACACCACCATTAACGCCTATAGTTTGTCCCGTGTCTATAGAGTAAATCTTACCCTCCTTAGCCGTGGTTACTTTTTTATCTTGCAATAATACTTTTGTTTTTTTAGACTTCGCCGTGAAAGTGATTGTGTCGATTAAAGCTGTATTTAGCTCTGTGTTTGGAAAAGTATATTTAATGTTAAAAGTTTTAGAAATCAACCTTCCTTTCCTATCCACTTGCTCTGACGTAGAGACCTTGTATCTGCTATTCTTACCACTTATGACGTAGCTAGGCTCGGTTGCAAAATAATAGTTATCGGGTACAGATAGTGTTTTAGTTATAACATCTATTGTTTTTCCTAGTGTCCCAATAACGTTGTGAGTACTACCTCCTGCATACGATGTTTTTGCACGTGTAATACCATCGCTTACCATAACGTTGTTGTCAACAGACATTCTTTCCACAAGTTTAAACGAATTAACAAGCATACTGCTTTTTGCATTTACAGGTAAATCAATAACAAGTAAGTTACCTGTATAAGTAAAATGATTAAAAGAAACCCTCATGGTAACGTTTCCATTTGAATTACCTAAAAACACTACATCGCTTATAGCTGCATGTAAAGCGCCGGTTGAAAAATCTTTTGCAAGAATTTTATACCCATTAATAGGTGTTATGCTTATTTCAACTGCATTAGGCACGCTCCCAACCACGGCACTTACATGTGTTTGTGGGATTGAAACTGTGTTGTTTGCTAAATTTGTTTTTAATACTATTTTTGCCATATTGTTTTATCAATTAATTGCATGTCCTAAACCTTGTAGAGAAAAGTCACCGGTGTCTAAGTGATCACCATCTAAATTACCTTCTTTACCCCTTATGTAATCAAACCATTTGTTTTCCTTATCTACAAATTCTTTTACAGAACCCTCTTGCATGTCAGTTGTTATCTCGTGAACATACCATCCTTCCTTATCGTAGTTATCCAAATATATTTGCCCAAGGGTTACTCCCTCTATTTCATACGTGTTTCCAGGTAGTTGACTACCTCCTTTAGGTATTATCTTACCTTGCGAGCCCTCGTAGTTTATGGTTTTGAATCTTTTAACGTTACCCTGATCTTTATTAAAAATAGTCTTAACCATAGAGTAGTGGTTTTGATCATAAAATCTATTTCTAGGAGTGGTAAAGGTTATTATCTCACCGTTATCCAAATATACCGCTTTGTTAACTGTAACGCTCGTATCGCTAGTAACCACTGTTACTACCGTGCCGTGTGATACCCCATTACCCTCAACATTCATACCCACTAAAATTACGGTATTAGGATCGCTTGATATAGATATAGAGGTACTAGTTGAAGTGCTAGCGATGCGCTCAACGCGTAAATCTAAAGCGTGTTGGAACGTTTCAGCCCCACCAACAAAGTCAACGTTGCTGTATGGTTTACCCCATGGATCTTCTTCTATAAGGTTACTATATTTGTTAGAAGGAAAAGTATAATATATATTTTTGTGACTAACACCACCTTGGTGAACAAAACTTTTAAAACTCACCCACCCTTTATTTGCTTCAGTATAACTTAACGTGTACGCTTTTAATTTGTTGTTTGTAACGCCGGTGGTTTCAACAGTGATATTGTATTCATTTTTCCTACTATCGTAACT
>TARA_R110001592_G_scaffold83680_3_pt1 | contig 13346 bp, 13 predicted proteins | sample TARA_R110001592 | Tara Oceans TARA_R110001592 (sample SAMEA4398387) | marine metagenome | biome: Polar Biome; feature: [SRF] surface water layer (ENVO:00010504); material: water (ENVO:00002006), including particulate matter (ENVO:01000060) such as... | depth 5 m
CTTGTTTTCTTTTAATTCTTTGATGATTGCATCAACAGGATACTCGCCCTCTATGTTGTGTCCAAGGAATGGACTCTTCCAATTTATAAATGATTTCTGATGTGCGGCTATGCAACCTAGACTTGATCCTGCGTCTCCTGGATTTGGTATAATCCATATGTTGTCAAACAATCCTAAGTTTGCAAGTGTTCTGTTTGCGGCACAGTTCAAGGCAACTCCTCCTGCATATACTAAATTTTTACTGCCATACTTGGATGCCCTTAGGAAAAGGTCTGCAAGACATTCTTCTGTCACTGCCTGTATACTCGCGGCAAGATCCATCAGGTCTGCTTCCGGATGCCATTTGCTTAAACCTCTGTGTAAGTTCTTCTTAAGTTTAAAAGGTGACTGGTGTACAAAGTCATTATAGATGTCTTCTTTGTATTTTGGCTCTCCGTATGCGGCCATGCCCATTAAGATATACTCCTCCTCTGCAGGCTTCAATCCGCAACGGTGTGTGAATGCTGAATAAAGTATTCCAATGCTGTGTGGATACTTAATTGTTTCTTTTCTTTCTATCCAAATTTTGTTTGCTGTCGATATCGATACTGTGTCCCATTCACCTATTGCGTCCACTGTCAGTATAGTTGCATCCTCATCTTTGAATGGTGATGTGAAGTATCCTGCCGCGGCGTGTGAGTCATGGTGTTTTACATACTCATCTATTTTTATGTTGAAATGATCAAGATGCCATTGCGGAAGCTCTGTGTAGCTGAAGGCATCACTCCACTGCCCTGCGTAGAGTTGTCTTGTCTTTTTAAGCCAAGGTTTTTCATAGTACACTACCTTGTTGAATGGACCATATGTCATTGCTTCATCAACTATTGCTTGATTCAGATAGTGATCATTCTTCACTTTCGAATAACGTTCAGCATGTGCGGCCCATAACACCTCACCTATGCCTGAGCTATAATCCACAACTGCCATTGCGGCATCATGGTTCATACAATTAATTCCCAGTATCTTCATTCTTCTCCTCTTGATGCCAACCTAGATCTTCTATCTGTGTGCTTTTGCATTTTGGACATACCCACCATTCCTCGGTATCGTAATCCTGGTCAAGCTCATTTGCAACGCCTGTCCATTTGCAGTCGTAACAGTAAAAGTTCCACCATGTCATTAAAAATCTATCCTGATTCCTATATCGTGATTGTTCCTTATTACATCATAGTTGTAGACTATGTTGTATGTGTGCCAGATTTTCCTGTACTTGGCAGGTATCATCTTGGTTGCTTCATAATGGGCAAATCCTCTTGCAATGAAATACGTTACCACTTGGAACTCACTTGGGTGCTTTCCCATAATTTTGTTCTTTTCATAATAGGCATCGTTGTTGGCAATTTCTAGAGTCTGTAACATGTCTACAAACTGTAATACGTTAAACGCATATATGCCTTTAATATCTGTTTCTGATAAAGGCTCCTTGTAATTGTCTTTCCATTCGCCTGCCTTTAATGGTGTGCATATCAGCACTAACATCAATATTATTTTTTTTATCATTTTATCTTAAACCATCCTTTTGCCCTGTCCCTGAATTTCTCCCACTCACCAAGTTCTATGTCGTATTCAAAGTTCTGTGTTGTTAAATTGACTTGTACTTCTTTTGCTCCATTCTTTAAATGAAAATTTCTTGCCATGTCTGTCATTGGAGACAAAGTCACTAGCCTGTTTAAGTGATTTGATCCTTTAATCATTTTATACACCTCGTTAACCATGTGCTTACCACCGCCTTTCTTCTTGGCCCATACAGTGTATGCTATTGCCACATTGCCTTGCACACCTGCCCTGTGTATTGCCTGCATGGCGGCGTCCTTGCTCATTGCATCCATTTCTTCGATGCTCTTAGGTATTCCATGTGTAAATGCAAAACACATCACGGCCGCTATGTCTCCCTCCTCGTCTTTTATTCCGTATATCTTTCGGCCATACGCCTGCCTGAACTCCAAGCTCAATTCGGGTCTCACCGGGTCCTCCTTGACATCTATGAACGGCATCTCCACCAGTTCAAACTTGGGCTTCTTCGCGAGAGCCTTTTTTATTTTTTGCAATACCATTTTATTTGTATATGAATGGGTCTTTCTTTTTAAGTTCCTTTAATCTTTTACGATATGCAAGTTCTTGTTTGATCTTGCTGATCATATTTTTTATCCAGTTGAACATAATTTTCCTCCGATTAGTTTTTCAAAAGTTGGTTGTATTAATTTTACAGCATCTACATGGGCTTTGTCTAGTGGATGTGTGGTCCCCCTGTCATAGTTTTCCAAAAGAGCCCATTGATTAAAACCCATATTACGTTCTCCAAAGCTGTACCAATTGGTAAAATCAATCTCATTGTACATGCCCTGCAACAAATTGTCTTGCTTCTGATGAGGTTCTAACTCGTCGTAGAATAGGCTGTTGTCCGCTAGGGTAAACATAAAGGGAATTTTTCTCTTCTCTAAAATATTTTGTAACCAAACTATGCTCTTCCAACTTAGGTAAATCTCATGATACTGGCTGGCCGCATGCCTGTACAGGGCATCCGCAAATGGTTTTACTCCGGTCTTTGCTACTAATTCCTTACGCCTCTTCCACCATTCCTGCTGTGGTTCTGAATTGGATATGGCATTGTGCATTTCCTCAGCATTTATTTTTACGTCCCATGGACTGATATTAGTCCACCTTTTGTCCTCTAGCTCTGCGTGCCTAGGCATAGCCCAGTCGTACCTGGAAAGGAAACTCCACATGACGACAACACCATCTATATTGTCAACAGGATACTTGTTGATTTCCTGGAATACCCTACGTGCGATACCCGAGTTACCTGAACCTGGATTGGCCACGCATTTGTAATGATTGACCATATCACCACTCCAGTCTACAAGACCTTTATTAGAACAAACAATCTCATACAATCTATAAGCCCAAGTCTGCTTTGAAAAGGTCTCGCCTTTGTCGTCTGAGAGCTCGTTGCCGTATGTGAAACTGCAACCTCCCGCTATAAATGGTCTATATTTTTGTTCAGGCATATATTTGTAATACTTTATTTAAAAGTGGGAACACCTCACCAAAATTTTCTTTCCTGTAAGTATCAGTCTGTAGAATCCTACGTTTTCTTTGTTCTCGTATCTCAGGCGTGTCCCTGTCGACCGCATTCATAAAATTTATGCTGGGTTGAAAGTCTGTCAACATTCCGTATCTGTCATTCACTATGTTCTTTACCTGTTGGGGCAAAGTCTGTATGTTGAAGTAGTCTGGATCGAAACAGGTGTTTACATAAAAAAACTTGGGTTGATACTGTGCCACCCACAATGCAATCTTGGCCCAGTTGAAAACATTGAATATTGAAACTGTTGTACATATCTGGAAATCCATGTTAGGTGTCTGCATCTCTTTAAATTTAATCAAGTTAGCACTTACTTGCCTCCAGTTTGCCGGGTGCCGCTGATACTCGAAAGGCTCGCCCACATCATCTATGCTGAATGCTATCTCCACGTGTTTGAAATACGCCCATAGGTCAAATATTTCCTGGGGTGGTAGCTGTGTTCCATTTGTGTTGTAATGTATATCTATGTTTTTAGCGTATCCTTTCTCGACGCAATGCACCAGTATCTTGAAGTGATCCTTTATCATAAATGGCTCGCCTCCTGTGAACTCGAAATACTCCACGTGTTTTAGATCTTCTTTGAGGTCTTCAAAGAACTGTGGGTTGCGTTTTGGCCATCCGCCCTCACGTAAATTTTTCCTTGCCACTGGATTCTCACCGTAGTCCAGTTCTTCCTGTGCCCATTTAGAAGAACTCCACGATCCACAAATTCTACATTTTAAATTACACACGTTGCCTAACTTAAAGTCAATAAATTTTAGCGTTGGCTCGCTATCAGGTGTCCAGTCTGTAAGACTTTTCTTCATTTTGTATATGGAATTTTGTCTTTTGGAAGTTTTGCCGGCATCTTCTTCCTGCCAACAGCTCTGACACCCCTTCGGGCGTTCGCCATTCTTAAACTGTTTACGGAGGTCATCCATGTACTCAGAATCTTGTATGGATTGCAAACTTTGTTCATATACCTTTACATCCGGCACACTACCTTTGTATAAACAGCAAGGAGATGCACCACCGTTCACATCAACTTCCAAATGAGTCCAAGGTAACGGACACACATTTGTTTTTAAATACTTGTCCACCACTCTAACACCTCTGGTTCTTTTGCTAATATCTTCTTAATGTCAGTGCCCCTACGCTTGTCAATCATCTCACATTGAGATTTTCCATTTCGCCAACCCTGTTCGCAAGTTTCCTTGTCGTACCTTTCATCGTTAGTGGGGTGGTTCATTAAATCTTCCAACCCTTCGAGAAATGCTAGGTTGAAAACATTTTTCTTTTCGTCTTTGTACTTTTCTTTTACATTCATTACAATTTTATTAAGCAATCTCCTCGGCAAAAACAAAGGACTCATGTATGTTTCTGCTGAGAATGAAAACACTTTCTTACACAACAAAGGTATTTTTAAATCCTGTTGTAACTTGTACATATTTTCTAAGTCAAATAGTCCAGGTAAAGTAACAGTGAGATCCAGTTGTAATTGTCTAGGATGTTTCATCCATTTCCTAGCATAACGCATGTTCTCCAACCATTCGTCGTATTTCAAACCTGTCCTAATATATTCTCCAATCTCGCCGGTCGCATCAATGGAAGCGTTTATCTGCCAGTCTCGGAATTTTGACAATACGTCATCAAAAAGATTCTTGCCAAAATAAGTGATCCTACTCATGTTGGAATTGTATCTAGCAAATACTTGGTCTGCAAATCCGAGATCGACCACTCGTTGCATGGCCGTCCAGTGTATTTTCCACATAAGAGGTTCTCCTCCACACCAATAAAATTCCTTTACAGTCTTGTTTTCAACTGCCTGAAGGAACTCGGTCACTATCTGCTGATCATGGAATTTTTGAAGTTGGGATTTAATATCTTTCTGCATCCATGGTTCCATTTTACCTGCTTTTTTATTCTCAGTTTCCCAACTTGAACTTAAACCTGGACCACACATCCTACATGTGAAATTGCACAAATTACTAAATCTATAATCCCAACTTGTGACCTCCATGGAAGTTTCACCATCATCTGTAGTTTTTTCAAATGCTTCAGTTATTTGATCACTGTAAAACCTATTGAAATGCTGTCTGTAAACCTGTGCGTTGAGTAGTTTGTAATTACAAGTGGCACATTGTGGTATCTCTTCACCCGCCATTAATTTGAGTCTTATGTCTTTCATGTAATCAGAATTCCAATGTTCTTCAAGCGTAGGTAATTTTAATTCTTTATTTTCAGGCCCACTGCTGTCAATGTACTGTTTAAAATTTGTAGATTGCTCTCGTGATGCACAACACAGACGTCTTTCCATTTGTGGAGAAATAAAGGTGTGCGTCCACGGAGCCATGCAGAATGTTTTGTTGCCCTCACTGGGTTTAATTTTTTTCATACTTGTCAAAAAGTTCTTTCCACTCCGTAAACACTGTAGGAGTATTTTCGTTTCTTATCTTATCGTATTTTCTCGTGTTGGCAAAGAAACTATCTAAATGATGTGTGTTGTCTTTTTCAAACATCCAATTCAAAGCAGATTCATAACCCTTCGTTGCCCTGGTCAGAGGATCTTGGGTTTTCAACCATGCGATGTGTTTGTCATATTTTTCTTTTACTTGTTGTTTGTACTCCATTGGCAGTATATCCATTCTTTGCCAAACTGGATGTTGTAATAAATTAAAGTTAAAATCTGCAGGTTTTATTAAACCTTGGTCCACCCAACTTCGGTGGAAATCTGTAACGTGTAAACTGTTAATAAGTCCAACTGTAGCTGATATGTAAAAGTCTACTTGTGGACAAACTTCAAGCATACGCTTCCTATTGGCGATTGTTTGTTCCCATACAGTGCCTTTACGCATAAGTTCTCCTCTGGCTCCCTCGGCGTCTAGGCTTGCTCCCACAGATACCGAATCAAACTTGTTCCATAACTCAAACACATCGATATCTTTAAACTTTGTCTTGCTGAAGTTTGTGTTGTAAATTAATCTCACGTGATACATTTTACGTCTGTCTAATTCTTTCAATATCCTATAATGTTCCTCCATAATAATAGGTTCACCGCCTGCAAAGTAGAACTGTTCTGTGTGATCGAACGATTCTAACATCTGTTCCCACATGTCGTTAGTGCTTCTTCCTACTTTCATAATTTTGGCATGTGGTGGAGGACTTCCGGTTAATTTTTTATGGTCTTCGTACCAATTACTGCTGAACCATGTTCCACAACTCCTGCAGGCCATGTTACATAAGTTTGAGAAACGTATATCCCAGTACTTCATTACAAAGTCTGCTTCACCGTTTGGTAGTGTGTTGTGTACCAGAGGAATATTGTGACCAAAATGCTTGTTTGAACTTAGGCGTAGGGAAAAGAATCCCGACTTCTCCTGATCATAGCATTTTGCACATGCACGTGATTTCTGGTTGTTCAACATCCTCACACGCATCTCTTTCATCTTGTCGCCGTTGAATACTTCTTTCAAACTTTGCTTGTTCAAGTCACCAACAGGGTACGGATCAAAGGCAAAACAACAAGGGTATGCCCTGCCATCCGGGTAGGCATGTAAATGCATCCATGGTAACATACAAAATGTGTCACTCTCTATCAACAACTCCTTTTCTCTAGGAGTCATATCTTGGATTTTTAATTTCTCGGGCTCTTTCGCCCCGTACTCATATGCCATTGTACCATTCTCCTATTATTGGGAAAGTCTTTGTGAAACTTTTACCCCTGCGTTTATCGTATTGCGTATAATAATTCTTGAAGTACTGTTGTAATTTATCTAGGTTTGTGGTCTGGTTGGATTCATTTCTTACGTACTCAATCAACCTGTCCACATGTTCTACTTCCATCTTGTGCAAAAATTCTGAATCTTTATTTTTTTCTAGCCAAACATCTAAATTATCTGCAAATCTATTCCTTAGGTTTTGTGGTAGTACCAAAGGACTCTGGAAATTTGGAAACCGTTGTATGTTTAAAGTAAATGTCACAGCATCTCTCTTGTTCTTTTGTTTTTTCAAGTTAAGACACCAATCTAAGTATTTGGGAAGACCTTCCAACGACAATGCCCCTATTGTACACATCGAGTGCATAGATTCAAATGCGTTTGAATCATATAACTTATGAAAATTGTCCTCCCACGTTTTGTAATCTAGTCCGTCTCTCAGATACTCAGCTTGAGCTCCTATACTTTCATTGCTGGTGTATAGATTCAGTCCTTTAATTTTTTTGGCCTTCACTAATAATTCGTCTATTAAACTAGCTTTCGCATTTAAATTTGTGTTGATTGCAAAATAAGTCACATTGGAATCGCCCACGGCCATTAGGTCTAGCAACTTCCAGGTGTGTTTGCTCATCAGAGGTTCACCTCCTGTCAGTCTTAGATGTGTCAATGTCCTTTTGAGATCAGACTCCCACCACTTGAAGAATGCTTCTACATATGGATTATCATCATCGTTGTATCTACTGGCTTCGGCATGACTATGACCGTAGTGGTTTTCTCCATCATCGCCTATGTCTTTGTAAGCACCGTTGGCTTTGATGTCCTTTGCCCATGTCGTACTGAAAGCAGGGTTACAGTAGTTGCAGGCAAAATTACATGTCCTGTCAAAACTTAATTCTAAATATTTTAGATCAAAGTCCTCATCGCTATCGCTGTCATATGCTTTTTGTAGTAGTTCATCAGAGTACAATACACTCTTGTACACCCTATCACTGATCTTAGCCTTGTCCAAATTTTCAACTTTCCAGCAATAATCACATCCTTTGCATTGGATCCCTTTTTGCATCTCCGCACGTTCTTTTTTCTTTTGCGGAGTATTGCTTAACAACTTGGGATTTGCCTGAACTGCTATTGGATCAACTTGGTGTGGTAAAGGATGATGGCAAGAGGTTGTCTGTCCTGTGTTCAACCATACAGTTGCATAGTACCATTTTGCACCACAAAAGGAACTGCTTTTTGGATCCAGCACCCTTTCTTTATAACCTGCAAAACTTTCATTTGCTAATAGGTGTTGATCACTCATTAGTTAAAATCACCATTGCCTTTCTGTCAGAATCAGACGGGAACCATGCACTCGCATGTAGATTGATCCTGGGCCAATACAGGGCCGTGCCAACTTCCCATGTCAAAACTTCTGCTATCTTGAACGGTAGTTTACCTTCCAAATGTGGGAACCACTTCTTTTGTGTGTCTGCATCAACAAAGTGATCTGAGTCGGGTAATGCTGTCTGTTGATAACTGGCTACGCCTTTCTGTCCCAAACCTGTTGCTTGATTGTATGTTACTGCTTCTTCACTTGTTTCTTCAAACACAATAGTAGCGTTTTTTTCATATTCCGACTGCAATGGAATTAAGAATGTATAGGCCAGCTTGATCTGTTCTGGCTTGTCTATCCACCCATCGGAATGTATGCCACCTGGATGGTAATCACTATAGATTGTGGCATGGTTTACGTGTCCTTGAAAATAGGGCATCAAGATCTCTGTAATTTTTTTATTAAATTTTTTGTTAAAGTCTTGGTCCACTAAAGTATCTGCATTTATTCTCAGCCCGTTATCTTTTTTTGGCAATGCATCATACTTGTTCAAAAGATATTCAACAGTACCTTTATCAATTATATTTTTTATTTTGCCTATTTTATTTTCTATCACTGTCTTTATATTTAAATACTACTGATTTTATGGTTAAACAAACTGACATGGCAATATTGAACATTCCTTTCATGAGTGTTGCATATGCGCCTGCAGGCACTAGCTTGTTGAAAGCCTGTATACAACAAGCCGGATTCACATGCATAGTTAAAGATTATAACATTAAATTATGGCATAGTCTATCTGATCCCAAGGTAATAGCAGATTTAGAAAATTATTTTACTGTAAATGCTTCTTTAGATACCGATACACAGATACTAGTAGACCAATACTACGACCTAGTGGTAAAAGAATTACTAGAATTAAATCCTAAATGGATAGGATTCAGTGTGTTTACGTTCCAATGCCAGAGGGCCACAAGAGAAATTATACAGAGATTGCGTCAAACATACCAAGGAAAGATAATGGTAGGAGGTGCTGGTATCAGCACCAGAGGTATAGCAAGTTCAAATGCGGACTACGCCGAAGGTCTATTGAAAGAAAATTTAATTGATGCATACATCAAGGGAGATGGCGATGTTGCATTGGTTGAGCTTTTGAAGGAGAATTATGATTACGCCGGTGTAAATGGCAATCCATACAGGGGAGTTCCTGATCTCAATGCTATCCCCAAACCAGACTGGAGTGACGTGATAAACTTGCCTTATAGATACCATGACAAAAAAGTACTGCCAATTACCGGTAGTAGAGGTTGTGTGAGACATTGTAGCTTTTGTGACATACATGAATTCTGGGCAAAATTTAAATTCAGATCTGGGCAGAATATCGCAGATGAAATGATAGAAAATTACACCAATCATGGTATCAAAGATTTCTACTTCATGGACAGCCTCATAAATGGTAGCATGAAGGCATTCAGAGAGCTTTGTCAAGTTCTCATAAAATACTACAAGGATAACAACCTACCTGAAAAATTTTTCAGATGGGGAGGACAATTCATTGTGCGTTCACAGAAACAAATGATATCAGAAGACTTTGATATCGCGGCAAGGAGTGGGTGTGATAACCTATGTTGGGGAGTTGAGTCTGGCAGTGAAAAAGTAAGGACACACATGCAGAAACAATTTTCAAATGCCGACCTAGACTACTGTATGCAACAAATGAGTAGGGTTGGTATGCACTGCTACTTCTTTATGATTATAGGGTATCCGACAGAAACAGATAGCGACTTCAAAGACAGCTTAGACATGTTTACAAGATACCAAAAGTACGCAATCGAGGGCACTTTGTATGGCGTAAACTTAGGTGCATTGGCCAGTCTGGACGACGGAACGCCTTTGTACAAAAACTCCGAAGAGTTAGGTCTGTCTCCAATAGTGCCGGCAGAACATGCCCATGGATTGAACTGGCAAAGCAAGTCAAACCCTGTCAGTATAGAAAAAAGAATCTTACGTAGAATAATGATACAAGAGCACTGTATAAAACTAAAATACACGGTGTGGAACGCAGACATGCACCTCAAAAGAATCAAGGCCAGTTACGAAAAAATCAAGAACGAAACTTATTGATTACCACTCAGTGGCGTGAGCTAAACTCCATTTAGCAGAAGAACATTTTTCAAAACATTCTTTTGGACCATAATTTTTTTCTAGATCGAGTTTAAATTTTTTCCATAGCTGATCCTCCAACACCTCAGGCAAAGGACGTTTGAAATTGATGTACGAGAATATTTTTTCGTTGTGTGGATATCTCAGGCCAGTCCAGCAACAAGGATAAAATTGGCCTTCAGCGTTGATGTAAAGCCCTTTGTTTCCAATCATGCACAATGGAATCACTGCTTGTTTGCTAACTTTTTGTTTCTTAAATCTACTTGTAAATGTTTCTAATGTAGAATCATGCCATTCCCTATCTGTGAATTTTGTAACCAATCTTGTGAATCTTCCTGTGGCCACATATTTGTCACTTGGTTGCAATGGATCATCGGATGGATAAGCCGGATAATTTTTTCCAAACTTTGTGCTTAACGTAAGTTGAAAATTATCAAATCGTAAAGCCATTGCCATCTTTTTCATGTACTCAATTTGTTGCTCATTAAACTTAAACGCAATGGCGGCCCAGGTCTTGTAAGCTCTGTTAATTTGTTTAATGCCTGTGACTATTGAATCCCAATCACAGTTTATCCTATATAGTTCATTGGACTCTTGGTCCCAGCCATCGAGGCTGAAATGTATATTGTCATTCTCATCTAGCAAAGCATTAAGTTTGTGCCACCATGCTTCTGTTTTATAACTGCCATTTGTTACAATTACTATCTGTATATTAGGATTGTTGTCTTTAAGCCACCCTATCACAGGCAACAAATCTTTAGCGTATATGGGATCTCCATCATCTCCACAGAAAGTTATCTTCTTTACTTTTTTAACAAACGTAAAATTTTGCTTGAACCAAGATAAATTTAGTTCTTTGTTTACAAAGCCGGGGATCTCCTGTCTGGTGCATCGCGGACATTTTAAAGTGCATTTTCCACTTATCTCTATGTGCCAGTGTTCCAACGGCCAGTTGTTGCTATTTTTCATCTTGTTCCTTAACAATCTTGCTGAAGTAATCCTTCATCTCATACAAAAGATTCATGTCATATGAATTCATGTTACTGCTTGTCTTTACGCCATACGTATGGTACTCCAATAGGAAGTTTATTATTGGCGATTTCAAATTATAATCTATGTATCCATTATGACCTAGATATAGGTTAGATCTCCAATCAAAATCCTTACTATCTTGCCATTCAGGCAACTCTGGTACCTGAACTGTGTCCCATATCATGTTCTTGAGATCAACATCATTAAGAAATATTTTTTTAATTTCTACAAATTTGTTTATTTCTCTTTTCATGTCTTTGCCATACTGCATTATTTTTAAATTGAATGCACCCTGATTTACAGTAAAGTTAAAACTTTCTTCTCTGCCACTGGCTGTAAATGTATGGACAATATTTTCATTCACGTACACTCTGCAAGAAGGATTATCCATTGCTTCGTACTCCAGTGTGCAAAATATTTTCTCTGTATTACTTGTTAATTTTTCCATAAACTTTCTCGGCCCATTCTTGATTCTGTTCAACTGTCATGTGGTTAATACCCAAATCGCATTCATTTATTATACCGCCCATTCGCCAATTGCTGTCTTTGTTTTGTTTACTGAAAGACATAAGGCTTTCTTCTATGAACACGCCCGTCTTTAATTGTATCCCGGCATCCTTGCCTGCAGTCTCAAAAGGTTTGAAACTCCACATCTGTACAATCTCACTGTTTACTTTTGATAGTACATTCTGGTCATAATATTTTATCGCATACTCGTAGGCAAGATGATCCTTATCGTAGCTGTGTAGGTACTTCCAGTAATCGTCTAGTGCTTTGTACACATCGGGATCCACACCTTCAAGCGGTTCAGTGTTAGCAGTAAGCACCAAATTCGGATGATATAACCTGTAAGGTTCTGTCCAACAAAATATAGATATATCAGGAACTTGATTTGTTTCAATAAGCCGGTTGTATTTTATCATGGTGTTCCATACACTTCTTCCAGGTTCTCCAAACCATCTTATACGTCTCGCACCTAATTTTTGTTGTAATATGTTACACCAACTCTCAGGTTGATTGCTGGCACAGAAACTGTCTCCAAAAAATCCTATCGTCTTCATGCGTTTTTACACTCCATATAAAAATCTTCCATCTCAGGGAAGGTGTTTAAGAATCTAGTGGACCGTCTCCGATCGTGTTCTTCAAAAAATGCGTAAAAATTCTTTTTGTGTTGCGTACTTGCGTCTGCATTTTCTTTCCAATATGCGAGATTGCGTTGCATCTTTTGGATCTCAAAGTCTTTGAATATGTGTAGCCCGTTGTCCTCGCCGGAGTTGTCTTGCATGTATTTTATGTTGTCCTCATGTATGCTCTGGTATGCTTGGGGTAACAGTGTGATCTGTTGCCATGCGGGTTGCCTTAGCAGTGGCACGTCGAACCATACCCTCTGGTACGTCTTGCTGTACTTGGTACGCAGTTCCAGTATCTTCTGCAACAGCTTGTCCATACTAGTGATGCTTAGATTGTTGTATGTGCATATGAAGGTTATCGAATTACGGTTAGGTATACGCTCTAGAAATTCTTCCACGTTATCCATCATATAGTTGAAGTCTAATCCATGACGTATGTACTCAGCTTTTTTACTGAAAGCATCCACAGACACGAACTGCATCATGTGTTCCACTTTCTCTTGCATACATATGGTCTGTGCCATGTTGAAATATTTGGTCTTCAACTTCTTGTCCGCAGGACACATGTTGCTTGTGACGTTGAGGTGCAGGTCCTGTTTGGGATTGTCTATTATGTACTGGAAAACCTTGTACGTGTTCACATCCATCATGGGCTCCCCGCCGGTCATACGGAAGTGTTTGAGATTCTTGTACAGGGACGGCCACCATTTCCAAAATGCTTCCACGTAAGGGTTGTGTTCCCGGTTGGGGACAGGACGCCTCCTGCCTTGGAAGTGTTCTGGTGCGTTGTGGGGCGGAGACGTGGGATATTGGCCATACCTCTCTATCTCCTGTCCCCACTTGGTTGAGAACTGTGGAGAACAATAACTGCACTGTAAGTTACAGGCGTT
>TARA_R110001592_G_scaffold332200_2_pt1 | contig 13345 bp, 10 predicted proteins | sample TARA_R110001592 | Tara Oceans TARA_R110001592 (sample SAMEA4398387) | marine metagenome | biome: Polar Biome; feature: [SRF] surface water layer (ENVO:00010504); material: water (ENVO:00002006), including particulate matter (ENVO:01000060) such as... | depth 5 m
GCCATATGAATATCAAGGTGTAAAGGTCATTCCTGTTTGGGCACTGCAGCATAAATTTCTAGAAACTTTTTTGCATACCTTTGTAGCCATATTTTATGCGCGTTTTTTCATTCATCCTGATGTGATTCATTTACATGCGATTGGCCCAGCATTATTTACCCCATTAGCGCGTTTATTAGGTATGAAAGTGGTGGTAACCCATCATGGTGCTGATTACGATCGCCAGAAATGGAATGCCTTTGCTAAGGGGTTACTAAAGCTTGGCGAAACAATGGCAATAAAATTTGCCAATAAAATTTTAGTGGTCGGCAAATCATTAACTGAGCGCTTGCAACAGCAAAACCCCAAACAGGCTCATAAAATTGAATTTGTACCCAACGGCGCACTCGCCGATTTCGATAATAATGTCAGTCTCAACGATTTGCAGGCCACCGGTCTTGATATAGAAGCGCAAAATTACATCGTCACAGTGGGGCGTTTTGTACCAGAAAAAGGCTTTCACGATCTGGTACAAGCATACTTGTTGACTGATATTCCACAAAAGCTAGTGATCGTGGGCAGTACTGATCATCAAGACGAATATTCACGTAAATTGCTCAGTCATGCATCAGACAGGGTGATTTTTGCTGGTCGTCGTGATGGCGAGCAACTTAAAGCGTTGTATAAGTTTGCTAAGTTATTTGTATTGCCTTCGTACCATGAAGGGTTACCCATTGTTGCGTTAGAAGCGATCAGTGCAAATACGCCTGTATTGCTCAGCGATATCATGCCCAATTTAGATATTGGTTTGAGCCCTGAAAATTACTTTTCTGTAGGGGATCTGGCGGACCTAGCTAAAAAATTACAGCTACCCATACCCCGTTCATCCCGAGACGATATATTGGCTAATTTTAATTGGGACGAAATTGCAGAGCAAACTTCAGCTTTGATGAAGGCCGCAGCTACAAATCGTCCAATTAAAACCTCAACGCATTGAGTATATGATTAAGACCAACCTCGTATTACTGGCGTTGGCCTTAAAATTGCTTTCTTCAAAATAAGAAAATGTATAATTTGTGACTTTTTTGTCGTGCGAGTTGCTTCATTAGGCAAAAATTAAAGCATGACAACGGTGATTATGTTTAAAGGACAGCCAAATAATTGTTTTACCTTAAGGGTGTAACTATCATGATGGGCGACGTTATGCATAATAACGCTCAGATCGATCACACATATTGAACGAGATAATATATGAAATATTTAGTAACGGGCGCTGCCGGATTTATCGGAAATTATGTCGCTGAAAATCTATGCTCACAGGGACATGAGGTCGTTGGATTAGATAACCTTAATGATTATTACGATCCAAAATTAAAATTAGCGCGTTTAGCGCGTATTGAGCATTTCGATAACTTTACCTTTATAAAATTAGACATTTCTAATCGTGACGGTATCGCTACGTTATTTGCAAACGAAAAATTCGATCGTGTGATCCATTTAGCTGCACAAGCTGGTGTTCGTTACTCTATAGAAAATCCAATGGCTTATATTGATTCTAATATGACTGGAATGGCAACCATTCTTGAGGGTTGTCGGCATAATAAAGTTGAGCATTTGGTGTATGCTTCTTCAAGTTCAGTATACGGCGCCAATAAAAAAATACCTTTCTCTGAAAATGATCGAGTAGACTATCCTGTGTCGCTTTATGCTGCGACTAAAAAGTCCAACGAATTAATGGCGCATACTTATAGCCATTTGTATTCATTGCCCACAACCGGTCTACGTTTCTTTACTGTATATGGCCCTTGGGGCCGACCAGATATGGCACCTTTCCTTTTCACCGATGCCGTCGTCAATGGACGTTCTATTAAAGTGTTCAACGAAGGCAAGATGCAACGAGATTTTACGTATATAGATGACATAGTTGAAGGAATACTACGCATTCAAAACGTAATACCTAAGCCAAGCGATACCAACACGTCAGAAGCTTCACCTTTTTATAAACTGTATAATATAGGTAACAATACTCCTGTAGAACTAGAAGAATTTATTACCTGTATAGAAAATGCGTTAGGTAAAAAAGCAGTTAAAAACTACTTACCCATGCAAGATGGCGACGTAGTAAGAACCTTTGCCGATATTACAAACTTAGAAAACGAAATAGGCTTTAAGCCACAAACAAAATTACAAGATGGGATCAATAATTTCGTCGATTGGTTTAAAAGCTATCATTAATCTCGCGCATAGGAGCGTAAAGTGAAAGGGATTTATATAATAAATTCACTCGAAGGAGGAGGCGCTGAAAGGGTGTTCTCTTCGCTTATATCCTTGATCCAAGGTGACGCTAACGGTGACGATATAGAAGTCATTTTAATTGATGATAGAAAGGACATTTATTCGCTACCTGAGCAGGTCATTGTTCATCGAATTGGGGAGAGTAATTCATTCCGATCATTTGTGAAGTATCTGTCTATTGTGAAAGAAGCGAAACCTGATTATGTGGTGAGCTTTTTAACCAGAGCCAATATGTATAACGTTTTTGGTGGCTTTTTTGCAACCTACAAAGCCTTAGTCAGTGAACGAAGTAATACAAACGGGCGCTTGAAGGGAAAGTTTGCAACATTACAACGTTTGTTAGTGAAGTTTATTTATAAACGAGCAGCGCTGGTCATTGCTGTATCACAAGGTGTAAAAGACTGCTTAGTAGATGATTTCAATATTGCTTCGAATAAGATTTTTGTTTTAAACAATGCAATCGATGTCAAGGCCGTGCAAGCCAATGTAACGGGCAGCGCTGCCGTCCCTTATAACAAATATATTGTTGCAATGGGGCGTCTGGTTAGAACCAAGGGATTCGACACACTGATTAAGGCATATGCTTTATCTAAAGTGCGGAGCGACCTTAGAATACTCGGTGATGGGCCAGAAAAAGAATATTTGCAAGGCATATGCAATGAGCTAGGTGTTTCAGATAAGGTCTACTTCGAAGGCTTCAGAAGTAACCCTTATCCTTATATAGCGCAAAGTGAGTTCTTTGTGCTTCCATCGCAGTTAGAAGGCTTTCCAAACTCTTTAGTGGAAGCTCTGAGCTTGGGTAAGGCTGTATTATCAACAGATTGTACGGACGGCCCAAGAGAGATATTGAATCTGGATGCGACTATTGTGCCCGGTGATGTCCATCAAGCTGAGTTCGGCGCTTTAGTTAATGTTAGTGACAAAGTCGGACTTGCCAAAGGATTGAGTTTATTGGAAGACGACCTCACATTACGCTCACATTACGAAACGTTAAGCTTTAAATGTATTGAAAAGTATTCACCAGAGAATTTCTACGCAAACTTTCAGTTCATTCTAAGCAAAGCATTGACATAAAAATTTTATAATAGGTTTTAGATTAATGAGGTACGCGTTTTGTCTAAAGTAGATATGGCCTTTATTGGTGGACGAGGGCTGTTTTCGAATTATGGCGGTGTTGAAAACGCAATTCGAGAAATAGCATTAGAAGTGTCTAAAAAAAGCGAAAGCATAATCGTATATGGTGCGTCGAATGAAAACGAAAACGCATTTAGCCTACCGCAAAATCTAACACGAGTTGATTGCCCGTTATGGATTTATGAAAAATTGGGACAACACGGTCTTATTCTGTTTTGCGTATTACACGCATTATTTGTTGGTAGACCTAAAGTAGTCTATCTATTTGCTTCGGGCCCATGTATTTTTACGCCCTTGTTAAGGTTAGGGGGGATTAAAGTTATTACTAGCCTGCGCGCTGTGGATAGCGCCAGAGATAAATGGGGCAAGGTCAGTCAAAAGATTCTTCAGATGGGAGAATATTGTTCTTGGCGTTTTTCTAATGCCTTTACCGTCAATAGCAAAGAGATGGTTGAAATCTACACACCTAAGCGCGGTGATGTTAAATTTATTCCTAACGGTGCGAAGGGGATAGAAACTAAAGGTGAAGGTAGATTAAACGAACTTGGGTTAACTGCGCACAGTTATTTTTTGTTTGCCGCCCGCCTCGATCCAGTTAAACGCTTACACATTTTGCTTGAAGCACACAGCAAACTCCCTAAAGAAACGCGTCCTCCGTTGGTCGTTGCTGGGGGACATGTTAAAGATAAGCAATACGAGCAACAATTAATCGATATGGCTGCTCCCGATGTGATTTTTGTTGGGCACATTTCAAAGAAAGATTTAGATCCTCTTATGGCGCATTGCCGAGCATTTATATTGCCGTCCGTGTTAGAAGGCATGTCTAATAGTATTCTTTCCGCTATGGCAGCGGGTAAGCCTGTTCTTGCTGCCGATGTGCCGGCGAATAGTGACTTGATTGCATTTAGAGACGCGCTGTTTACAGCAGACGATGCAGTTGAATTACAAGATAAATTGGCAGTGCTTTCAACCGATAATGAGTTTTGTGCAACCTTGGGTGCAAAGTTAAAAGAACGCGCTAAAACGGAATACAGTTGGTCGACAACAAGTGAAAAATTCTATCAATTATCTAAGTCATTTGATTAGATTTACGCATGTCATTAAAGTCGATTTTTAGGAATATAGAGACCAATGGTCAATAAAAAACAACGTTTCATCGAAGTTATAAAAGCAGATTTAAAGCCGCGAGGGCAAAAGATAAGCTTGATAAAATTCATTATCGATCCTATTACTCGATTCCATTGGTATTTGCGTGCGACTGAACATCTACGTGATAAAAAACTCTTTAAACCCATTTTCTATATTGTTAAATACTTGTTCTTATCTTTGTCGAGAAAATTAGGTTTTTCTATACCTATAAACACATTAGGTAAAGGTGTTTATATACCCCACTACGGTACAATCGTCGTTAATTCTAGAGCGTTCATTGGCGATAATTCAGTTCTAAATGTCGGCGTTTGTATTGGCCGTCATCCCGGTTCTAAAGAACTGGTGCCAACTATAGGTAAGAGTGTATTTTTAGCGCCCGGTGTAAAAGTGTTTGGAAAGGTCAATATAGGGGATGGTTGTTTGTTAGGTGCGAATGCCGTTGTTACAAAGGATATCCCCGCACACAAGTTAGCCGTCGGTATTCCTGCAAAAATAATTGATGACGTTTCAAGTGAAACATTAAAATCTTATGGCTTGATAATATGAATGACGTAATGACTAACGATAAAACTGACAGCGATATGACAATAGTAACAACGTTAAATGTATCAGTGGTAATTATTACCTGCGAACGACCAGATTATTTAAAAACTGCGTTGCAAAGCGTCTTTGAGCAAACAGTTAAGCCATTTGAAGTTATCGTTGTTGATGATTGTTCAGATGCAGATTACGAGATGGTTCTTGGTACTTTTGCACATGAACAAATAAATTATCGACGTTTACCTCAGCGAAGTGGCGCAAACACGGCTAGAAATACTGGGGTCGAAATGAGCTCTGGTGATATTGTTGCTTTTTTGGATGACGATGATATTTGGTTAGATAATTTTGTATTCACTCATCAGCAATCTTATCAAGAAGATAGCGCGATAGGGGCTCTTATATGTGGCTACAAGGTAATGGACAATGAACATAAGCAGGTAATTAATAGCCAGACCATTATCACCGCAGATGAGTTACGGCTCGGTAATCGCTTTTCTGGAATGAGTGGCTTTAGTGCAAAGCGAATCGTTTTAACTGCGCACCCGTTCGACCCAGCCTTAAAAAATGGCCAAGATTGGGATTTGTTTGTACGGCTAATTCAATCAAATATTAAATTTATTAATATTAGAAACGCGCTTTTTTTATACAGATTACAAACGCCTGATGGCATTACGGCTAAGGCTAAAAGAATGGCTGTTTCAGACGTTGAGCCAAGATTACAATCGGCATTTAAACATAAGACTTGGTTAGGCGAAAAGTACTACAAGAAGCGAGTTGCTGAGCAAGTGTTGGGTTTTTTACCAAATAAAACTAATAAACTTGGTTGGATAAAAAAGTCCATCGAATTGGTTGGCTTTACATTTACACTTAAGACCTTATTTCAGCAAATGAAAAACAAATTGTTTTAGCACGACATTTATTAAACGTAGCTAAAAGTAGTAAATTTAAATTGTAGGAAGGATAGAACCGAAAATGAAAGTGTTACTTGTTGGAAATCACACGTGCGGTAACCGTGGCGATGGCGCTATTTTACGCGGACTTATTGCTAGTTTACGCAAAGCCGAACCTGCAATAGAATTGACGTTAATTACACGTTTTCCTACTAGCTCTGAGTTTTTGATTGGAGAACCTTTTCTACCTGATACGTTGAATCGATATCACGGCAAGCGAGCATCAGGTTTAGCAAAAATTTGGAGTCGTTATTCAAAGAAATTTTTACCTGAGCAGTTACATAAAAACGTAAAAAATAATACGCGTTCTAACTTACCGGCGCACATAACAGAATATTTAGATTTTTTAAAACCATTTGATGCCGTAATTCAAGTCGGTGGATCTTTCTTTGTTGATCTGTATGGTTCAAAACAGTTTGAGCACTCACTGTGTGCATTGATTGCGGGCAAGCCTTTGTTTTTGCTTGGTCACTCAGTTGGACCGTTTCAAAATGATGGTTTCAACAAAATAGCTAAGACCGTGTTCAGTCAAGCTCAAAACGTAGCACTTAGAGAGAGTGTTAGTAAAGAGCTGATGATGGAAGCTGGTTTGATGTCAGATAAAGTGAGTGAGGGTGCCGACACTGCTTGGTTAGTGCCAACAAGTCATAATATTCCAAATAAGTATGCTCATTATTTTGCCCAACGTCCCGTAGTCGCGATTACATTGCGAGAGCTTAAGCCCTTTGACAAACGTTTGGGTATAAAGCAAGCGGACTATGAAGTGGCATTTGCTGAGCTAGCGAAAAAATTAATTGCCGATGGATTTGATATTCTTGCACTGTCTACTTGTACCGGCATCGACAGTTATACCAAAGATGACCGTATGGTCGCATTTCGAGTACAAAAATTAGTGGCTGATGATAACCACTTTAACGTCGTCATGGACGAGGTTAACGATGTGGAGCTTGGGGAATTGCTAAGTGGATGCAAATTGACGATTGGTACTCGTTTACATAGCGCTATCATTTCCAAAAACTTTGGCACCGCTGCAATTGCATTAAATTATGAACATAAATCGCTTGGTATCATGCAGCAATTAGGACTGAATGACTTCTCGCGTACAGTACATAGTTTATTTGACAACACACTTTACGAGTTTGCCCGTTCGTTATTGGTTGACAATAAATTGTCGGAATACAACATCGAAGCACAAGTTGAATTAGAACGTCAAAAAGCAGATAAGATGATTGTGGATTGCGTTTCAACCATAAAGAAATTGAAGTAATAACGAATAAAACTAAGTGACATTATTAATTTATTCATTGATGGAGATGATACCAACTTGCTTATTACAGTAATAATTCCAGTATGGAATGACGAGAAGCGCATCTCACTTTGTTTAGATGCATTGCATAAGCAAAGCATCGGTGTGGATAGTTTCGAAGTAATCGTGGTTGATAACGCATCTACCGATGGCACCTCTGAAGCACTTAAAGCCTATCCTTGGATAACAGTCTTATACGAACCTGAACCAGGCTCTTACGGTGCACGTAACCGAGCGATAAATGATGCTAGCGGGGAGTATCTAGCGTTTACAGACTCTGACTGTATTCCTGCGCAAACTTGGCTTGAGGCATGTCTAGCATGTGCGCAAAAGCATCCAGGTTTTGGTGTTGTTGCTGGCGATGTCACCTTCTTTGAGGCCACAGAAGCCAGTGTTGAACAAAGCGCAATTGATTTTGAAACCATGTTCTCCATGGATCAAAAAATAAATAGTCAAAATGGCGTCAGTATTACCGCTAACTTTTTTGTACAGCGTAAGACCGTTCATCATTTCGGCGGTTTCAATCAAAAACTAAAATCTGGTGGGGATCACGAGCTCAGCAAACGCATTTATGACTCGGGCCGCGCGGTAATTTTTTGTCAAGAAGGTTACGTAGCTCATCCAGCAAGAAATATTAATGAATTGTTGATTAAGCGCCGTCGTGTTATTGGAGGTAGTTGGGATAGGCAACAGACCCGTGCGAAGCCTATCTTGTTTGCATGGCAAGCGACAAAGCTTATTGTAAAACGAACGTTGCAAGTTATTTTTACTACTAAGATCCGTCTTAACCGTAAACCTGCACTTTTATGGCTTTTGTGTCGAATTTATGGAACATCATTAGCTGAAATTACTAGGTTGTTCGTAGGGGGTACCTCTACACGCAGTTGATCACGTACATTACGCAACCAACCGCGTTACACTTCTCGATGGGTCTGCCTTAGATTAACTTATTTAAATCGTTGAGAAGTGTTTCTGAATTAAATTGCTCGGTCACATGTTTTAGTGCTTGCGCTCTTATTCTCGGTAAATCTTTTCGCTGCGCGATTTCTTTTATCATCTTGGCAATTGCCTCAGCATTTTTTTCGGGCACTAAAAATCCTGTTTTTTCGTGCTCAACTAACTCAGGTATACCACTGTGAAAAGTCGAAAGAACGATTACTCCGCAAGCCATCGCTTCCATCAATGAGACTGGTATACCTTCCATATCTCCATGCTGGTCAATAACAGAGGGTAATAGAAATATATCGGCTTTTTTCAATGATTCAGCAACAAATTCAGAGGGTTTTGGTCCATGGATCGTGATGTTATCTTTCGATTGATAATCGGCGACCTGAGCAACTAATTGTACCTCTAGCTCCCCTCCGCCAATGATGTCATAACGCACATCTATTCCACATTTCTCGATAGCTTCTAATGCGTAGGTTAATCCTTTTTTCTCCGTAGCCCGAGCGACCGACAAAATGCGTATTGGATCATTCAGAGGACGATCATCAAACTTGAAGCGTTCAACATCAACTCCCATGTGCACAACAGTGATTTTCTCTCTGGGTACACCGAGGTTAATCAGACGATTAGCCCATAATTCACTTATTGGTAAAAGTGTTCCTGGCGTGTTGCTGAGTTTTTTATAATGCTTCCCCCAAAGGGCCAGTTGATCATATTCACTGATTTCATATCCGTGGAATACAGTTAATAGATTCCCTGTGATCAATTTACTAGCAATTAAATGGCTGGCTAGTACACCAGCGTTACCGAAATGAGCAACAATAGTGTCAGCTTCTATCGTGTGTTTAGCACTGGCAATAATATCGAATATTTCAGTTGCCGATGTCAACTTACGTTTGCTAATTAAATAAAAACCCAATGACATCAAAGGTAATTTTCTTGGCGAAAACAATGCGCATAATGCGCCTTTTAAAATCACTTTTGCTTTTTGGACTGCACCCGAATATTTACGATCTGTCGGCAACAAAAATGATGTTCTAGCTAGTAATTCATGTTGGGAAAGACTTTGCATCGAGCCAAGTGACATATCACCTGGATAGACCGCCAGTATTTTTACATCGTGGCCGGCATTGATGAGGTCGTTAATCTGATTGATAACGAACGTCTGCGATAGTATAGGAAAGCGTCTTACGAAAAATAGAACCGTTTTTTTTGGCATGTTGTTAGTTTCACTCATGTTAAAGCACCTTCACTCTTGATAGGGCGCTACGGAGTCTTTTAGATTTTTTTAAACCGATAGCGGTAATGCCGCAGGCCAAAACTGCTAATGATATTTCACGCACCAAGAACTCAGTGATGTTAAATGAATTCAATAGCAATAGCATCAGTAAACCTGGCACAATAAATAAAGCTAATAAGGTACTCAGCATGGCCACTAAGTGCAACGAGCTTACAGTAATCATACGGTTGATCATGACTTTGTTTGATAATGGAAACAGAATTAATTGAAATATAACCAAGGCCCCCGTTAATACTTCCACGCCGTAACTCGATGCAAAATACATCACTAATGCGTTCGGTGGTAAGACCCACAAATTCCAATAAAACCCAATTTTGGTGCGTCCCACAGCTTGCACAAGCGGACCAATCAAATTGGAGCCCGCAATTCGCACAAACCAAAAGCAGGCTAGCGTCGCTAAAACCCAATGGTGTTCAGCTATGTTAGCGCCGAATAATAAGCTAGTGATTAAATCAGATGCAATAATCATAGGCGCATAGATAAACGCTAAAACCAGTCCCTGAATTAAGAAAAAATCTAAATAAACTTGCTGTAATTGCTCAGGATTGTCATTGTTTTTAGCGAAAGCAGGTAGTGCTAATTTACTTACGATAGGTTGCAGAGCCTGCGCTGGGCGACTCGCCAGCTGTTTAATGACGTGGTACACACCCAGCTCGGCGATAGGTAACGCAACAGATAGGATAATAATGTCTAATTGGCGACGCAGTATGTTTAAGCTTTGTCCACCTAAGTCAAATATACCGTAATTAAACGCCTCGCTTACAACGCTTTTATCAAAATTGGCTGAAAAATTCATCTTTTTGCTGAACAATATCATCATGCCAATAAGCTTGATAAGTTGGTAGCTAACCATAGAGAATATCAAACAAAATAATCCCATCGGGATCGTTGCCATAGCAATGCCAAAAGCGAGAATACGCGACACAATATCGACCTTTGCTACACTAGGGTGCGAAAATTCTTTTAGGGCTACGGCTTGATACTGGGCAAGTAACGCTGATATCGGCACTAACAAAGTGACTACTCGCAATGGCTCTGCCAAATCCGGATAGCCCATTGCGGCAGTAATAACTGGTGCAAGTAGATACATAATTAAAAACGCACTGAAGCCAATTAGTATCGCTAAGGCGAATATCGTATTCTGTCCATTATGGCTAATATCACGTTTAAAAATCAAAAAATTAGAAATACCACCTAGCGCGAGCACTGTGAATATTTCGATAAATAAGTTGATGATAGCAAATTGCCCAAACACTGCTGGGTCAAAGTAGCGTGTCAGTATAGCTAGCTGTCCCAGTAATATACCTAAGCTGATAATGGTGGATGAAGTAGTCCAAATTGTAGCGCGGCCCATTTTACTCATGGTGACAATGCTTTCCCAAAGGTGGTTATAAATGAGGTGTAGTCAGGCTATCGCCCGTTGATCTGAATCAAATTATTGTACATTTTATTGGGCTAGAGTCTAAAGTCGCAGATCTCGCAGTGTAATTAACTGCTATCCCAGTCGTTTATCAATACTTTTAGTCAATAATTGTATCAAAAGGTGGCTTAACCTGCTCAGGCGCCTAGTGTAACTGATTAAAAGTAACTCGCCTACGCCTCGACAAATTCTATGACCGCAATGTATAACGGTAATATGACCTAAGTAAGTCATATTACCGCGTCGTAGAGTATTTATTGCTAGAGCATGACCTGCGCAGTTTATTTTAAGTTAGTAGTGAAATCATCCCATTTATCTATAATTTCAACAGCACCAGCATGAGTAAAATGACCGTAGTCGAAAGCCATAGGGACGCCTTCATCGGTTACTGATTTGCATGAGTGCTCTCGGGCCGGACAAAGTATGTCAATTAACGACACATATTGGATACCACTTGCTGTAGCAAGAGCTCTAAACTTGTCGTCCATTTCTTTTAACTGGGAATAACGATTTTGTCTATTATTTATAATGCTTGTTATTTCAGTCGTCGCTAATATGCGAGGCAAATATTGATAATACTCTAAGGTACGGCCAACAATGAGTACATTATCAGTGAACTTGCTCAAGTGGTCGATCATTCGTTGAAGCTTATTAAAGTCATCATTTTTCCATCTACCCGCTAAGATGATTCGGTCAAACCTTTTCTGTTGAATTAGTTTGTTGATACCGAATTTCATCAGGTCAACACAATAATCCTGTCCTTTTAAAGGAATGACTGGACGACACCCTGACGCAGTGAGTTGTGTAACGGTCTCCCCTTCGGATTTTGATTGTTGTAAAGCGCTATTTAAATGAGCAGCATGACTATCACCGATAAGAAGAGTATTGAATTTATTGACTTCAAATGTAATGCATTCATCCTTACTATAAAAATCAATATCGGGTGACGCCGATGTAAGGAAACATGTCCCATTGCGAAATCCCTTCTGTTCATAATTCATGAAAGAAGAATAATACAATTGTTTTTCATTGAATCGATGCGGCAGTCCATTCAACGAAAATATCATCAATGCAGTTACTGCTCCACTGGCTGCGAGGGTGGTTAGTAATGTTCTTCTCGTTGCGACCTTGGCGTCTTTTTTATGTTGACTGAAAGGCAACTCGATGAACTTCCAGCTCAGATAGCCGAGTGTTAGGGAAATGATTAACACTATAAGGTTATTTATCATTATGCTGTATTCGTTATTAATGGCGAGTGAATAGAACACAATTACCGGCCAATGCCAAAGATATAGAGAATAGGAAATATTGCCAAAAAAACGATTAATAGGCAGCGCCATTGCTGTTGAGAATACACTGGTAATACTGCCAGCCCAGATCACTAAAAGTGTTGCTGCAGTGGGAATAATAGCGTTAATACCGGGGAACACCGTTTCTTCACTGAATAAAAATAGGCAGCTAATAAGTGCTGCCAATCCACTGAAACCAATAATATTACTGCTGGATGTATTCAGCGACATTTTATGTATATTTAGTGCCAGTAAGCCGCCAACTATAAATTGCCAAAATCGCGTAGGGGATATAAAAAAGGCTAAAGAGGGGTCGGTGCGCACTAAATATTCACTCAATACAAAACTTAGCACTGCCATAATGGCCAATATTACTTGTAACTGTGCAGCTCTAAACTTAATGATTACGATAAGTAAGATAGGAAATAAGATATAAAACTGCTCTTCAACCGATAGCGACCAAGTGTGTAGTAAGGGGGCGAGTTCTAAGTCAGCAGCGAAATAATCAGATTGAGTATAAAAGAACATATTCGAGACATATAGCAGGGTCGAAATAACACTTTTAGCAAATACCGTTGTTTCTTCAGGCAGTAACAAAAAGTAAGCCCCTACAATCGTAGCAAGAACTGTTGCAAACAGTGCGGGAAATAAACGTTTAATTCGTTTCACGTAGAAGGCTGATAGATTAAATTTTTGCGCGTACACATCGCGGCAAATAAAGCCGATGATTAAATACCCCGATATAACAAAGAATATATCAACACCTAAGTACCCACCCGGTAGCCGACTTGGGGAGATATGGAATATTACGACTGCAAGTACCGCTAAAGCTCTGAGTCCCTGTATATCCCAACGATAGTTTTTCTTTGCAAGCATAACGAGTTCCTTGTATTTGCTGAGTGGTGCGGAGCTGTTTGAATTTCAAGGAGCAAATTACAGCACTTGTCTCTAAAAACAAGCAATAAATACGCCTAACTATAAAAGTAAAGACATTGTAGTGGCACAGTTAATTTGGCCACCTATTAATAGATGTTATGA
>TARA_R110001592_G_scaffold3377_9_pt1 | contig 13336 bp, 18 predicted proteins | sample TARA_R110001592 | Tara Oceans TARA_R110001592 (sample SAMEA4398387) | marine metagenome | biome: Polar Biome; feature: [SRF] surface water layer (ENVO:00010504); material: water (ENVO:00002006), including particulate matter (ENVO:01000060) such as... | depth 5 m
AGAAAATATACAGTAACATGGGACCAAAGATTAAAATATACAAAGATCACGTAGAAGTATTATGGCCAGACGAAATAGAGTATTTATCTATTGAAGATGCAAAAAAAAGAAAACTAATATAATATGGAAAAGTGGTTTTATAGTGAGATGGGATCTAGAGATAAGAAGACTGGTAAGTTAAAATATTATAAGGTATCCAGAACATCTAATGATGATTTTGGATGTGAATGCCCAGCAGCTATGTATAGACCTTTCCAGGAATGTAAACATGTTAAACGATTAAAAGAAAAATTATGCGTATAGAAAGACAATTATTAAAGCAAGCTTGGTTCAATATGGACCACTCTAAGACACCTGTTAAAAAACAAGTGATAGTAACAATGGATAAGTATCCTGGTAGAAAGGGCCAAGGTGTAGTAAAGATATTAAGAGAAGGGCCAGATGGTTATAGCTCTTCTTCATCTCACTGCGTAAATCCTATGGAGTATCTTGCAGAGAGAATTAAAGAAAGTAAAGAGTGTCAATTTAGGGATGACCTAAGTGAGTATGAACTGGTAATAAATGACTAGCACCTGGCCCGGTCGTCTAGTGGTTAGGACGCATGGTTTTCATCCATGTAACCGGAGTTCGATTCTCCGTCGGGCTACAATTTCTATTGTTCATAACTTTCTAAAATAATCGCAAAAATATTAGGTTATATGAGATATTATTCGTATATTTAGATATAAATAAATAAGATAAGTAAGATGAGAAAAAGTAAAGATATTACAAAATATAATGCAGATTGGCAGATAGTTAGATCTTCTATTAAAGGATCTAAATTCGGTTTGGATGAAAAATTATCTAAGGTAAAAAATTATTTTAATGATAATAAATCTGTGGATAGATGGGAAAGATGCGTTAATTGGTGTGAAGGTCTTATAATGGGTTATAAGGCAGCTAAGAATTTTGAGGCAATTGATATTATATTATCGGAGATTGATACATATGGATCTAGAGATTTATATAGTAAAGAGAATAGAGATATTAATAATAAGGAATTATTAGTAAATTATTCTTATTCGGAAAGATTGATTCTTTGGAAGGATATGTATAATACAAATACGAAATGGCTTAAAAAAGGTTATTATCATAATGAATGTAATGTGTTTATGGATTGCATGATAGAGGTATTCAATAAGAATAATGAGGAGATTTGGAGATATGATAAATTGATCGGATTTAGGAATGATAGTAAAAAAATAGATAATACACATAAATTTTTCTTTTAATATGAAACGTAAAATAGAGACATTAAGATTATATGGTGAGGAATGCAAAAGTTTTGCAATGACCAATCCATCAGCAGCTGAGGTTAGATCGGCTAATATTAAAATGGTAGTAGCTGAACCAGTATGGCAGGATATGAGATCCAGATATGTTGGGACATGGAAGAAGCCAGAGATAATGAGAACCAATATTCTTGAGATGAGGAATTATTTAGGAGATATGGTTGATCCATTAAAGGTTCGTAGAAGCCTTAATTACCTTACAAGCTCAGCATTTAGGATAGGTATTATAAGTAGTCCAGAAATATCGGAGCTTAGAGATGAGGTTAGAATTGCTTATGCAAAATTATTAGATCAAGATTAATATGGTATGGATTCCTTTGAAAAATGGCGATGGTCAGGTATTAAAAAATATTAAATTAAAAGCTCCTGAAGGTGGTATAGTTTATATTGATGATATAGAGATGGTATTGAATAAGCCAAAAGAATATACAGTTATTGGATCCAAAAGAATTGGTATCAATAGATATAAATTATTTCTATCGGATGGATCGTATACAATGAATCATCATGTAAGAAAAACGGTAAATAGATCAGGCTGGGAGATAATCGGTAAATGGCATTCTCCTGAACATATTGCAAAATTATTTGGATCTAGATTTGATCCTGATGCTAATAAACCAAGACCACAAAGAGAATCATTTTGGAAAATGAAATCTAAAAATGGATCTCATAATTATCGACAAAAAAAGAGGTTAATGGAATTACCTGAATATAAAAAATTCAATAAATATTTTACAACAACAATAATAGATTAGATGAATATAAAATTAATTATAATAAGTAGCGCATTATTTTTCGTTACACAGACCTTAGTATGGCTTCAAATAAATGGACAATTTGTCTGGAAATGGTTTGAGAAGAATCCAATAACATTATCTCTATTAGGAATACCTATTAGTTATTTATTCATAGTAGCTACTAAAATGGCATATGAAGGATTTGATGGATTATTATGGCCACAGCGATTAGTAGTATTTGCATTAGGTATGGTATCATTCGCATTTTTAACATGGTGGTTTATGGCTGAACCATTAAATACAAAAACATGGGTATCTTTAGGATTAGCTACATGCATGGTATTAATACAGGTATTTTGGAAATAGAGAAAATTGAATATCTATTAAATACTGAAATGCCTGATTATATTCCGGTGGGTAGAGGTATTATGCAGAGAGGTGTAGGTGATATAGTGGAAGCACATGTTAGGGAATTGATAATAGATAATTATCCTAATGCCAAATATCCTTCAAGCCCTAGAAGTATAGAAGATGTAGAAATACAGTCTGATGATATAACATTAAAATTAGATATTAAAACACATAATCTGGATGCTTCATTTTCTAGACCTAATTTGATATCCATTAAAAGATTAAATGATTATTATAAGGATCCTAATAATAGCTTAGCTTATATATTTGTATCATATAAATTTGATAAGGATAATATAGAAATTTTTGATATATCCGTAGCATATATAGAACATATAAAATGGGATAGTCTATCTATTGGCAATTTAGGAAAAGGTCAATTGCAGGTAAATAATATGCATAAGATTGAATTTGATTTGACCCAAAAAAGAAATGAGTGGATTGATACCTTTAGAAAAAATGGTATAATTTACTATAATAAATTAACAGAAAAGATACAAAAATGGAAGAAAAGTTTTTAGGATATCCGTTGGATACTAAGGAAATTTTTTGTATATTATATATAATATTAGTTACATGTACTATTTATATACAGTAACAAATAACAATTAAACATTTTATTAACAATTAACAATTAAGAGGAAAAATTATGGCATTAGATTTAGATGCAATCCGAAAAAGGCTATCCGGCCTACAAAACCAAACAGGTAGACAAAATCATTTGTGGAAACCTGAACCAGGTAAACAAACAGTAAGAATCGTACCTTACCAGTATGACAAAGACAATCCGTTCCTAGAACTTTACTTTCACTATGGATTCAATGGTAAAAACTTTTTATCACCAATAACCCATGGAGAAGCAGATCCTATCGTAGAATTTGCTGAGAAGTTAAAAGCTACGGGTAATAGAGATGATTGGCAGATGTCAAGAAAACTTGAACCTAAAATGAGAACATATGTTCCAGTTTTAGTAAGAGGTGCTGAATCAGAAGGTGTTAAATTATGGGGCTTTGGTAAAACCGTATATCAGGAATTATTAAGCTTTATAGCTGATCCTGATTATGGAGATATCACAGATGTTAATGCAGGTAGAGATATTACTGTAGAGTTTAAGACAGCGGAAGAAACAGGAAAACAATTTCCTTCTACTTCAATTAGAATCAAACCTAATCAAACAGCGGCTACTGATAATAAAGAAGTGGCAGAAGCTATTATGAATGGGCAAAAGGATATTTTCGAAATATTTAAGAAAGGTTCTTACGAAGATCTTAAACAATCATTATCCGAATGGTTAGATCCAGAGAGTGATGGCTCGGCACAACCAACTACTAAACCTGTAACGACGAATAATAATTCAACACAGGCTACTAAAAAAGTAGATGATGTAGGTGCAGCATTTGATGAATTATTTAATAATTAATAGAGGTTATTTTTATGGCGAAGAAAAAAGTAGAGGTAAGGGACGACCTAGCTAGTGTTTTAGCTACTAGTCTAAACAAACAATTTAAGGGTTATAAGGTCGCATATTTTTTAGATGGATCCGAAGAAACTCCAACCGATTTAACAGATTTTATATCCACAGGCTCAGCTACTCTTGACTTGGCTATTTCCAACAGAAAGAATGGAGGAATACCAGTTGGTAGAATTACTGAATTGACAGGATTAGAAGCTTCAGGTAAATCATTATTAGCAGGTCATATTTTAGCTAACACCCAAAAGAAGGGTGGATTAGCAGTATTTATTGATACTGAAAATGCTTGTAATGAGGAATTTTTAAGATGTATTGGCGTAGACGTAGCAGAAATGTTATATATTCAATTAGAAACAATTGAAGATATTTTTGAGGTAATTGAAAATATTATAGCTAAGACCAGGGAATCTAATAAAGATCGTTTAGTAACAATCGTTGTCGATTCAGTTGCAGCAGCTACTACAAAAGTGGAACAAGAAGCAGACTATTCTAAGGATGGTTGGGCTACAAGTAAAGCAATTGTATTATCAAAAGCAATGAGAAAGATTACTCAATTGTTAGGTAGAAATAAGGTAACTCTTATATTTACTAATCAATTAAGAGTAAAGCTTGGTGTTATGTTTGGTGATCCATACACTACATCAGGTGGTAAAGCAATCGGATTCCATGCTTCATGCAGATTACGATTACAAGCAGCTGGACAGATTAAACAGAAGGGTGCAATAGTAGCTTTAGATAAGGTAATAGGAATTAAGACTAAAGCTAAAATTATTAAAAATCGTATGGGACCACCTTTAAGAGTCGCTGAATTTGATATTTTCTTTGATAAGGGAATAGATGATTATGGTGGATGGTTAACATTAATGAAGAACCATAAATTGGTTACTCAATCTGGAGCATGGTATGGATATACTGATGAGTCAGGAAAAGCACATAAATTTTTATCTAAAGATTGGGAATCATTGGTTACAAGTGATGAAGCCTTAAAAGATGAAATCTACAGCAAAATGTGTGATGCTGCTATAATGGAATACAAATCTGATGAATTAGGTATCGATGATATCGAATTATCAGAGGAACCAGTTCCAGAAGGATAGCATATGAGTAATAACAAGTATTTTTCTATATTAGAAACATTACAGGAAAACAATTCTAAACCAACAGGACTTAATGATAGAGTCCTGTTGGTGGATGGATTGAATACATTCATAAGAGCTTGGGCAATTTCACCTGTTACTAATGATGATGGGATTCATGTTGGAGGAATTTCAGGATCATTACTATCAATTGGATATGCCATTAAAAATATAAAACCAACAAGGGTTATTTTATGCTTTGATGGTAAGGGTGGAAGCCAAAGACGTAGAAAATTATTTCCTGGATATAAAGGTAATAGAAAACCTACCTCAAATTTGAATAGAGCATTTGTTGGCAGTGATGATAAGGATGCTCAAAGAAAGAATATGGGAATGCAGTTAGCTCGTCTAGTGGATTATATGGATAATCTTCCAGTATCTATTTTATCCTTGGATAACATTGAAGCTGATGATACCATAGCATATATTAGTAAGCAGGTGTTAACGGATTCTCAATGTTTTATTATGTCATCCGATAAGGACTTTTTACAATTAGTCGATGACAGAATAACAGTATGGAGTCCAACAAAAAAGAAATTGTATTTTAAGGGCGATGTTCAATCCGATACTGGAATACCAGCTCACAATTTTTTATTATACAGAACCCTTACGGGTGATAAATCCGATAATATTCCTGGTATTAAAGGAGCTGGATTAAAAACATTACAAAAAAGATTGCCTATTATATTTGAAGATAGGGAAGTCTCAATTGATGAAGTATTAAAAGCTTCGGAAGATTCAGAGATCAAAATACTACAGTCGATATGTAGTAATAAGGATCAGATTGAATTAAATCACAGGTTAATGCAATTATATGATGTAGATATCTCTGGAACAGCAAAAGAGAAAATACGAAATATAGTTGGAGAGCATATCAATCCATTAAATGTACATAAATTTAAGCTTATGTTAATGGAAGATAGACTTACTACAATAATTAGAAATCTTGATTTCTGGTTACGCGAAACATTTACATCTTTATCAGCATTCGCAAAACAAAGTGCCAAATAATTTGGTTTATTAAAAAATTTTTTATATATTAGTATTAATGACAGATACATTTAGCAAATTCGGGTACTCCTTTCAAATAAAGCTCATCGCAGCCTTATTCAAGGATAGGTTGTTTCTACAACAAATTAGTGATATTTTGAATCCAGCATTTATGGAATCAGAAGCAAATCAATGGATAGTTCAATCAATATTAGATTATTTTGTAGAATTTGGTACTTTACCTACTCTAGAGGTTATGAAGGTTAAATTGAATGATGTAGAAGGCGATGTACTAAAAACCACAATTGTTGATAATCTAAAACAAATAACAAAACAAACAGATGCACCTGATATAGAATTTATAGAAAAGGAAGCATTAGATTTTTGTAAAAATCAAACCTTAAAAACAGCCATTATGGAATCTGTTAATTTACTCCAACAAGGAGAATATGATTCTATAAAAGAGAAAATTGATACAGCAATGAAGGCTGGAGCTGAGAGAGATATAGGTCACGAGTATAATATTGATGTAGATTCTAGATTCCTTGAAAGTACCCGTAAGACAGTTCCTACAGGTTGGTCGGTAATTGATGATTTAATGGATGGTGGATTAGGACCAGGTGAGTTAGGTGTGTTTGTAGCACCTGCAGGAATTGGTAAATCATGGGGATTAGTAAATGTAGCAGCTAATTCGGTAAAGGCAGGATTAAGTGCAGTTCATTATACATTAGAGCTTAATGATGCATATGTTGGATTAAGATTTGATTCAGTATTCTCTGGTATAGCAGCACAAAATTTGAAATATCATATAGATGATGTTAAAAAGGTTGTAGAAAATTTAGAAGGAAGATTAGTAGTAAAATATTATCCTACTAAATCTGCTACTGTTAATACAATCAAGGCTCATTTAGATAGGGTTCATATGATGGGATATAAACCCGATATGATAGTTGTAGATTATGCGGATTTATTGAGGGGAGCAGGTAGGACACAAGATCTTAGACATGAATTAGGTAATATATACGAAGACCTTAGAGGTATGGCAGGAGAATATCAGATTCCAGTTTGGACAGCATCCCAAGCAAACAGATCATCATTAGAAGATGATATAATTGGAGCTGAGAAAATTGCAGAATCCTATAGTAAGATAATGACAGCTGATTTTGTATTATCATTATCAAGAAAAATAGAGGATAAAATAGCAGGAACAGGTAGATGGCATGTTATAAAAAATAGATTTGGTCCAGATGGGATAACATTCCCTAGTAAAATGAATACCTCAAATGGTCAAATTGAAATATATGATGAAGGATCGCTACAAGGCAAATCAGCACAAAAACAAATGGATGGTGGAGAAGAGGCAGGACGTAAATATTTGCAAAATAAGTTTAAGGAATTAGAAGGTAATGTATAACTTTTGTCTAATTATTAATAACGTTAAGGCGAATCAATTTGATTTGCCTTTTTACTCTACTAAAATAATAAAGGAGCACTAAATGGAAATTTCTACACAAATTTTATCAGACATAACTGTCTATATGAAGTACGCAAAATACTTACCCGAATTAAACCGAAGGGAAACCTGGGAAGAATTAGTAACGCGTAATAAAAATATGCATATTACTCAATATCCTCAATTAGAGGATGAGATCAATGAAAAATATAAATTTGTATATGACAAAAAGGTACTTCCATCTATGAGGTCAATGCAATTTGCAGGTAAACCTATAACAATATCTCCAAATAGAATATATAATTGTGCATATCTTCCAATAGATAGCTTAGATTCATTTAATGAGACTATGTTCTTATTATTAGGTGGTACAGGTGTAGGATTTTCAGTACAAAAACATCACATAGCAAAATTACCTATTATCCAAAAACCATATCCTAAAAGAAAAAGAAGATTTTTAATCGGAGATTCAATCGAAGGATGGGCAGACGCGGTAAAGGTTCTTATGAAGTCCTATATGAATGGAGGGGGAAGTAGAATAGAATTTGATTATTCGGATGTTAGACCTAAGGGTGCACAATTGGTAACATCAGGTGGGAAAGCACCAGGACCACAACCTCTTAAGGAATGTATATTAAAGGTAGGTGGTATATTAGAACAAAAAGATAATGGATCCAGATTAACCACTTTAGAAGCACATGATATTATATGCCATATCGCTGATGCAGTATTAGCAGGTGGTATTAGACGGGCTGCTCTAATTAGTTTATTTAGTGCAGACGATGATGAAATGATTTCATGCAAAGCTGGACCATGGTGGGAATTAAATCCACAAAGAGGTAGAGCAAATAACTCAGCTTGCCTAATGAGACATAAAATTACCAAAAAATTCTTTATGGAAATTTGGGATAGAGTAAAATTGAGTGGAGCAGGCGAACCAGGCATATATTTTAATAATGATAAAGATTGGGGAACTAATCCATGCTGTGAAATTGCTTTAAGACCTTATCAATTCTGTAATTTATGTGAGGTAAATGCAAGTGATATAGAATCTCAAGAGGATCTTAATGAAAGAGTAAAAGCTGCAGCATTTATTGGCACTCTACAAGCTGGATATACTGATTTCCATTATTTAAGAGATGTATGGAGAGAAACAACTGAGAAAGATGCATTAATTGGTGTTTCAATGACTGGTATTGGATCAGGTGTTGTATTAGGATATGATATGGAGATCGCGGCTGATAAGGTTAAGAGGGAAAATTCAAGAATTGCAAAAATAATAGGTGTTAATAAGGCAGCTAGAACAACTACGGTTAAACCAGCTGGAACAACATCATTAGCGTTAGGGACATCATCAGGTATCCATGCATGGCATAATGATTTTTATATTAGAAGAATAAGAGTAGGTAAAAATGAATCAATATATACCCATCTTATTAATAATCATCCCGAATTAGTAGAGGATGAATATTTTAGACCACATGATACAGCGGTTATACAGGTTCCTCAAAAAGCTCCGAATGGTGCTATAATGAGAACAGAATCACCTTTCCAATTATTAGAAAGAGTAAAAAAGATAGCTACTGAATGGGTTAAATCTGGTCATAGGAATGGATCTAATACTCATAATGTTTCTGCAACCATTTCATTAAAGGAAGATGATTGGGAATTGGCAGGAGAATGGATGTGGAATAATAGAAGCCATTATAATGGTCTTTCTGTCTTACCTCATGATGGTGGAACATATACTCAAGCACCTTTTGAAGATATTACAAAAGAAAGATATGATGATTTATTAAAATCATTGCAGGATGTAGATTTAACCAATGTAATAGAGATAGATGATAATACAAATCTTTCAGGGGAGTTAGCATGTGCAGGAGGAAGTTGTGAAATTACATAGAATGTGTTGGATAGAAAAGTTATATTATAAACTACCTATATAAAAATAATAATTAAAAAAGAATATGGTTATGTATAAAAAGAATTATGAAATACGAAAACAGGATTTTGTATATACCACCATCAGGAACAACACAACATTGTCAACATTCTTGGATATCTTACACAGATCAATTATGTACTGGCCATATTCATATGCATATAGAACCAAATGAACAAATTAAATTTTTGGATGCTTGGGTTCATGATGATCATAGACGCATGGGCATATTTAGAAAATTGTGGGATATGAGATGGAAGTTCGTAAATAAGGAATATAAAGGGTATAAGGTTTATGCATGGTGTAAACCTATGAGTCTTCCTCTATTGTTGGAAAACGGATTCGAAGAAGGAGATACATGCACATATGTACATAGAATGGTAGGAGATAAACGACCAGCATTCGAACAGTGTTTTGTATCATGTTAAAAAAACATAAATAAATTTGGCAGTTAAGAAATTTTTTTGTATATTAATAAAATAGTTATGGCAAGAGTTAATATAGGAGTAGATCCTAAACATTTATCAGATCAGCATTTGGTTGCTGAAAGTGTAGAAATCACTATGATTACCGGTGGTTTAAGAAAACATGGTTTTGAAATTAAATCTCCAGTTCCCGAAATATTCAAGATGGGAACAGGTCATATAAATTTTTTTAAGAATAAATTAGTATATCTTAAAAAGAGATTAGGTGCAGTTAATAATGAAATGCGGAGACGTAATTTCAAACCTGGAACCAAATTAGACCTAAATGAATTCCCCGAAAAATACCATAATGATTGGCAACCCGATATGAGTGCTTCAATGATACTCAGAGATAGGATTGTTGAAAGATTAAGAAAACCCCTTAATGGAAAACCTGGAGCTGAATATCATAGATATAAAAGCTCATTAATAAATAATTACGAAAAGTTCTGCGATGATCTACATCAATCAGAATTATATAACCTAAACGGAGAAAACAAATGACACAATTTAAGAGTACAAAAATATTTGACGGATTTAGTACAGCATTTAGGCAGCACAGAGCAACACATTCACATTGCCAATATGTACATGGATATGCATTAAAATTTAAGGTATGGTTCGAAGGTGAATTAGATCACATGAACTATGTTTGCGATTTTGGATGTTTCAAAAGAAATGGTATTAAAGAAGAATTAGCAAATCAATTCGATCATACGACAGTAGTAGCTGCAGACGATCCACATTTAGAAATATTTAGAAAGATGGATAAAGCAGGACTAGTTCAATTAAGAGTTATGGATCATGTAGGATGTGAAAGATACGCAGAATGGGTATTCAATCTTATCAATGAAAAGATGTTAGAGGAAACAGAAGGAAGAGTAAAGGTATTGAAGGTAGAATCATTTGAAGGAGGAACAAATAATTCAGCAATATACTATCCAAATGTAGACACTCATCAACCTAAAGAAATAACAGGCACATCTAATAGTATTACTATGTCTGATGATGAAGTAAAACAAATACAGAATAATAACCCAAAAACATTTATTTAAGAATACAATATGAAAGTAGCATTTATTTGTCCAACACACGATCTAAAATATGATAATACAGATTATCATATGGCATTAACACATTTAATATTAAAATATCCTAAATATACGGAATTTTATAAACAAAAATTAGCTAATGGGGAATATGTTATTTTAGATAATTCCTTAATTGAATTAGGTAATAAAGCATTGCAATCAGATGTTGTAATGAAAGCAGCAGAGGAATTAAGACCATCAGAAATAGTATTACCAGATGTATATAGGGATGGTAAAGCAACAATCAAATCAACCGATGTAGCATTATCAAAGGTTGAATTATGGTTAATGATGGATGAAACAAAGTTGCAGGTAGTTTGTCATGGAAAGAATCCTGATGAGTGGAAAAGTACATGGGATACATTAAGCAAATATGATGATGTAGATGTATTAGCAGTGCCAAAGGTTACTGAGACACAATTTGCAGGAGGTAGACCTGAAGCAGTGAGATATGCATTAGCAAATAATCCTCAAAATAAGGATATCCATTTATTAGGCTGTTGGAGCACAGTAGATGAATTTAAGGAATATACATCAGAGGAAAAATCTTTAATCAGAGGAGTCGATACTAGTATAGTATATCATTGCGCTATAGATGGGATAAAATTTGAAGATAAATATGATTATATGAAGCCAAATTGGACAATAGATTTGGAAGAACCTTATTTAGTAGATGAGGAATTAATGCTAAAAAACCAGCGATATGTGTTGGATATATTAAAATAATTTTGTATATTATAATATAATAAAGGAGAAAAATATGAAAATAGCTTTTGTAGGAGCACAAGGAACAGGTAAGACAACATTAGTAAATAAGTTAAAGTTAGCAATGCCATGGATGCATGTATATGATGAAGTAGTTAGATCATTGGCTAAGAATTCTAATGTAAAAATAAATAAAGAGGGAGATGATTATTCGCAAGATTTGATTACTCTTACTCATTTAAGAAATGCACAAGAAGCTCAGTATGCACATAAATATTCATTATTTGATAGATGTATAATTGATTCGCATGCTTATGCAATGCAGTGTATGCAAGATGGATTTGTTAGTTCGCAATCGGTTAATTATTCAAGTAGAATTATGAATGCTATTATGCATACATTTCCATTTGATTTAATTATATATATTCCTCCTTATAAAGAATTTCTCAAGGAAGATGGTGTAAGGGATACTGATATAGAATATCAGGAAAAGATAGCTATACATATGAAAAATACCATTCATGTAATAAAGAATGGTCATCCAGATTTAGAGGTAGTAGAATTAGAGTCTATAGGTATAGATGAAAGAGTTCAGGAAATAAAGGATTATCTAGAGGAAACAGGCAAGATTGAAATGGAAGAAAAGAACGTTACACTAGAAAAAATAGGAGAATAAATATGAAAAAACAAGCAGTATTATCTTTATCAGGTGGAATGGATAGTAGCACAGTATTGTTACATTTATTAGCACATGGATATGAAGTAACGGCATTAAGTTTTGATTACGGTCAAAAGCATAACGTAGAATTAGAAAGAGCAGCTGAATTAGTAGAGTATTTGGATAGAAATGGTCATTCGGTAAAATATCAAAGAATAACATTGCAAGGATTAGTTGGATTATTAGATTCCAATCTTGTAAAGGGTGGAGATGAAGTACCTGAAGGTCATTATGAAGAAGATAATATGAAGGATACAGTAGTACCTAATAGAAATAAAATATTCTCATCTATTATTCAAGCAGTAGCATTATCCATAGCTCAGCAAAAGGATTGTGAAGTAAAAATTGCAATGGGTATACATGCGGGAGATCATGCTATCTATCCTGATTGTAGACAAGAATTTAGAGATGCAGATTATGAAGCATTCAAGCAGGGCAATTGGGATGCTGATAAGGTAAAATATATTACACCATATTTGGAGGATGATAAATATGGTATATTAGTTGATGGTGAAGCAGCTTGCGCTGTATTGGGATTAGATTTTGATGAGGTTTATAAAAGAACAAATACATCATATAAACCTGATGCAGAGGGAAGATCAGATTATAAATCAGCATCATCGGTAGAAAGAATTGAAGCATTCCTAAAATTAAACAGAAAGGATCCTGTTGAATATATAGATGGATGGGAAACAGCAAAACAACACGTAGAAAAATTATTGAAAGAACATGCTTAAAAGAATAGAAGATCATAGTAAAATATTACCTATATTAGAAATATATAGATGTGTTCAATCAGAGGGAAGTAGATTTGGCCGACCAACTATAGCAGTTAGGACAACAGGTTGTACTCATAGATGTTATTTTGGAGAAGGTGGTTGGTGTGA
>TARA_R110001592_G_scaffold213897_1_pt1 | contig 13328 bp, 9 predicted proteins | sample TARA_R110001592 | Tara Oceans TARA_R110001592 (sample SAMEA4398387) | marine metagenome | biome: Polar Biome; feature: [SRF] surface water layer (ENVO:00010504); material: water (ENVO:00002006), including particulate matter (ENVO:01000060) such as... | depth 5 m
GGAATAAAATTCACCAATAATAATTTAATAGATTATCAACACAGTAAAAAGGTAGCTGAAGGTAAATTTAACATCCTTTTTGGTTATGATGAGATATTTTTAAACAGTCTGCCAATGGGCGCTACAGGTTGGGTTGGTAGTACCTACAATCAATTGGCTCCATTATATTACAAAATAAAAGAGCTTTTTGAAAAAGGAGACATGGTGGCAGCTTCAGAATTACAAGTAAAAGCGATTCGGTTTGTAGAAATTTTAGACAGTAAAGGTGGGTTTAATGGTGCAGGAAAAGGGTTTATGAGAGTTTTGGGTATCGATTGTGGTCCAAGTAGATTTCCGCACAGCACATTAACAGATACTGATTATAAAATTATTAAAGAAGAATTAGATGCTACGGGTTTAGCAGATTTGTTTAGTAAATAAGGTACATATATAATTATAAAAGCCAACTTTAAAACTGTTTAAAGTTGGCTTTTATTGAATATAAAATGTTTATTTTATTTTTTGTAGCGCCGTTTTAATGGTGAGATCACTTATTTAACCATGTGTAATATTCTCTCAAAATGCGGTTCTAGATGGTTTCTCATAGCCTCTCTAAAATCTTCGGCATTTCCGTCTTTTAAAATATTTAATAAATCTCTATGGGTTACAAATTTCCCTTTTGAGTATTTAAAGTTTTTGGCGCTTTCTGGCATGTCCTCATGTACATAATTAAATACCGGTAGCAGTAAATCTTGAAACCTTTGTAGTGTTATGTTGTTAGACATTTGATATAACTTACTATGAAAAGCAATTTCGTGTTTTAAGCTAAAAATGACCTTGCCATCTTCTTCTTTTTCTATTTTAGAAACAATCTTATCCAAGTCGTTAATATCTTCTTCGGTTTTTCTGGCAAACAATAAATCAGCCATACCTACTTCTAATATTAAACGAAGCTCAAAGATATCAACTAAAGCTTCTTCACCAAGTAAATTATATTCAATGGCCTTTTCAAAGTTTTGAATAATATCTGGTTGCGTCAATATCATACCACTTCGCTTTTTAGATTGAATGACACCAATGGTTCTTAATCTTAAAAGCGCTTCTCTAATTACAGTTCTACTAACACCTAATGCCTCTGCAAATTCTAGTTCTTTTGGCAGTGAATCGCCAATTTTTAAGTTATTTTCTTTAAAATATTGCTTTAATCTATTCTCCACTTTATCAACTAACGATAAATTCTCAAGTGGCTCAATTTTACTAAGTCTCGTTTTCATCTAATTATTTTATTAAAAACATGACATACAAATAGATAATTTCTTATTTTTGTATTATGTCACACATATAAAAGTACACTATTTTAATTTAAATATTAAAGATAATATATAAAATTTTATTTGGATATGAATTTTTCTAACTACTACAAAGATACATTACTTAACGATATTATTCCCTTTTGGGAAAAACATTCAATGGATAACAAGCATGGCGGTTATTTTACATGCATAGATATCAAGGGAAATGTATATGATACCGATAAGTTTATTTGGCTTCAAGGACGACAAATTTGGACCTTTTCTATGCTATACAATAAAGTAGAAAAGAACGAGAAATGGCTTTCAATAGCTAAAAATGGGGTAGATTTTTTACGCAAATACGGCATGAACGCTAAAGGGGATTTTTATTTTTCTGTAACAGCAGACGGTAAACCTTTGGTAGAAGCTTATAACATATTTTCAGATTGTTTTGCGGCCATGGCATTTAGCCAATATGCCCTTGCCTCTGGAGATGAAGAAATAAAAAAACTCGCAAAAAAAACGTATTTCAATATTTTAAGCAGAATTGATAATCCGAAAGGCGCTTATGAAAAAAACACAGATACGAGACAATTAATTGGTTTTTCATTGCCAATGATACTATCTAATTTAGTGCTAGAATTAGAAGAAATCTTAGATCCAGAAGAAGTTCAGAAAACGATAGACTATAGCATCCACCAAGTAATGGAAGTATTTTTGGATAAAAAAACAGGGTTAATTTTTGAAAATGTTTTACCTAACGGAGACCATCACGATAGTTTTAATGGTCGTTTGTTAAATCCTGGTCACGGTATTGAAGCGATGTGGTTTATGATCGATATTGGTGTGCGTAAAAATGACCAAGCACTCATCAATAAAGCAACACAAACTATTTTAACGATTTTAGAATATAGTTGGGATGAAAACTATGGTGGAATTTTCTATTTTATGGATTCAAAAGGGCATCCACCACAACAATTAGAGTGGGATCAAAAACTATGGTGGGTTCATTTAGAAACCTTGGTTGCATTAGCAAAAGCGTATGAACAAACGGAGAATCCTGAAATTTTAATATGGTATACAAAAGTACATGAATATGCGTGGTCTCATTTTTCAGATCCAGAAAATGGCGAATGGTTTGGGTATTTAAACCGCCAAGGAGAAGTATTATTAAATTTAAAAGGAGGCAAATGGAAAGGCTGTTTCCATGTGCCAAGAGCCATGTATCAATGTTGGAAATCTTTTGAAAAAATAGAATCAAAAAAATAATAAATAATTATAATTTATCAAAATAAAAGAAAATGATTAAAAACACAATTTTACTAGTAGTTACTGTACTTCTTAGTTCGTGCGGAACCAAAGTGAATACCACCAGTGAAGAATTGATAAACAAAGCTCCAGAGTTTACGGCACTCTTTAATTCAGGAATGGAAGAAGGAGTTTCGTGTTACAGAATTCCTGCAATTGTTACGGCACCAAATGGCGATCTAATAGCAGCAATTGATCAACGTGTGCCAAATTGTGGCGATTTAAAATGGAGTAAAGACATTAATGTTATTGTACGCAGAAGCAGCGATAATGGTAAAACTTGGACGGCAATTGAAATGGTAATTGATTTTCCAGAAGGGAAATCTGCTTCAGATCCCTCAATGATTGTAGATGAAGTTACAGGCGATATTTTTATGTTTTACAACTATATGAATTTAGATACCGAAAAAGATATTTATTATTTACATGTGATGAAAAGTGCTGATAACGGAAAAACGTGGAGCAAACCAGAAGATATTACTTCACAAATAGCAAAATCAGAATGGAAAAAAGATTTTAAATTTATTACTTCTGGTCGTGGTATTCAAACACGTTCAGGAAAACTATTACACACCATGGTGAACTTAAATAGCGGTTTGCATTTATTTGGTAGTGATGATCATGGTAAAACATGGTATTTTATTGATACGCCAGTTTTACCTGCGGATGAATCTAAAGTAATTCAATTAGCAGATGGATCTTTAATGATCAATGCACGTGTAAACGGAAAAGGGATGCGGTATGTACACACTTCAAACGATGAAGGAAAAACTTGGGAAACAAACCCAGTACCAGAATTAATAGATCCGGGTTGCAATGCAAGTATTATTCGATACACTTCAAAAGAAGATGGTTTTGATAAAAATAGAATTATTTTCTCGAATGCGAAATCAGAAAAAGGACGCGTAAATATGGCGGTTCGCATTAGTTATGATGAAGGAAAAACATGGAGTGAAGGAAAAACAATTTATGAAGGCTCTTCTGCATATTCTTCTTTAACTATTTTAGAAAATGGTGAAATCGGATTGTTTTTTGAAAAGGATCATCACAAGAAAAATGAGTTTACTAGTTTTTCATTAGCGTGGTTAACAGACGGAAAAGACAGTTATAAAAAGGCTAAAAAGTAACCTTTTTTAAATAAAAATTTTATAAACATGAGCCATAATTTTTTTGATAGAAGTCTATTTCTATTGTTTTTTATCACCTGTATTAGCTTCGGACAAACAATTAAAGTGGCTTGTGTAGGTAATTTTGTTACCTATGGAGCAGGCATTAAAGATAGAGAACTAAACTCCTATCCAAAGCAATTACAAAATTTACTTGGCGACTCTTATCAAGTCGCTAATTTTGGGTATTCTGGTGCTACATTACTTAAAAAGGGACATAAACCGTATTGGGAGAAGTCAGTTTTTAAAGAATCACAAGAATTTGAACCTAATATTGTTATTATTCATTTAGGATTAAATGACCAAGGAAATAATAATTGGCCAAAATATAAAGACGAGTTTGAAAAGGATTATCTAGAGATGATTGCTCTTTATAAAAACCTGCCATCTAAACCGAAAGTTATTATTTGTAAAATGACACCAACTTTTTCTGGTCATCATTGGTTTGAAGAAGGCATGCGAGAGAATTTTAAAGAGATTCAAGCTAAGATTGAAAGCATCGCAAAAGGCGCAAGCGTAGAAATTATAAACTTACACGAACCTTTATATCGGTATCCAGAATATTTCCCAGATAATTTACATCCGAAGAAAGCTGGTGCAAAAATTATAGCAGAAAAAGTACATAGTGCAATTACAGGTGATTTTGGAGGATTAACACTACCAAAAATCTATGGAGAAAATATGGTTATCCAAAGAAATGAACCAATACATTTTAATGGATTTGCTAATTTTAATGATGTTGTTAAAGTTGAATTTAACAATAAAATTAAAACTATAAAAACAGCTCTTAATGGAGAATGGAAAGTGGAGTTTCCTTCTATGAAAGCTGGTGGCTCTTATCAATTAAAAATTGCTACACTCACAAAATCTATCGTAATAAATAAGGTATATATTGGCGAGGTTTGGTTGGCTTCTGGGCAGTCTAACATGGATTTTAAAGTCCGTGATATGAAAAATGCAGCAACCGTTTTAAAAGATTCTTTGAACTCCAATATTTTTGTATTTTCGATGGATCCAAAAGTTTTAGGCGGAAATACATTTACAAAAGAAGATTTTGCAAATATCAATGCAAACGATTATTTTAAATACTCTGGTTGGCACAATGATAAAGGTGAAGTATTAGAGAATTTCTCTGCAATAGCCTATGCTTTTGCCTACAATCTTCAAAAAAAATTAAACGTACCTATTGGTGTTATTTGCAATGCAATTGGTGGTTCGCCAACCCAAAGTTGGGTTAGTAGAGAGCGTATGGAACAAACGCATGAAACGGTGAGCATGTTAAACGATTCTTGGCAAAATCCATTGATAGATTCTTGGGTTTCTAAACGAAAAACTGAAAATTTTGGAGGGAATAAAAAACTAAAAGAGAGGCATCCTTACGATCCTACTATTTTATTTGATTCAGGAATTTTACCACTCATAAATTACAACTTTAAGGGCGTTCTTTGGTATCAAGGCGAATCGAATGCAGAACGAGTTGATTTACATGCGCGATTATTTAAAATGTTGGTGAATGATTGGCGCATTCATTTTAAAAAACCAGCACTTCCTTTTTATTTCGTGCAATTAAGTAGTATCGATCGTCCGAATTGGGGAGCATTTAGAGATTCTCAACGCAAATTATTATCCATTCCAGATACAGGAATGGCGGTATCTCTTGATATTGGTCATAAAACAGATGTGCATCCTAAAGAAAAATGGATTGTTGGTGAGCGTTTAGCAAAAATAACATTAAATAAAAACTATAATTCCAAAATCCCTTTTTCTGGACCACTTTTAGATTTTGTAAACGTTAAAAATGATACATTGGAAGTCCATTTTAAATATGGAGAAGGTTTAAAAACTTTAGATAATAAAGCTGTTAAAGATATAGAAATAGCCGGAGAAGATAAAGTTTTTGTAAAAGTCAGCACTTCAATTAAAGACAATCTACTTCTTGTTTGGTCTAAAGAAATTAAAAAACCAAGATATGTGCGTTATGGTTATTCGCCATATACAGAAAGTAATTTAACCAATAAAAACGGTTTACCTGCATCCACCTTTTCGAATATTTTAGATTAATTTAATACAACATCAAATGAAATCACTTTATCTTTTTTTAATAGTTAGTTTTTTAACTACAAGTTCAATATTTGGGCAAAAATTTGAAAACTTAGCATTAACTCCACCAATGGGCTGGAATAGTTGGAACACTTTTGAGTGCGCCGGCGTTAACGAAACTGTAATTCGAGAAATGGCAGATGCAATGGTAGCAAAAGGGTTAAAAGACGTTGGTTATGAGTATATTGTAATTGATGATTGTTGGCAAATAGGTAGAGATAAAGATGGTTATATTATTGTTGATAAAGAAAAATTTCCATCAGGAATTAAGGTTTTAGCAGATTATGTACATTCTAAAGGTTTAAAATTCGGAATTTATTCGGATGCAGGAACAATGACATGTGCAAGTCGACCTGGAAGTAAAGGTTTTGAATATAGAGATGCAGAAACGTATGCAAAATGGGGCGTAGATTATTTAAAATACGATTGGTGTTTTACGGAAGGGCAAGATGCAAAAATAGCGTACAAATTAATGTGCGATGCCTTATACAAAGCAGGCAAACCAATTGTTTTTAGCATGTGTGAATGGGGAGAAAATAAACCTTGGGAATGGGCAGAAAATGTAGGCCATTTATGGAGAACTACCTTAGATATTGATATGAAAGGTAGGTTTGACGGTAATATTAATGGAAACTTAATAGGATGGTCAGATTTAGTAGACATGCAAGTTGGTTTAGAGAAATATGCAGGTCCAGGCCATTGGAATGACCCAGATATGTTGGTTGTAGGAAACAACGATATGCCAATTAACGAAGCAAGAGCACATTTTAGTATGTGGGCAATGTTGGCTGCACCTTTAATGGCTGGAAACGACTTAAGAACGATGTCTTTTAGTGATCAAAAAATTTTAACAAATAAAGAATTGATTGCTGTAAATCAAGATGTTTTAGGAAAACAAGGTTTTAAAATTAAAGATTACGGAAACTTTGAAGTTTGGCAAAAACCTTTATCAAACGGAGATATTGCTATCTGTTTATTTAATAGAGAAACTTCAAATAATAAATACCAAGTTAATTGGAAGCAGATGAATATTAAAGATTTTTCTGGACAATATTCCATTAAAAATTTATGGAAAAATAAAACAATAGGAACTACAAATACTAGTTTTTTAATTGAAGTTCCTGCAAGAGATGTTGTGGTTTTTAGACTGACAAAATAAAATAATAAGTATGAAATTAAATTTAGTTAAACTAAAAAACAGTATTTTAATCACACTTTTATTCTTCGGTTTTATTGGATGTTCTCAAAATAACTCTATTGATTTTGAAGCTACATACCCTATAATTCCCATTCCGAATAAAATAAGTTTTGGCGATGAAGAAATTCAGTTTAAGAGTATCAACATCAATACAACTGAATTTGAAAATGAAGAGAAATTATTAACTAATTTTTTCAAAACAAACGATATAATTTCATCAGAAAATGGATTAAATATTCGGTTGATAAAAGAAAATATTTCTGTTGATGATAATGAGGAAGCCTATAAATTAACTATTTCAGACAGTATTGTAATTGCTGCAAATTCTGATAAAGGAATTTACTACGGAATTCAAACACTAAAGCAAATCTTTAGAAAAAGCAATGCGAAAGGCGTTTTTCCTAAAGTTGGTATTACAGATCAACCAGCATTTAAAATCCGTGGTTTTATGCACGATACTGGTCGTAATTTTCAATCGGTTGCGCAGCTAAAAGAGCAGCTTGAGATATTGTCGCAATACAAATACAATGTATTTCATTGGCATTTAACAGACAATCCCGGTTGGCGTTTAGAGAGTAAAATATATCCTGAATTGCAATCTGAAGAAGCTACCACAAGACAAAAAGGGAATTTTTATACGCAAGAAGATTTTAAAGATATTATAGCTTTTTGTAAAGAAAGAAAAATTACGGTTATTCCAGAATTTGATATTCCAGGACATACAGATGCTTTTAGAAAAGCGTTGCAAATTAATGAAATGCGCGATCCAAAAGTAAAACCTATTTTACTCAATTTATTTCAAGAATTAATGAATTTGGCAGATGCAGAAACAATGCCTTTTATACATATTGGAACAGATGAAGTTCGTAATAATTCTGAACGAATTTCTAAGGATGATATTTTTGAATTGATGCAACTCATCAAAAAAAATAATAGAGAAGTTATTGTTTGGAAAGAAGGTATTGTTGTTAAAAGAGATTCCACTTCAATCAATCAGCTTTGGGCATATCACGAAGGGCGAAAAGGGCACAGGTTTATAGATTCTAGAAGTAATTACATCAATCATTTAGATCCTTTTACAGGAATGGCAAGGTTGTTTTTTCAGCAACCAGCTAGACAGCCAAAAGGCGATTCTTTAGCATTGGGTGGAATTTTAGCTGCATGGCCAGACAATAATATTCATAACGAGCGCGATATTTTAATTCAGAATCCTATTTATCCATCAATGGTTTTTTATGCCGATGCAATTTGGAATGGTAGAGCAAAAGATTATCCTGAGTATTGGGCAAAATTACCCGCAAAAGAAACGCAAGAATTTAAAGATTTTAAGGCTTTTGAAGAAAAAGTAATTACGCATAGAAATTTATTTTTTAAAGGAAAAGAGTTTCAATATATAAAGCAAACCGATAAGGATTGGAAACTAATAGGCCCTTTTAATCATAAAGGAAATGTAGAAAAATCGTTTCCTGTAGAAGAAGTTATTAAAGAAACGTATGAAGTTGATGGGAAACAATTTTCTTGGACAAATAAGCACGTTGGTGGCACCATTCATTTAAAACATTTCTTCGGATTTCCTGCGGTAACGCTAGCAAAACAAGGAACGTATTATGCGTATACAACTATGTATTCTCCAGAAGATCGTGTGCAAGATTTTTGGGTTGGTTTTCAAGGTTGGTCAAGATATGGCGGAAGACGCGTTGGTCTTTTTCCTGGTTTAGGAGATTGGCACACCACAAAACCAAAAATTTGGGTAAACAATAAAGAAATTGCGCCTCCAGTATGGAAACAGCCAAATTTAGGAACAAAAACAGAGGAAATTCCGTTTATTGATGAAGATTACTTTTTTAGAAGTCCGACAAAAATCACTTTAAAAAAAGGATGGAATACCGTTTTATTAAAAATTCCCCAAGATAAAAACTCTTGGAAATGGATGTTTACGTGCATTCCTGTAAATGTTACAAACGACGGATTTAGAGATGTATCAGACTTAAAATATAGCACTAATTTTGATACTAATTAAGATGAGAAAAATAATAATTATTCTTTTGGTTGCTTTTGTAAATGTTGGATTTGCACAAGAATATTCTGAACACTATTATAAACGAAAAGCCTTATTTGAAAATGAACCCAATACTAAAGATCAAATTATCTTTTTAGGAAATAGTATTACAGAAGGTGGAAAATGGAAAGAATTATTTCCAGATAAAAATGTTGTTAATCGCGGAATTAGCGGCGATGTTACGGATGGGATTTTATTTCGATTAGATGAAGTTACTGAATCTAAACCAAAAAAAATATTTTTATTAATTGGTACAAATGATATGGCGCGTGGAAAAAGTATCGAATATGTTCTAGAAAATACAGCAAAAATTATTTTGCAAATTAAAAGTCAATCCGAAGAAACAAAAATATATTTGCAGAGTATTTTACCTATTAATCCAAATGTTGGCACCAGGTTTTCTGGGCATAAAAACAATCATCAGAAAATTATAGAAGCAAATAAGCAATTAAAAAAACTAGCGAAAATACATCGTATAAAATTCATTAATTTGCATAAATCTATGCGAAATAGTAAGAAGCACATCAAAAAAAAGTATACGTATGATGGCTTGCATTTAAGTGAAGCTGGCTATCAAAAATGGAAAAAAATAATCTTTAAATACGTTCATTAAATGATTACAAAACCAAGACCTTATGTATTAGCAGAAACCAATTTTAAAGCTGTTAAAGAACAAAACTATACAGTTGCCATTTTACCTTGGGGCGCAACTGAGGCGCATAATTATCATTTGCCTTATGCAACAGATAATATTTTGGCAGAAGCAGTTGCCATTGAAGCAGCAAAATTAGCTTGGAATAAGGATGCGAAAGTAGTGGTTTTACCTGCAATTCCTTTTGGAGTGAATACGGGACAATTAGATATACCATTGTGTATTAACATGAATCCAACCACTCAATTAGCGATTTTAAAAGATATTGTTGATGTATTAGACCGTCAGGATATTAAAAAACTAGTTATTGTAAACGCACATGGAGGAAATAATTTTAAGCAGATTATTAGAGAATTGTCAGTTTTATACCCAAATGTTTTTGTATGTGCTTTAAATTGGTGGCATGCAGAAAATGGAAATGATTACTTTGATGAACCTGGAGATCATGCAGGAGAATTAGAAACTGCTGTTACCATGTATTTAATGCCTCATTTAGTTTTACCATTAGGGGAAGCTGGAGATGGTGCTTCAAAACAATTTAAGTTAAAAGGGCTAAAAGAAGGTTGGGTAACATCACAGCGCAAATGGACATCAGTTACAAAAGATACAGGTGTTGGAAATCCTAAAAAAGCAACAAAAGAAAAAGGAGAGATTTTTTTTAAAGCTGTAACTCATAAAATAAGTGCTTTTTTAGAGGAATTACACCATGCAGATTTAGGAGATATGTATGAATGATTTAATATGTAATACATAATACTTGTTAAAATTATTTTATTAACTTGCCTCATAATTTTTATATTAAAAATTTATTTCAGTTCATTGCAGTAGTCTAGAAAAAGTAACGACGTAGCAAAGCTCTAAAACGATTTGAAAAAAAACGAATTATTTACAAAATAATCTCAATAAAATGAAGAAAATTCAGAAGGCAGTTGTCTTATTAGTGGTAATTTTAATTAGTGTTCAATTTTACGGACAAGAAATCTCTAAATTAAAGCTTACGAACCTACCAAGTTTACCTGCCCAAATAAATACAACTGAATCTCTTGGTTTTGCAGGTATGTTGGGAGGTGCTCATAACGGAGTTCTTTTAGTTGCTGGTGGTGCTAATTTTCCTGAAGGTTTGCCTTGGGAAGGTGGAAAAAAAGTATGGAGTAAAGATATTTATATTTTTGAAAATGACGAATGGAGACTGTCTTCAATACAATTGCCAAAACGACTTGGTTATTCAGCTTCTATAAATACAGATAAAGGTGTTTTGTGCATTGGTGGTAGTAATGAAACAGCTATCAGTAACAGTGTTTTTATGCTGATTTATAACAGTTTGAGCAAAGAAGTTGAAATAACAGAATATCCGAAGTTACCAGAGCCTTTAGCTTTTTCGTCAGCAGTAGTTGTTGATGACTTTGTATATTTAGTTGGTGGTAAAAACGAAGAACGTAGCACAAATTCATTTTATAAATTAGATTTAAAAAAGAAACAAAGTTGGACGAAATTAACAGATTTTCCGGGACTTCCAAGAGCGCTTCATACCACTGCTGTTCAAGAAACAAAAGATGCTAAAAAATTGTTTGTTATCGGTGGGAGAAATGAAGTAAAAGGACAAAAATCAGAAGCTTTAACTACTTATTTGTCGTACGATTTTAAGAATGAAGTGTGGCAAGAGGAAGGCGAATTATTGATTAATGACAAACCACTCGTTCTAATGGGTGCCTCGGCAGAAACTATGGGGTCGATGCATATTATGGTGTATGGAGGAAGTGATGCATTACTTTTTGATGAGTTAGAAAATATTGGTTTAAAAATGAGTAGCGAACAAGATGCTGCTGTAAAAAACGAATTAACGGCTAGAAGAGATGCTATTTTAAATAATCATCCAGGTTTTTCAAAAGATATTTTAGCATATAATACGATTACTAAAAAATGGTTTGTGTATGAAACTCTTCCAACTAAGATTCCCGTAACGGCACTTGCTTTTAAAAATAATGATGATTTTGTAATTGTTTCTGGAGAAGTTTCTCCGGGTATTCGAACGCCAAATGTTCAAACATTCAAAATTGCAGATGCTGCACATCCTTTCGGCATTCTTAATTATGGTATTCTTGCACTTTACTTATTAATATCCGTATTTATTGGTCTTTATTTTGCTCGTAAACAAAAATCTACTGATGATTATTTTTCAGGAGGTGGGCGTATTCCTTGGTGGGCTGCGGGTTTAAGTGTTTTTGGTACATTGCTAAGTGCCATCACTTTTATGGCAATACCAGCAAAGGCTTTTGTTACAGATTGGTCTTTCTTTTTCCTAAATATTACTGCAATATTGATTACGCCATTAATAGCTTTTATATTTATTCCCTTTTTTAATAGACTAAAAATAAAAACGGCTTATGAATATTTAGAGGATCGTTTTAATTATTCAGCGCGTGCTTTTGGAAGTTTATCATTCATATTATTTCAATTAGGACGAATCGGTATTGTATTGTTATTGCCTTCATTGGCAATTTCAATTGTAACAGGAATTCCCGTTGAAACCAGCATTTTAATCATGGGAATACTTTGTATCTTTTATACCACTTTTGGCGGAATTGAAGCGGTAGTTTGGACGGATGTTATGCAAGTAATTGTGCTGCTAGGAGGAAGTGTTTTGGCTGTTGTATGGATTATGATGCATACAGAAACCTCTTTCGGTGATATGATATCGTACGCTTCAGATCGAGAGAAGTTTAATATTGCCAACTTAGAATTGAATTTTACAGAATCTACCTTTTGGGTGGTATTTATTGGTGGATTAGCTTCTGCGATGGTAACACAAGGTACAGATCAAACTATTGTGCAACGTTACTTGACCAGTTCTAGCATAAAAGATTCTCAAAAAACGCTTTATACAAATGCAATATTAACATTGCCAGCAACCATTATCTTTTTTGGTTTGGGTACATTATTGTTTATTTTTTATTCAGAAATGCCATCAAAATTATCACCAGCAATTTCTAATAACGATTCTATTTTTCCGTGGTATATTGTACGAGAATTGCCAATGGGAATTTCAGGTTTATTGGTTGCGGGTATTTTTTCTGCAGCAATGTCTAGTATTAGTAGTAGTTTAAACTCGGTTTCAACCGCTTATTGTAATGATTTTCATTTACACTTTAAACCTAAAATTAATGATATTAAACTTTTAAAAATTGCAAGATTAGCAACGATGGTAACAGGTATTCTGGGCGTACTTTTAGCACTTTGGATGGCTAGTTCCGAAATCAAATCACTTTGGGATCAGTTTTATCGTTTTTTAGGACTTTTTACAGGAGGATTAGGAGGGATGTTTCTTTTAGGAATGCTTACCAAAAAAGCGAATGCGAAAGGAACACTTTTAGGCTTATTGGTGAGTGCTATTTTTATTTGGTATATCAGCGTTTTTACAGAAATCAACTTTTTAATGTATTCCTTTTTTGGTGTGGCTTCATGTTTTTCCTTTGGATATATTTTTAGTTTGATATTTCCAGAAAATAAAAAATTATAATAAGGTTTGAGTATTAAAAACAAATAATTTAAAAATAAAAGATGAGTTCAAGACGAA